>Ga0208375_1003781_pt1 | contig 12519 bp, 11 predicted proteins | sample RifOxyD1_FD_184038 | JGI IMG/M metagenome (GOLD analysis project Ga0208375, IMG submission 184038) | Soil microbial communities from Rifle, Colorado - Rifle Oxygen_injection D1 (SPAdes) | ecosystem: Environmental > Terrestrial > Deep subsurface > Rock core/Sediment | place: Rifle, Colorado... | reverse complement strand
GCCGTCCTTGGCATGACGCATCTCGGTATCATCAAGGTCAGAGAGGGAGATAAGCGCCGTCCGGCGGACACCGCCGGCCACCACCACCTCGCCCACCTTGCAGATAATGTCGTGAATATCAAGATTGGTGAGACGGCGGCCTTGACGGCCGACAATTTTGGCCTTGGCAAAGGCCATTAATTCTTTAAGCGGCCCGGGGCCGGAGGCCCGGCCGCCCATCGTTTTAAGTCGGGCGCCCAGCGGCCGGACTTGCGAATAATCAAAATCAATGTCACTCCCCTCAAACCAGGCGTCCAGGCCGGCGGTAAAGGCCTCACACCAGCCAACCTTGGAGTCGCCCACCACATGGGTCCCCAAATGCTTGCCGGTCTGGCGCTTGATAATCGGGAATTCTTGAGCCGTCACCGTCTCCACCGAGTAACCAACCCCGCAACCATTCATTGAGAGATACATAATCTCGGCCAAGTCGCGCGTTTTGGCCGGGGCAATGTACGAGCAGTTGTAAGCCACGGCATTACTAGCCCGAGCCGCCTTGCCCGCGCCCCACATCAAGCGCATCGAGGGCATCACCTCCTGCTTAAGCACCGCCTCGCGCAGTTCGGCATATTCTTCAGCTTTGAGCTTGTCGCCCAAGTTCTCCTTCATAAAAGCGAAGTAGCGATCTACCGTCTCCACCCAGGTCTCGCGCCGGTTCTCCTCCGGCATCCAACGCGAATAAGAACGGAAGTAAACAAACTCGGCCAGAGAATTGCGAAGATATTGGCGGCTCTCGGCGGTTAGGCGTTTAACCTTCTCCGGCACGGTGCCGCGAGCTTGACGCGCCTCCGAGCGGCGCTGGCGGTAAAGGATATAATTTTTGGCCGTGGCCGGAAACTGTTGCAAAATAAGCTCTTTTTCCACCATGTCCTGAATTTCTTCCACTCCCGAAACATAGTTGTCGCCCTCCTTTTTGGCAATTTTGACCAAGTCGTGAGTCAGCGCTTTGGCCACCTTAAGCGCTTCCGCTTCCCCACCCTCATTGCTCGCCTTCATCGCCTTCAAAATGGCCATGGTAATTTTTTCCAAGTTGAATGGCACGATGGCGCCGTCGCGCTTGCGAACATTTTTGGGAGCGATTAATTTAGACATTGGCGATAAAATTTAGTTATTAAGTTTTTACATTTTACTCCACTTCGCCCCTTTCGGCGCTGTGGATAGCGAAAATTTTTGTGACCAGAGAACATAAAAAAACCCGGCACAAGTCGGCTGGTTGAAATAGCTTGCAGTGGTTTGATTTTTAGCGGGCCGCCGGCCGCGAAAAGAGCAAAAAGAGAAAGATTAAAAATGTCACGCCGGCCGAGACCAAACAATAAGCGCACCAGGCGTTTAACACTTGGGCCTGGAGATAAACCAAAATGCCGGAAGCGGCGAGCGCCGCCGACACCAGACCAAATAAGCCGGCTGAAGCAAAACCCCTCGAACCAGAGAAGTTGAGCAGGGACAAAAAGATGACCACCAGATAGTACAAAACGCCCCATAAGGCCACCGGCAAACCGCCAAAGACGGCATAGGGGCTCGAGAGAACAGTGTCGCAGCCCTCGGTCAGTGAGCAAGGCACCGGACCGCCAAGATAGTGCTTAACCGTAAGGTAAAGGGCGTCGGCTAAACCGACCAAAGCGAGGGTTAAGACTAGCCGATAAGCCGTTTTAGCAGTCATTTATTGATTGGTGGTAGTAGCCGTTTGGCCGGCTGGTAATAACGACCGGACTAAGGCGCTCAATTCGTTATAAGAGCGAGGATTGACTACCCGCTCGCCATTGACGAAGAAGCTGGGGGTGGCATCAACACCCGAGGCGGCGCCGCTTTGGTACTCGGCTCTGATGTGGGCCAAAATCGTCGGGTCGGCCAAGTCAGCCTCCAATTGCGCCAAGTTAAGGCCGATTTGCCCGGCATAAGTCTTAAACAACGCTTCGTTATCCGCGGCCGAGCTAATTGTCCAAGCGGATTGGTTGTCGAACATAATGTTGTGCATCTCCCAAAACTTGCCTTGCCGACCAGCCGCCTCGGAGAAGGCGGCGGTCAACTCGGCGGAAGCGTGCTGGGGTAAAGGGAAATGACGATAAATTAGGGCCACTTCCTCCGGGTACTCGGTTACCAATTGATTCAAAATCGGGTAATAAGCGGCGCAGGCCGGACACTCGAAGTCGGAGTACTCCACAATCTCGACCACCGGGTCAGTGGCCCCTTTGCGCCAATCCGTAGCCGTTACCGGCTCGGTGAGAGCGCCCAAGTTGCGAGTCGGCACCTCGCCCCGGCTCAGCCACCAGGCGCCACCGGCAATGATTAAAACGGCTAAAACGCCCGCGCTGGCCCAAATAATTTTTTGATTATCCATAGTCTCCCCAGTCTAAAGGCGCTTCCAGAAATTGTCCAGTAGCCAAGTGGCCAAATGCATGCTGGCGGGAAAAATGTTGAAGGCAATGGCCACGGTAAAGAGGACGAATGACAGCCGGGTGTCGTAAAACGAAAGGATAATGGCTAAGGTGGCCAAAATGACCGGCATCAGAATCCGGATATTGGCCCGGCGATTGGCGGCGCGATTGGTGCGGACAGTGGCAATATTGGGCGAGGTGAGAGCGTATTGCCGCATCCAAAAGAGCGCCAAGCCGATGGCGATGACATTGGCGCCAAACAGGATAATGGCCGCCTGCGAGCCGGAATAACGGCCAAGGACGAAGCTAGTAAACGGCACCATCCCGACAAAGAAAAGGAAGACAGCGTTGATATTGGAGAGCCACATATCAAGCTCTTTGGCGAAGCCGGAGATGACGAAGTTGTGGGCCCGCCAAAAGGTGAAGAGGACGGCAAACGAGAGGATGTAAGCGAGGAGGGCCGGCAAAATACCCGAAAGCATAACCGGCAAATCATCAATCGTCGACACGCCAGAGAGACTGGGAATCTTGAGTTCCAAAACCAACAAGGTCATAACGATGGCGAAGATGCCATCAGCCAGCGCCTCCAACCGCGACAATTTCATATGAGTTTATTATAGCAAAAATCTGGCGGGGACGATGCCCGGAAGTTTGAACCGAAAGCGTGGCTCAAATTCAAGGATCTTGATAAAAGCATACGTGAATTACGGGCTATGTTCAAGCAACACCCTCAATGGTTTGAGGTGCCTAAGCCAAAATCTGACAAAGGTAAGAATGTGGTTGAATACTCTGTCTAGTTAAAGCTTGGATCTTTCTTGAATACCTTTTGGAGTATGAGTAGTGAGAATAGAACGACCGGCAAAGAGAGAACTGCATTTTGGGGATTGAGCTGATTCGCGAAGAACAAAATGACAATACTCAAAAATCCTAAAACCAAACTCCAAAATACTGCTTGTTGTTTCAACTTCCAATAGAGCGATCCAAAAACTACTGGGAATAATGCGAGATTCAAACTTGCGAGAGAAAAACCAAGAGCTAAAATGTTTTGATAGAAAATAGCGACGAGAGCACCAAAAAGAATAAAAACGACCATGAAAAAGCGAGTAAGCTTTTTCATGGATTCGTCGCTATACTTTGCGGAGTAGTTTTTGAGGTCGCGGGTAAAAATTGAAGAAACAACGAAAGTAACGGTGTCCGAAGACGAAAGAGCAACAGCATAAAGTAAAACCATACCAAGTTCTTTTAATCCGAAAGGAAGCAAATGTGAAAATCCAGTGACCAAAGCGTCTTCTGGAACAATGTTTGGAAAGAATTGTTTTGTAGCAAGGCCGACAACGCTAATTACAACTCCAAGAACTAAAAGTATAATGACAGAATAATTTAATCCTCGTTTCAAATTCTTTTCGTCTTTAGTCGCAAAAATTCTTTGCCATAAGTCTGGAGCAACCATTATTCCAAAACCAGCGAGAATCAGAAAGCCAATTATATTTCCAGCTCCAAGTGTTCCAAGATTAAATTCCGAAATTGGAATATGAGTTTTTCCAAGAAGAAAGATTCCAACGGTTAAAGTCATGATGAACATGATTATCAATTGAAAAAAATCTGTGCGAATTACTGCTTTGAAGCCAGCGAGTAAAAGATATGTCAAAACTATTAATCCACCAATTACAACAGCGAGAAAATATGGAATTGGAAAAATGGCTGCTAAAACTTTTCCACTGATTATCAAATTTACTATGAGCAATAGGAAAAATTGAAGTACCAAAAAGAACGAGAACATAAGGCCATTTTTCTTTCCTAAAATTCTGAAAAAATATTCGGGCATTGAATACACTTTCAACTCATCGGCTTTCTGCTTGATTCTCCCAGCATATTTTTTCAATAACAAAAATCCTAAAGCTAAACCAACAAACAACCAAATGGCAGAAAAACCATATTGGTAAATATATGCTAGATAAATTGCCAAAACTGAACCATCAAAAAAACCTGCGCTTATTGTGGCGGCGACTTGAACACCTTGAACTTTACGCTCGGCAATCATAAAATCGTCCTCACTCTCTTTCCTAGAGGAAACTAGGCCGATAAATACAACAATCGCTATGTATATAAGAAAAAATATGATTGATAGTGTCATAAGTATATTTTATCTTAAAAACCGTTATTTTGATTCGGTTCAAACTTGGACATCTGGCGGGGACGATGCCCGGAAGTTTGAACCGAAAGCGTGGCTCAAATTCAAGGATCTTGATAAAAGCATACGTGAATTACGGGCTATGTTCAAGCAACACCCTCAATGGTTTGAGGTTCCAAAGCCGAAGTCGGATAAAAGTAAAAATGAGGTAGATTATTCAATTAACTCTTAGCGCAGAGGGTTGATCTGCTTTATCAGTTGTATCCGGTAATGCTCAAAAACCTTGTTATAGGTTTCTAAATAATCCAAAACTTCTGGCTCTGTAATGCCATTTTCAAAATCTATATAATCCAAGTCGCGGTAATTTGCTTTAATACGATACCAAAAGAAAAAATCTGCAATCATTAAACGCTCTGACCCAACAAACAATTTCTGTTCCTCCCGATCTTTCTTTGTATGCAGATTCCATTTGCGCCCTATTTTTGCGTCATGTAACTTATAATCCATCAATTTCTTTGCAACAGAATTTATACAATCGATTTTCTGCCAATAATCAGAGCGTGCATTTTGTCCAGCGTTTATAGCAGGTAATGCGCGCACTTGCGCAAGTCCGTAGACACGATTGAGTTCTGGACTAGAAAATACTATAGCTCCACTATCTACCAGTGAATAAATCTTTTTCCTTATTCCAGCATGACCTCCTTTCCCGAACCCTTGCGTACTACCATCTAACAAATGTGTCAAAATGCTCTCTAGGTAATAAAGCACGTAGTAACATTTAACCGGAAACCATGGTGCCGCAATAACTGCAAAAGCCGAATCTTCTCGTGCTAGTTCAATATCTTTCTTAATACTTTTTAGTGTGACTTTGTAAAGTTTTTGGAATCGTGTAATTTCTACAGTTCGTTTTGTAAATGTGCCATTCCGAGATACGGAAAGTGTGCTGCTTGCAAATAACTTTTCTGAACATTTTATGTAGTTAAGATGTGTACGAAAAGATGCTTTTGTAGAATCAAGTGGAGATGTAGATCGAGCGAATATAGCCATCAAGTTTCATTTTTATGTCATTATATGCTCGCTGAATACGGCAAAGACTTTATATAATCTTCCATGAATTGCCAATCTGGGCTGCCGTCCTTATTGGCAGGAAGTTTTATTTTTGTATTTTTTAGTTTTTCGCCGTTCCATTTTCTCCCAAATGAATATTTGAAGCGTTCTTTATCAAGAAGAGTTATGATAAAAATGGCATTGTATTTATTTAGGTTATCATTTCTACCCATCGAAAGAGTTGTCGATCCTATAAAATCTGCTTCTTGATATGTAGAGTATCCGACCGACCCTTGTCCATCTCCAATAAAGACAATGCAATTACTTTTTGTAACGTAGTTTTCGTCTCTCACAACCTTATACATAAAACCATTGTCTTCTTTTTTAGCACCAACATATGAAATCTCATTCCCCTTCTCCAAAAGCTTTTCTGCACTACCGCATTTTCCTCTTTCAAGAGTAAATAAATCACTCAGCTTAAACCATTGCCAGTCTTCATGATGAAGCATCCTCTCAGGGCTATTTAGAGATTTCGTGTCTAGATTATCTATTTTAAGGTTTTTGAATCTTTCAGGTACATCTTCGGGTACTAGAATGTCTTTAAGAGTTTTGTTTGCTTGCCTACCGTAATTGTACTTGTATTTATTTCTTTTTAAACAAATTGAATAGTAGATAAGCTCACGTTCCGTCATGTCTTTTTTGGGTGTCAAAAAATATAGATCTCTGCCAGAATAGTAGTTATAAGGCTGTAAAAAAGTAGACAACACCGAACCACCTACGGCAACTGTAAGAGTGTTACCTGGGATAGGCATTACCCCATCTTGTTTTTTTACAAACGCAGACACACCATTATTACTTTCCGTTCTAGAAACGAAACATACCGACTCGTCAGAAATAGCCTGCGTTTCCTCGAGATTAATTAATTCAAGATTAACCCCATATTTTATTTCAAACAGATTTGATAATTTAGTTAATTTTATAGCTACTCGTTTAACGTCTTAAACACCCAATACTTTTTCAATTGATTCTCGAATTCTTCTTCTGTGATATCCGAATAATCTGTTTCAAGATATGCCTCTGCACACCATTCATCATCTTTTGTAACTTTTTTCCTAACTGAAAAACCTGGGATATCTTTTTTATTGGAAAAAGAAGCCAACCATTCTTTTTTAATACTCTCCCAACTATCGTTAGTCTTCGGAATTCTGCCTAAGATTTTATCTTTCCTAAAACCATCATTTTTCCAATATCCAAACCAACTCTCGTGGTGTTCGTCGTTGTCGTGTGGAGTGTGTGCAGTAAAAACCATGATGCAAGTAACAGTACCAATGGGATAAAAGAGATCATCGGGCATACTCATGACCGCTTCAAGTCTATGCTCACTTAAAAGTTTATTTCGAAGTGGATGATTAGTATCAATCGCAACAGACATTGGAACAATAGCGATGCCTGTAGCATTTTTACTTAGCCCACTTAGCATTCTAATGATAAAATCCCACTCATGCAGGTTATCTCCTTTCTGCGAATAAGGTGGATTCATAAAACCAGCATTGGCTTTCCCTTTAATCTTATTAAAAAGAGAGTCATCAAAACATGAACCTTGGTAAAGGTTGGTCTTTCCGTCACCTCGCAGAATCATGTTTGAAACGGCAAGGGCAAACATTTGAGGCTCCTGCTCAATGCCAATCAATGAATTTGATAGTATTCTTCTCTTTTCTTCGGCAGAGACTCTTTCTGTCATTTTCTTCATTGCGGAAATGAGAAATCCTCCCGTTCCAGCACAAATATCAAGAACAACGGAGTTTTTGTCGAGTTTTGCTAGCTCAGCAAATAAATCGGTTATATGCTTTGGTGTAAGGACGATACCAAGGCCCTTACCATCGCCTCCTGTATATCGGATAAACTCACCATAAAAATTACCTATGATATCAAAATCATAATGATCCTTGGTAAAGGGCTGTACATGAAGGTGTAAATCACGAACAATACGCAAAAGGGGTGATTCGTTTCTTTTTGTATCAATTTTTTGTAATTCAGGATGATGTGCTATGAAGCTAAATGCATTAATAACAGCTCTTTTCTTTGTCTCATGAGTATCTCCTAGTTCTGCCTTCTCTATAATTTTTTTTATTGAATTGAATGTCTCGTTGGCTAGTTCTTCCCCTTCATATTTATTATATGCAACCTCAAACCCTCTATCCATCAGTGCGAGCAAGACACCGCTAACCAGGAGTGGCTTTTGAGCCTCAGTAATTTTAGCGTAATCACGCATGTAATCGTGAAGATCACGAGAAAATCGCATCAAATCTGAATGCCGAGACTTCGCGAGTATAGGATCAAATTTTGCACGATCAATATATCTGTCCCAGGTTAAGATTTCAAAGAGCAATAATCGGTTCGAACTTATGATTGCCTTTCTAAAAGAGGCCAACCAAGCCGAAAAATACGCTCAACAAGAAAATCCCGAACGGATTCGGGATTTTCTCAAAAAGATTGGTTCGAACTTCCGCATTGCCGACCGCACGCTGGCGTGCGATTTCAAAAATGCCTTTCAAATTGCGGAAAAATATCATGCCGAGGCGCTTTGCGCCGAGGCTAATTCTTACGATTTCACAAAAAGTGAAAATTGGCGGAGAGAGAGGGATTCGAACCCTCGGTGCCGTTGCCAGCACACACGCTTTCCAAGCGTGCCGATTAAACCACTCTCGCATCTCTCCATTCATTATACAAGGAGCTGATTCTGTCATTAGATGTGCCAACTATCTTGAGATACTTTACAATATCACTTTCTCGATATAAGTAAACATTAGACCCTCTTTTACTAATATGACCTGATATTCCTAATTCTTTTAAGATAGCTGCCACTGATTTTATAATTCCGGGAGAATGATTAGTAAAACATAAGCCAAGATTTTTATAGGCTTTCCCCTTAACTATGTGCTGATGAATAAAAAGGCAGCCGTCAGTATCAACCAACCCTCGAACACAAGCGATTTGATATGATTTTTTAAATAAAATCCAATCTGGAATTTTTAGGCCATTCTTTAATTTATTTCCCCTGGGCAAATCTTTTTCAATCAAAAATTCAACCACTGATATACTAGCTAACGAAATTACTAAAGTATTTTTTCCTGGGCGCTTACGAATAGCTGGATAAATTCCGAATAGCTCAAAACAAAGACTTTTAATAAAATTAGAATATTCTTTATCTTTAATTGAATTTAGAGTAATAGTGACTTGCCAAGGATTATTGATACCGCCATCGCCAATCATTATTCCAAAAAATTCAGCCAGTTTAGGAGAATAGTCGGGCAAAATAACGATTTTACGATGGCTTTTGTTAGGATATTTTAGGGTTGATTTTACTTTCATTAAATCCAATTTTTTAAATCTCCATCCCGCGCAAGACGCGGGTGCGGTCGGCGACCGGCGGATGAGTGAGGAAGAGTTTATGGAGACCTTTCATTGATTCACTGCCGAAGGGGTTGGCGATGAAGAGGTGCGCCGTGGCGTTACTCGCCCGGCGCACGGGCAAATTTTTGGCGGCAATCTTTTCAAGCGCCCGAGCTAACCCTTCCGGGTAGCGAGTAAGGAGGGCGCCGGAGGCATCGGCGAGGAACTCGCGCCGGCGGGAGATGGCCAGCTGGATGAGGGTAGCCACCACTGGCGAGAGGATGGCGAGCGCGAGACCGATTAAAACCAAGGCCCCGCCGGCGCGATTATTGTCTCCCCGCCCGCCCCACATCATGCTCCGGAGGAAGATGTCGGAGGCGATGGCCACAAAACCAACGAGAACAACCACCGCTGTCGAGAGCAACATGTCGCGATTGCCAATGTGCGCCAACTCGTGAGCGATTACCCCCTCCAACTCCTCATTTTCCAAAATTGCCACCAAGCCAGTGGTCACTGCCACCACCGCGTGCTCCGGATCCCGCCCGGTGGCAAAGGCATTGGGTGCCGGGTCGTCGATAATATACACGCGCGGCTTGGGCAAGCCGGCAGTAATCGCCAAGTTCTCCACTGTTGTCATCACCCCCCAGTCGCGCTCGCGCTCGGCCGGGCGAGCACCGGTCATCTTGAGCACAATTTTGTCGCTCCACCAATAGCCGGCCACATTCATCACCAAAGCGAAGATAACCGCCACATAAAGGATGAGCGGATTCCCCCACACCTCGGCAAACACCCAACCAATCGCAATTACCACCACCAAAAAGAGGGCGAACAACAGCCAAGTTTTGCGGACATTCTTATCTTGCTGGGTATAAAGCGTGGCCATAATTAAAGATACTCTTAGTATATAATAAAAAGACGAATGATAGGCAACTTGATTATTGCCGGCAGTGCCGGATTAGCTTCCGCTCTCTTCCTCAACTGGCCGCCTTTATGGTGGTTGGGGCTCGCGAGCTTTGCGCCCCTCTTTTGGCTGTTAGACAGGCCAACTAGTCGTTGGCAAACTTTTTCCCTGGGTTTAACCTTCGGCCTCGGCCTGATGGGTCTTAATTTGGCTTGGTTCTTTGAGACTTTGCCTTTGGGTTGGCTCAACATCCAGAGCCCCTGGCTAGCTGGGTTGGCGGTAACTTTGATTTGGTTCTTCTTTACCGCCTCGGCGGCGGCGTTCATCGGCTTGTTCGCTCTTGCTTGGCGCGAGTTTAAGCGAGGGGATTGGCGCGATTTAATCTTAGCGCCGGCGCTGTGGATTATTGCCGAGTACTGTCGCGCCTGGGCTGTCACCATCATCTTCGCCGGCCCCAGCACCATCCTCGGCCCCCACTGGAACAACGGCTTCGCCGGCTACTTGTTGGCCGAGAGTCCGCGCTTGGCGCTCTTGGCCAGCGTGGGCGGCATTTATCTCCTGTCTTTTGTTGTTATCTTTGCTAATTACTCAATCTACCAACTCTTCGTCTCGTCAAACAGGGGGCGTCGACGATTAGTAATCCCCGTTTTAATTTTGACCGCCTGGCTCACGCTGTGGCCAATCAATTCAACCAACTCAATCTCCCCGGGCAATCAAACCGACTCAACTCTCCAATTAGCCGTCGCCAACACTTACTCCGCCTCATCAGCCAAATTAGACGCGCTTGATAGGCAACTTAATAGACAATTAGCCGGACAATCATTCGACATTTTGGTTTTGCCGGAAGATAGCCGGTTAATCGCCAAGCTGGCCACCACCTCCACCGACCTCATCTTCCCGGCGCTTAACCAATTGACCAACCGGCGAAATATTTTAGTGATTGATTCTATCAGGAGCGAAGACGCCGGCCGAATCAAATCCAAAATTCTATACCTCAACCCCGCCACTGAAGAAATTAACTTTACCGAGAAGCGGCTGCTGGCCACTTATGGCGAGTATTTGCCCTACTTTGTCCGGAGCTTGGTCCAGTTAGCCGGCCAGAGCGAATGGTTGGTCAATTATGACAATAAACGAAGTGTGACTGCCGGCCCGGCCTTCACGCCGGTTAGTTGGCAGGGTGAAAAAATCAGTGTCCTGGCTTGCAGCGAAATCTTCTCCCCCGCGCTCTATCGCGCCCAAACCGTAGCCGGCGCCACCATCCTCGGCAATGCCTCATCGCAAGGCCTCTTCCACGGCTCGCGCTGGTTCTACAGGCAGAGTCTCTCGGCGGCCCGAGTCCGGGCCGCCGAAAACAGCCGCGCCCTCTTCCAAGCCACCGACGACGCGCCCTCCTTCATCCTTAACCCCCAAGGGCAAATAATCGCCGAAAGCAACTGGCAAGAGCCAGGCGTTATCTTCGCCACCGCCGGCACCCGCACCAAAATCACACCCTACACTCGCCTCGGCGACTGGCCGATAATCTTGGCCTTATTCTTCTTGATATTTCTCCTGACTGCTACTGATGCAAACATTCGCCCTCAAACTGAGCGAGGTAGGTAGTTTGGAGAACGAAAGTGGTCCAACCATAACAAATTCCTGGTTGACCACCCTCCGGAACATAATTAGGAATACTCGGATAATTAGACCTCAGCCAACCGGACATGTTAACTTTACGCTCTTGGCAAATTTCTAAATTGTTATAAGTCAAGCATTTGGATGAGAAACGCTGGTTTAGATTTTGAGCTAAAGCCAACAAACTCGTACTAACTGGCGCCGCCCAACCTAATCCAGGATAATCACAAATTAGATGAGATTCTAGCCCGCCAGAGTCATTCGGGATTTTTTGCGAGCTGCAAGATATACCACTGATTACGCTTGGACCATTGGGATCAAGAACATCGATTGTGTACTTCAAACCAGAGGTAGATGACTTAACAATCTTTAGAGCAATAACCATATGCATCTTCACTTGATCGGTATAAAAATTATCAATCAACAGAAAAGCTATTGGTGCTGGCCGATTAATATTCGTCAGTGACATAACACCATCAAGGGCTTGTGAATCGGATGTAATGCCACCACTCAAAAACCCATCGATAAACTGCTGAGTAGACAAAGAACTACATTGAGATGCCTCCATTGCTGTCTCAATATCGTATCGATCGCCCGAGCGACTAGAACCACTGACATCTCTTGGATCAGTACAACCTTGACCCACAACATATTCACACCGATCAAAGGAGTCGTTCTCGGCCCACTCCTTAAAGCTGTCTTCAGTAATCTTAACCGGAAAGACAGTGGAATTGGCAAAGCCATACAAAATACCGTCAAAAGATGCTTCGCAATTATCAACCGACAATTCCAAGTCACTGATTCTGGTATCAACATAAGGATCACTCGGGATTATATCCCGAGGGTCATTTCTGTACAGACAATACAAATTGACATCAGGACCCTCATCATCTCGGCGGGATCTAGTAGTCTTTTTGGCAGTGAAAATTGAATTGCCAGAATAACCAGCACTCCCAATTACCTCATTATCCAAACGAATCTGACAACTTGACGAATAAAGATCTTGACCATATGAATTGAGATAC
>Ga0208375_1003780_pt1 | contig 12522 bp, 14 predicted proteins | sample RifOxyD1_FD_184038 | JGI IMG/M metagenome (GOLD analysis project Ga0208375, IMG submission 184038) | Soil microbial communities from Rifle, Colorado - Rifle Oxygen_injection D1 (SPAdes) | ecosystem: Environmental > Terrestrial > Deep subsurface > Rock core/Sediment | place: Rifle, Colorado... | reverse complement strand
AAGATTTAATTTTTCCCTGGCTTGTTTCGCTTTCTTAGAAAAATGTGCCAAATCTTGGCTATTCATATATTGATATTATATCACGTTGGCTATTTAGCCTGGAATTCCGGCATATTTTTATCAACACTTTGATATTGGCATATCTACAATTGTATTTTCTCTCCGTTTCCTGAATTGATGAATTCTACATTCATTTTTGGATCTTTCTTTGGGTGACTTTTGAGAAAATCATGATTTTCACTTACAAGATAAATTGTGTAGTAAACAGACCCATCTTCCCGTTTTAAATCATGACCTTTTATCAAACCTTCTTTTCTGAGTCTTTTTACTGTAATGGGATAAACACCATAGGTATCTTTGAAATCCCAATGGCTGATAACAACATCGTATCCATAATCGTCATCAAATATTTCAAGCGGAATATTACCTGCTTTCAGATTTCTTTGGCAATCAGCGCAGCGGATACCTTTTAAGTCCCACCATGTTTTGTCCCCTGACATGGTTTCGTGACATACTCCGCAAGTGTAACCTTCATTCCCATCGTTAAGGAAAAATCCGTCAGGTTCTTTCAGAAGCCTTCGTTTGCGCATATTCTTAACGCCTTCGAATTCGCCCATGAGACGTGCCAATTGAACCAAATTATTAGAGGAATATTTGCTTCTCATTGCCTCATCAATCTTTGGTTTAGGTTTTGTTGCTTCTTTTTGACCTGCAAGTTTAAGCATATCTTCTTCATTCTCATAACCTTTAAGACTTCCTTCCAAATAACCAAGGCGGTAGAAAACACTATTGGATAATAACCTCCAATTTGTATTCTCCAAAGTATCTTTGATTAGTCTTTCCAATTCAAAGGAACTGGCTCCATCCTTTCTTGAAGAATCAGAATCCTGAACGGTAAAAGGAACACTTACGTACTGTCCGATTTCAGGTTTACCCAAAGACAGTTTTATATATTTTGCTTTCTCCAAAGTTTCTGAAAGTAGTTTCTCTAAATCAAAAATAGTAGTCTTTTTAAGCTGGAGGGAACGTTCATAAATAGGACCTCCATACTTCTCGGCTTCTTCCTTCTGGACAACATTAGCAACCTTCAAGGCTTCAGCCGTCTCAATATATTCCTGACCCGCTTTGTTATCCAAGACAAACTCACTCCTGTACTTTGTTAATAGTTCTTTGTCATGTGCTTCTTTTTCTTCTCTTTCTTTTTGACTCTTTTTGAAATCGTCGACTTCTTTTTTTGAATAGGAACATTTGGAACAGGTATAAATTGTTGTTAAAACTTCATCCTTATTTTTCATTGAGGTTTTGAGAGGGGAACTGCATTTCGGGCAAGTGGGCGAATCATGAACCCATTCGCTTCCATCTTCAAATATCCATTGCCGCTTTTTACATTTGACACACTCAAACATAAACATCATGCGGGCGTCAGGTTCATATGAATTATGTAAATCTTTATAAGTCATAGTTGTATCTGAACCACATTTTTTACAATGAATATTCCCGGGAGGCGGAGTATTGTCGTACTTTTCCTGCATCAGCCGGTCTCTGTCCATCCATTCTTTGATTGTTTCTTCCTTGCGTTTGTAACGTTCACCTTTGATGAAATAGAGCATTCGACTTAAACATTTGTCCACCTCTCCCTCAAATTTTTCATCAGTATATTTTTGAAAAGCTGTTTTTCTATCTTTTATGAAGCCGTCCCTAATAGAGTTGAAATAATCTAAACATTCCCCAATCGTATGAAGGTCATAAAGGTCTACGTAATATTGCTCTTCATTTAAATAATCCACCCTCAGATTTTACCAGAAATACTTTATGTCATAAATTTAACCCTTGGGCCACATATCTTCGAAGCTAGTCTGTTTTTTAGCGGGAGGCAATTATACTATTCACTTTTGTACAAGGCGATTAGATTCATATTCAAATAGACAGGGGTCTTTAAAACGAAACAGGTCCTTGGTGATGAGTATTGCAAAATTGGCGGCCTTAGCATAATTCTCGTGGAAATTTATGCCCACATCTATTTTACCCTTTCCATAGTTTTGTCTGTATATTGCCGACTTTTTAATATTCGATTTCTTTATCAATTTAGAAAGTTCTACTCTCCTTCCTTCATACGGATTTGATTTCCAAACGGGGGTAACAAGGTGAATATCCGTGCCGCTTCTCATAAACTGAACGGCAATATTTCTGTACGAATCAAAAAAGAAAATTACGTAAGACCCGTTGGGCAAATGGGTTAGAGCCAATTTAATAAAAGGAAAGGTTGAATCGCTCTTAAAAGACATTTTGTGCGACCAGAAATAAAAAAGCCGCCATGAGTAAATTTTCTGCCAAGTTTTAAATATGGATCCCCAGAAATCAAATTCGATATTAAAATCTATCCCTAAAATTCTCTTCTTAAAAATCCAAGGTGAAAACATTTGTGTTTATTTTTATTTCCAACCACAATTCTGAGGAAATTATACTCCTATAATTTGTTTTAACTCCTTTTCAAGATTGTTTGCAAAGATATCTAAGTCGGAATAATCTTTTGGGACCATTCTTGTTATACCCATCGCTTTTGCATGATCGTTATATTCCGGAACCGAAGAGATCGAAATTACATTATCAATATCAAAATTCTTCAGATTAACGTTATGGAAAGAACCGCCTAGGAAACAATCTCTATCTAGAAGTAAAATATCGAATTTTACCTGCGGGTTTTTATTTATCAGCTCCTCTACCTGAATATAGTCCGGAATTACTGTTACCGAAAATGCAACTTCCTTTTCCTCCTCAATTTTCCTTAAAACAGATAGAATATTTTCAATCGTTTCTAAGTCGTCTTCAAGGACAAGAATTTTAATATTTTTAACCATATTATTCATAGAACCAATTCATCTCGGGATTTTCTACTTCTAATATTTTGCTTTTGAGCATTTTGTACACACCATCTTCCTTAATAGTTTTCCAAGTCCCTTCGTAAAAATGCCATTCCGCCTCCCCATCAACCCAGTTCTTAGTCGCAAACTTCACAAAAGCAGTATCCTTCGTGTTTTCAAATTTTTCGGATTTGTAGATTCCAACATCAAGTATATTGGCAAACCTTGCTGTCCATTCTTCAAAATTTGTCTTCTGAAGATACTCCTGGCTCAGTAAACCAAAGCCATCCTTCATCCTGCGGGCCTTAAGGTAGGTGTAGTATGCTCTCACGGCATCCTCCGGAGATGCAGACGGGTCAACACTTATCTTTATGATATTCTGATCGGAAAATTCAGGAATAAGCGTCTTTGCATCTGAACCCAAAATAAATAGGGACAGTCCGGCAAGGCTTAGTGTATTTACTCCGACAACCTGACCGCACTGGTCTGTTAGTGGCCCGCCACTCATCCCTCCAACTAGACTAACATCTGTTTGAATATATCTGGTTGATAAAGATTTCGAACTCCTTACTTCATTGAAATTTCCCCTGACAATAGTTGCACTACCGCTTAAATCTGTTCCCAATGGATAACCTGCCGAAATCAATGGCTCGTTTGCATACAAGAGCGTTTCGTCTTGAAGTGGTAAAACCAAATCGGGATAATTCTCTTCCGTAAACAAAAGTGCCAAATCGGCATCTTTATTGCCGATAATTTTTACCGGAGTTATAAATTTTCCGTCAGGAAAAATAATTTTTGGAGTAGGTTCATCCGCAATGACGTGGAAATTTGTTAATACTTGATTTTCGGAAATAAAGAAACCGCTACCTTCTCCATATCCCCCGACGATTCTAACAACAGAACCCCGAAGTTTTGGGTAAACTCCGAAAGAGCAAAAAAACTTGGTCCATCTTCCATATTGATTATTTAAATAATCCACAATTACAAAAAGTGAGGCGAACATGTAAATTACGAAGGCGATTACAAAAATTGACTTCAGGATGTTTTTCAGACTCTTAAATGGAAAAATAATACATTCAAAAATTATTTTTATGAGAGCAAAAATTGTCTTAATTATTAATTTAACAATGTAATAAGCGGTGTAGGTAAGAAGCTTTATCGGAAACAGGTATAAAGGGAAAAGGAGACGTTTTATGTAGGCAACAAACCTAGAGGTAAGGTTCTTCCAACGTGAATTGATTTTATCAGCCAGTTTTTCAAACTGTTTTTCAAAGACATTAATCATTTTCTAAACAACGAGTCTGAGGCCATTATACTACTCCGCCACTGCTTTTATTGCGCTGTTCATAGAACTCAACATTAATATATTTCGGCTTATTCAAACCGACTTTTTCTTGCGCTTCGTCTATCATGGAAGCCATGCCTCCTGTGGATATCGTGTAACCACAGACTCTTTCTTGGAAGTTTTCAGCATGTTTCCAGCCCAAATAAAAACAGAAATTCAAACTGGGGCCGCTGGCCGATCCTATCTTTTCAAGTTTTCCTGCTTCCTCTACTGTAAGTTCGTAAACTTTCTTTTTTTCTTCGTTTCCGTCCGGTAATTGTCTTGTAATAAATTTGGATTCACGCATTTTCTATAAATAAGCCAATTTCTTCAAACTTACAACGTTCTCCTACAGAAAGCCCCAACATTGTAATGTGAACAAAAAACATATTCCATTCTTGCCCAAAAGCCTGCCCCACAGATTTCCCGTTTACAAATTTTTCACCTTGATAGCGTTTTTCCAAAAAATCGTATTTAATTACTAACCAGTGATTGCCCCCATCAACATTGTGATATTTCATGGAACATCTATTACGTTTTCGTGAATATGATTCTAAATCGGGTTCATACAAGGCATCCCCCATTACATTTTTACCATTCCTTGTTCCATGATCGGCAAAAAGCACGTTTCGGGGAAATATATTCAATTCAGGTCGTTCTTTTATATCTAAACAATGAGGTACAAACCCAACGAATCCTTTGGTGGAGATATTTTTAAAGCTCATTTTATTATCTTTCCCTATTCGGGGCTGGATTTAGCACCTTAATTTCTTAGGTTGCCGGTGGGTCAACGAGCCAGTCCTCTCGCCACACTCTTGATAACTAAATTTAGTATAGACAGACTAAAGAATAAAAGCAAGGAAACCAATCAACTAGATTTGAGATGTTTGTATCTTTTGTAATATGTTGGTTTCTTCTTCATTCCTGTCCACCAATGTTTTTTGATGATTGAATCATGAATATTAATGTCTTTCATCCTTCGGAGGATTTGGATCATGTCCTGGTGGAACAGTATCACTATCACGGAACTTTCCATCTCGCCCTTGGATTCTCACTTCACCGCCACCAGAATTTGCAGAGAATCTTTTAGCATCTTTTTCTGCCTCACTTTGGGTATTGCTGTGAGAACTTGCCTTAGACGCTTTATCTTGTTTTGCGTCCCAGCCACCGTTTGGGTTTTTAATAACGCTATAGTTAGCCATATTTAGTCACCTCCTTTTTTAATTACATCAGTAACAATTCCTTGTACTGAAAAATCGTCAAATAAATAAATAGGTTTATTGTGAGGATTTGTAGACTCAGGTTCGAGACGAATAGCGCCGTCAGCCGGAACCATCTTTTTAATCGTTGCTTCATCGCCAATTAGAGCTACAATTCTATCCCCAGGATTAGCTGTTTCCTGCTTTTTGACAAGAACAAAATCACCACTATCAATAGTCTTTCCAGATATGTTGGTATTGTTCATACTGTCTCCAACAGCTCTTAGGAAAAAATAGTCTTGAGCTTTACCTCTAACTTTTGAGGAGTCGTATGGAATATATGCTTCTATATTCTCAATTGCCAAAAAGGGAGTTCCACAGGGGACGCTACCAACAAGTGGTATATTAACCACTTGTTCGGGATACGTTACTTCAAGTGTTCGAGCTTGATATCTTTCATTAGAAAGAAACCCTTTATTCTTCAAAGCATTTACATGCCGTTGGACTGAACTGATTCCGGCATAATTTAGCGCCTGTCGAATTTCTTCTAAAGTTGGAGCCTTGCCAAGCTTCGCTTTTAAATCTTGGATGGTGACCATGATCAATTTTTGTTTTGCTGTTAGACTTTTTTCCATAACTATGTATATAATAGCATATATAGCGTAAATATACAAGCAAGCATGCTTTAAATATGGTAAATGGATATAATGATTACTTATGAATAAAATATCAGTTCTTAAAAAACTTTCGAAATATTTTGATAAGGACTTTCTCGATCAGATTGACTTCCGAAACATAAATGGAGACAAAGATATTATTAGTTCTATTTACGAGCAAATAAACAACAAGGATTCAAGAAAAAAATATTCTCAGTTTTTTACACACGAAGAATTGGTAGATTTCATTTTTTCAAACATTCCTATTTCAAAAAATTCCACAATTCTAGACCCAGCCTGCGGAGCCGGCGCCTTTTTGATAAAAGCAATCGACAAGGTTGGGTTGGATAACTCATACGGCATTGATATAGATCAAAAGGCATTAGATTTATGCTCTATAAATATTGAGTGTAAGTGTGAGAGTAGAAGTAGAAATTTGTTACGGGCAAATACACTCTTGAGCGAGTTGTCATCGCTATATCCTAAAATCAAGGACCAAGGCGGTTTTGATATTGTGGTAGGTAATCCACCCTTTCAGAATTTAATTCTGGAAAAAGACTATCATGCGAATGATCCTGCCTACAAAGAATTTATATTGGGCATCGCAAACTCAGCGACTCTCATGCTTGCAAAGGGATATGAATTTTTAAAGAAGGATGGGTATTTGGGATTTGTACTTCCAAAAAATATTTTTCGAGTTGATTCGTTTAAAAAGTTAAGAAATTTTCTCCTTTATCACACCAGAACCCTTTCAATATATGATTTGGATCATTATTTTAAGGACGTTAGAGGTGATCAAATTATCTTAATCATTCAAAAGACAGAGATGAGCAATGATCAAATTTTGAAAAACCTAGTCAAGATAAATATCTTTAAAAGTGGCCAATCGTTCGAAAAGCCATACACTTACACAATCCCCCAAAAATCACTTGGCGACTATAACTTTTTTCCGGTTTTTAATCATAAAAGCATATTCCCGCTTGCTAAAAAGTTATTAAAAAAGAATCAAATTACACTTGATTCATTATGTGATGGACAAATATATCGAGGCTTAGGATTAAGTACATCATCTAACTTTCTATCGAAGGATAAGAAACCCAATTACATAAAGATATATCGTGGAGATTCGATTAAGAGATTTGGAATTAAATATGCCTTATACCTAGATCGTACTAAACTAACCACCTTTTCTACTACAAGGGTGCAAAGGCTCCAAAAAAATAAAATAGTTATTCAAAACCTATGCTCTAAAGAAGGTGGTATTTTTGCAACATTAAGTGAACCTGAAGAGTTAAATTTAGACACTGTAACTAATATTATTCCAAACTCTTTAAATCAAAAATATATTTTAGGGTTATTAAACTCAAATATAGCCAACTTCTTCCTTATATTTATAATTTTTTTGAACTCAAACTTTACCATGCATACAGATAGACAATATATCGGTAAACTACCCGTAGTTATTCCAAATAAAAAACAGGAAAAGGAAGTAATCGATCTTGTAAATTCGTTGATAAAGATAGAAGATAAATACTCAAAACAATTTTTCTCTCTCTACAAAGACTTAAATCACACATTATATAAAATATACAAATTTTCTAAGTCTGAAATTGATATAATAGAAAAACTTCTTAGAGAAGTAATGAGCAAAAAACACTATGGCACAACGAATGAATAAATTAACTGGCAAGCAATGGCTTCAAAACTCTTTTTCTATCTGGAGAGATATTAGAAAAAACAGTGAAGAAAAACAGCTTAAACACCCAGCAATGTATCCGATTCAACTCTGTGAGAAACTTATAGAGATTTATACGCATGATGACGGTGAGGTAATTCTCGATCCTTTTATGGGTGTTGGATCAACAATTATAGCTGCTCGAAATTTAAACAGGAAAGGAATAGGAATAGATCTTAGTAAAGAATTTTACGACATAGCGGAAAATAGAATCGACACTCTTTTTAAGAGCAAGGATTCTAAGTTTAAACCTGAACTATATTGCGGTGATTCAAGGAAGGTCTTAGAAGCATTGAAAAGCAGCAGTGTAGATTTTTGTGTAAACTCTCCACCTTATTGGGACATATTGAACCAAAGACGTACAGCTGATAACAAAAAGAAAGTCAATTATTCAGATTCAAAACAAGATGTTGGGAATATTGATGATTATCATAAGTTTTTATTGGAATTAAAGAAAATATACTCCGAAGTCTATAGGGTGCTAAAACCCAATAAAAGATGCTGCGTGATAGTTATGGATATCAGAAAAAAAGATAAGTTTTTTCCACTCCATATTGATATATCAAAAATTATGAGTGAAATCGGTTTTGAACTTGAAGAATTTGTAATTTGGGATCGACAACATGAATACAACAATATGAAGACTTTGGGATACCCCTATGTGTTTAGATTTAACAAAGTACATGAATTTGTTTGCGTGTACTGGAAAAGGTAATTATTTTGTTAGGTACTCCCTTTCCTCTAATGGCATTATAGAATTTGGGTCTACATTGTCAGATTGTTTATCCCAAGAAAAAACAATAATATTCTTACTATCTTCATAGTTTAATAATCTTTTTCTAATATCATTTTCAAGTAGTAGGATGTTTACTTCACTAGATATACCCATTGTAGAAGCTAGTAGTGCAAGTTCGGCATTTGCAAGTCGGGCATAACAGTGTAGTTCACCGATTTCTTTTAAACTAAGTGCTGATGTTGATTGATTCACAAATACAAGTTTAATTTCCCGAGAATTCTTATTCTTAATAATACCCAAAAGATCCGGTTTAAAATCCCAAGTGGAATAATTGGGCATCGATTTAATCAATTCGTTATTTATTTTAGATAAATGCCCCTCGGGAACAATAACGTCGACAATTTCATAGTTATCTCCAAATTTTCTTATTAGGAATTTTGTTAACCATATTTGTAACTTTTGTGTAAATTGGTTTTTATCCATATTTATATAGAAATAAACTTAACATTTTTATTTTGTAACGTAGCAATTTGTATTTTTCTTCCCAAACCATAATCCATGAGATCTGGTCTGGCCTTTAATAGTTTAATCAATGTTATTGATGGTGAAACTGTGGATACTAGTATTGCTTCTTCTGGTTGGGCAACAAGACAATACCCGACAAGCTGCCCCAAGGCTTTAAGGTCAAGTGGTGTAATTTTTGATTCTATAAAAACCAATTTTTTGGTTTTGGTTAAAAAACCAACAACATCGGGTCTTATTCTAAACCTATCGCAATAATCAAATGCCTCTAGTAGCTGCTCATTATTATTTTTTAGAAATAGGCTTAAATTACCAGAGGACGTGTCGAATGTATCCACAGGTTCTGAATATTTAACAGATAAATTCTTTTTGAAAAATTCAGCCAGAGGCATATATGTTTCCTGTTCTTTCTGTTGTTTTTCCCTTACTACAAAATTACTCGATTTCACTACTTTTTGTTTTTTCGATGCCTTTTCAAATGCCTTTGCCTTCGAGTCTTCCCTTATCAAATCGAATTTTTTCTTTATTTCTGATGGATTTTCTAGAGAATCAAGATCGCCGGTCATGTCAAATGTGTCTGGGTTTTTTGCTTTTAATCTCATTGAATTAAGATATTTACATCCCAATACAAGATTAATTTGCCAAAAAGCATCGAAGTGTTTGCGCGCCAGTTTGGGAATACGCATATCATTCTCTCCCGGATGAAATGCTTTTATTCGTGATTTGGTGATTTTGGTTGGTGGAAACCAATCTTCTTTGTTACTAAATTTAACCTTCAGGTTATGGTCTATTAGTTCTTTAAATAAGGATTGTTTCGAACTTATACGAAAATGGAAGTCAGTATAATATTCAGGGAAAAATTTAACTTGGTGCTCGCGTCCCCAACTGGTGGGGTTTGAATTAAAATAATCTTCGAGATTCCCATCACGAATATTCGGGTGGCCCCAATCAATTGTATGAATGGGTAAGTCAAATTCAGACCTTAAAAAATTATCTATCTCAATAGGCAACAGCCAATTCCGTACAATTTGAAAATACGCCCTCATTCTCCCATGACCATTTTGGCCATCCCTATTAAGCCATCCACCAGGTGAAGGAAAGCCTGATGTATCTAACAAACCGTTAATAAACTCAATTTTTAGAGCCCGTGGGAATTTAAAGACCTCCGGTGGTATGTGAAAACGATCATAACTTAAATTCGGCGTAAAGATTTGAACTAATTCATTAAATAATTTTATACTTTGATTTAAATCAATAATTAACAATGTCATAGATTTATTGCCCAATATTTGATAATTAGCCGCAATTGATAATTGTAAAAATGGAATAATAGTATTATTTAAAGAGGCAATTGTCTCTAGAGGTTGATTATATTTTTTCTTTACACTTTTAGGCACAATTTCGCCGCACGATGGATTTTTACATTTTAGAACGTCCCCGGTTTTCGTAGCTAAATAGCCACATTTTGGACAATGAGCAATACCTTCGGCAAACTCGTTCGCGTGAGAAAACTCTATGGCAACCGTATGGCTGTCTACAAACAAATGTCCCCTGCCTGTTATAAGACCTAGTAAGTATGCATGGGGACCGTCAAATGTCATATTTAAGAGATGCAATTTATTTAATAAAGAAAACAAGAGGTTTGTTATAAACATGAGCAAACTTTTTCAATTCAACGATGTCTATGTGTCTTTGCCCTGCTTCAACTTTGGAAATATGAGATTGGGTTCGATCTAATGATTTGGCAACGTCACTTTGTGATAAACCAGCCTCTTTCCTAGCTTTAAGCAATTTGTTGATAATAATTTTGTGGTCGTCGGAATATATAGTATTAGGCATATATCAATAATAGTATTCCAATATGGAATATTCCAAAATGGAATAATACTCACAACATATCTATTTGACTTTATATGTATAAAATCTTCGAACGGATTGAATGTGTTTTTGATAACTTGATATTATCGATAAGCTATCCATAGATAAATTCATTGGTAAAACGGTATTGATTAAGTCCACTGATGGTTCACCTATCCGTGCTTTTGCAATTCTGTAAGCACGTATATCAATTGGGCGACCCCGTACCCAAAAACACCCTAGGATTTACCGGTATACCATATACATTTATCTGGAGGTGAAGATGAACACCTGTTGCCCAGCCGGTTTCACCTTGGCCGCCAATTACACGGTCTGTAGTGACCTTCTGGCCTTTATAGACATAGATCTTGTCTAAGTGGGCATAAATGGTTTGGATGTTATTACCATGATCGATAATGATATGTTTGCCAAAGCCCCAAAAGGTTTCTCCGGCATAAATTACGGTTCCATTCATGGCCGGGTTAACCGGATCATCCAGTTTTCCGGCAATATCGATGCCGGTATGAAATGGTTGATACAAGCTTGACTCACCAAATTCCAGAGTGATTACGCCTTTAGCCGGCCAGACGACTAAAGGGCTAATCTCTTTGATAACCTTGCCAGTAGTCGGGTCTTTAATCTGGATAGTGTGAGTGATTGGATTTTGACTCACCAGTTTATTGGAAATAACGTTTATACCAACTTGAGTGAGAAGAATGACGGCTATTACGGGGAGCATTAGAACAGTCAGAAAAGCTATCAGCACGTACTTTAATTCTTTGCGAAACGACCACAGAGCAAGAATGAATTTCGGGTTCATGGCTAGATATAGACTTCCCGAGGATCGGTAGTCAAAAGCGGATGCTCTTCTTCCGAGGCCACAACTTTGACAGCGACGTGGTTTTGGTCGGCAATAATCAGGGCTTCACCCCGATCACAGGTAAGAAGGTAGTGCTGTTCGTAAGCTGATAACTGGAACTCTTGAGCGACTTTCTTAATGGTGGTCGTATCCTGACGCATGAGAATTCTTAGGGATGACTGGCTGGCGATGGCTTTGCCGTAATCCTGGTTTAAAAAGTCATTGGCTTGCTGGGAAATGATGGTTACTCCCAGATAATATTTCCTGGCCCTCCTAACTAAACTCGAGATAAACCGGGCGCTTTCCGGTTCTTGGAGAAGCAGCCAGCCCTCATCAATGACCAGCATTCGCTTTTGCGGATTCTGTTTGATTTCGTTATTGACGAAATTGGCCACCACCATCATCATGATCGACCGGATGGACTGGCTAAGGTCTTTAATGTCAAAAACAATCAGGCGGTTATCCAGTTTGATATTGGTCTGGGAATCAAAGACGGTTGAAAGGGAACCTTTAACAAATCTCTCAAGACGGTCGCAGAGGTCTTTCTGCTTCATTACTTTGAGATTTTTGTAAAAATCTTTAAGGATGGGATACTCGGCTTTTTTAGTTCTCGCATTCTTGCGGGGGGATAGACCCGCTTTTTTGTAAGTGAGAAGCAGGGCTTTATCAACTGATGCCCGTTCTTCCGAGGTCAGCGATCCAACCATTAAAGAAATTAGCTCGGTTAGATCCTGGATGTGTTCTATCAGATTATTTTCATCCGTGATCGAATG
>Ga0208375_1003779_pt1 | contig 12522 bp, 12 predicted proteins | sample RifOxyD1_FD_184038 | JGI IMG/M metagenome (GOLD analysis project Ga0208375, IMG submission 184038) | Soil microbial communities from Rifle, Colorado - Rifle Oxygen_injection D1 (SPAdes) | ecosystem: Environmental > Terrestrial > Deep subsurface > Rock core/Sediment | place: Rifle, Colorado... | reverse complement strand
GTAAGGAATTTGCCCGATCTCGATAGTAATATTGAGAATGTAAACCAACTAATATCGGTGAAAGCTAAAGTCACAATCATGTGAACTGGTTGTGATATGCTAATACCGAGGGAAGTCGGGGAGTGCCATCTGGTACCCCCTTGACCCTGTAACGACTGATCCGAAAGGAGAGACTCAACTTTTTGAGTTGGGTAATACGTTGGCGCTTGTTGAAACAGTCAATTATGGAGTTCGCATCATATATTTCTGGTTTTACTGACGGAGAAGGAACTTTTTCCATCTCTTTCTGACATTGTCAAAAGGGTGATTCCTCATTTTGAGAAATATCCCTTAATGACCACTAAAGCAAACGATTTTCTGATTTTTAAGAAGATTTGCAAGGATATTATTTTAGGTAATCACCTCAAAAGTGCTCACTTAAAAGAAATTATTACCCAAGCTTATCAGATGAATGAATCCGGAAAAAGAAAGTATGAAGCGTCGTATCTCCTAAAATTGATAACAAGATGAAGATATAGTCTGAACATTCACGAAAGTGAATGATAACAAGTATTTCGAAGTTCCGACCTGCATGAATGGCGTCACGAGCTAATAACTGTCTTGAGCTTTTACTCGGCGAAATTGCGATGGCTGTGAAGACGCGGCCTATTTCCACTTGGACAAAAAGACCCCGTGGAGCTTTACTGTAAGTAAGTTGTGACTTGCTCGTTTTATATGTCTAGAGTAGGAGGGACCCCGCAATTGCGGGGGAAAGTGTAACACCTCTCTTTGGAACGCTGTAAGTCTTACCTGAGTCGCCTGCATACGGCGACGGGGAAACAGCTTGCCGGGCAGTTTTACTGGGGCGGTACCCTGCTAAAAGGTAACGCAGGGGCACAAAGGTTGGCTTGCCGCGGATGGAAATCGCGGTGTAAGCGTAAAGGTATATGCCAGCTTGATTGCGAGAGCGACAGCTCAAGCAAGTACGAAAGTAGGTCTTAGTGATCCTCCGATACCATGTGGGTGGTACGGAGCTTAACGGATAAAAGCTACCCCGGGGATAACAGAGTAGTCACGCCCGAGCGTCCATAGCGACGGCGTGGATCGCTACCTCGATGTCGGCTTGACCCAATTTGGGTCCGGGCCCTCAGGAGAGAGATCTCTTGAGCAAATTCGGCTTTCAGATGAAATCTGCAAGCCGGACAAAATTCGGCTTATAACGGTGGAGCCTTAATTTTTCATATGTAATATGGGAAAATGGTAATACCGTGGGAAGTCGGGAAGTGGGAAAGTTAACAAAACGACAAATAGCAATTTTGGTTGGAAAATTACTTGGCGATGGATGCATGGAATTTAACGGCTTGCATTCACGATTGAAAATTGACCAGTCAGAAAAACAAAAGGATTTTGTCAATTGGTTATACAAAGAATTTAATGGAGTGGTGACCAGAAACCCTTATAAAATAGGGTACATTGATCGTAGATCTAACAAGACCTACTTCAATTACAGGTTTGCCACTAAAAGCATTGAATACTTTGATTTTTGGAACAGAAGATTTTACCGGAATGGTAGAAAGATTATCCCAAAAGATATAACCAAGATATTAAAATCCCCTTTGTCGTTAGCAGTTTGGTACATGGATGACGGTTATCGTCGAAAAGATTGCAGAGGTTTATACCTTTGTACATCAGGTTACACCTATTTGGAGCAGACGCTTTTACAAAAAGCTCTCTTTCAGAATTTTTCAATTGAAACTAGAATCCATTATGCGGCTGGAAATATACGTTTGTATATTCCTTCTGCTTATTACGACCGGTTTATTAATCTGGTTCGTAAGTATATTCTGCCATACTTTTCCTACAAGCTCCCTAGTGGGCTTGCGAGACAAATGTCTCGGTAACTTCCTTGACCCCGTAACGACTGATCTCGAAAGAGTGAGATATACTTTTTTAAAAGTGTATCAAACGCCGAACTTCCATTTATTGGAAGATGATATAGTCTACACTTCTGGAAACAGAGGATAATGTGCATCACATCCTGGCGCTGAAGAAGGTGCCAAGGGTCGGTCTGTTCGCCCGTTAAAGTGATACGCGAGCTGGGTTCAGAACGTCGTGAGACAGTTCGGACTCTATCCAGTGGAAACGTTGAATCTTGAGGGAAGCTGTTCTCAGTAGATTTTGCTGCCTCGATAAGTAATTATCAAGGTCACACTAGCTAAAATCGGTGAAATCCTGTATTGTGTATTTGATGGTCCTAGTGAAATACAGGACAATACCGAGGGAAGGTTTTCCAATTAAGAATATTGAAGCTGCATACATTGCAGGCTTTTTTGACGGTGACGGAAGTGTAAGATTACAACTCCAACCCAGAGAAAATTCAAAACTTGGTTTTCGCATAAGAACAATAATTTCTTTTGCCCAGAAAACAGATCACGCAAGTGAGCTGTCCTGGATAAGAAAAGTTCTTGGTATTGGTTATATATATGCCAGAAATGACAATATGACCGAGTTGAAAATTGAGGGATTTGATCAGGTTGAAAGAATTTTAAAAGTTCTTGAGCCATATGTACTTTTCAAAAAAAGACAAGTACAGTTGGTTTTGAGGGCTTTAGAGGTAATCAAGCACAAAAAAGGTGATATTTTAACGATTGCAAAAATATCGGACGAAATATCAAAAATAAATTACGTTACTATTACAAAAAAGTACACGGCAAAAGCAGTAGAGAAATTCTTGTCTGAAAAGACTTAATTGGAATATACCCCCGTAACGACTGAGCAAGCGAAAGAATAACTATTCTTTTTAATGCGAGATATCGAGTAGTATCGGTATAATAACGCTAGCCCCCGCAATTGCGGGGTGAAGGTATAGTCTAATCCTTTTGGTAACAAAAGAGTGATTGACGAGAGGACCAGAATGGGGGAATCTCTGGTGTGCCGGTTGTCGCGTCAGCGGCATCGCCGGGTAGCTAAATTCCCGAGGGATAACTGCTGAAAGCATCTAAGCAGGAAGCCTATCCCAAGATTAGGATTCAGGTCCCGCGAAAGCGGGACGAAGATTCCCAGAAGAATACTGGGTATAAGTGCGGACGGTGGAAGAGCAGTAATGCTTTAAGCCTATTCCGTAACAAATTAATCAAACAAAGACAGTGGTCTAATTTAATTTCTCTTCGGTTTTCAGGGAGTAACCCCGCAGCTGCGGGGCCCTGAAGCCTTTCGGTCTTTTATGCTTTGTGGCACCACCCGACTTCCATTCCGAACTCGGCCGTGAAACACAAAAGCGCAGACAATAGTCTACCGGCAACGGTACGCGAAGATATGTCAAGGCCGGAGGACTTCAGGGCAAAGCCCAATTTACATATATGACTAAGATTCTTACAATGGCCGATTTGATGGCCAAAAATAAAGCTGTAATTACTTGTCCCCAAAAGGGCAGTGAGGCGGAGGGCAAGGTAACCGAGATTTCCAGGGACCGGGTGGTGATCAATATTGGTGGCAAGTTTCAAGGTGTGATTGCCGGCAAGGCTTTAATTGAGGGCCGGGAAATATTAAAGACTGTCAAAGTAGGGGATACACTAAAGGGCCAGGTGATTGTTTCGGAAACCAGAGACGGCTACTGTGTGGTATCTTTGAAAAAGTCGGTTAACAGACAAAAATGGAGTGAATTGAACAAGTCCTTTGAGCAAAAGAAACCTGTTTCGGTGATGGTTAAATCCATTAATAATTCCGGATTATTGTTTGAACTTAATGGTATTTTTGGTTTTGTCCCGACTTCCCAATTTGGTCACGAGTTTGCCCAAAAGGCACAGAGCCTGATTGGTAAAAAAATTGAAGTGGTCATTATTGATTTGGATGAAAGCAATCGGAAGGTGGTGGCTTCAGAAAAAATGGTATCGGAAAAAGAAGCCATGGAAGCCATCCTTCACGCTGTAGAAAAAATTAAAATTGGTGATGTTTATGAAGGAACCATTTCCAGCATTTCGGATTTTGGTGTTTTTGTGACCATCACCGTTAAGGATAGCAAGAAAGAAGTAGCCGTTGATGGCTTGGCTCATATTTCCGAGTTGTCGTGGGAGAAAGTTGGCAAACCCTCCGATTCTTTTGGTGTGGGAGACAAAGTTAAAGTAAAAGTACTGGATGTGAGAGGTACTAAGATTTCTCTTTCAGTTAAACAAACCCTGGCTGACCCTTGGACTGCCGCTTTGGGTAAATACCAAAAAGGGGAGAAATATACAGGTGTCGTAGTTAAGCATACGGATTTTGGCATTTTTGTCAGCTTGGAGGCGGGGGTTGAGGGTTTGATTCACATGACCAAGATTCCCCACAATCAGACGTATGAGCGAGGGTCCAAGATTGATGTGGAGATTGAAGAGATTGACGAGAAAACTAAAAAGATTGCCTTAAACCCCGTTCTCACCTCCAAACCCATTGGGTATAAGTAATCACGCACACAAGAGGTGCTCTTGCGTGGCTAAAATTGAGGGACTTCGTGATAGTTGATGTTTCTCTTCTTATTTTCAGATTCCAGATTTCTGATAATTGAATTTCCGTGATCTTCGGCGGTCTCTATGTACGCTTTCTGCTCGTGGTTTCAAAACGGTAATTTCTCTGTTGGCCGAGGCGTGGTAAAGAACTTTTGGTTTTACTGGTTTCCCACCTTCAGCCATAACAAAATTATATCACGCGTTTTGGTGGTAGAATTGGTTGATGAAAACTTATGCTTTTATTGACGCTTCAAACATTATATATGGTACACGTGATGAAGGTTGGAAGGTAGACTTCAAGAAATTATTTGTTTATTTAAAAGAAAGACATACCAGTAAAGATTTATCGACAGCCTGACGGGAGTAGGGTGAAAAAGGCGAATTGTGATGTCGACTTAACTTTTTATGCCATGCGGGACATCGAAAAATATCAAAAGGCCATTTTCTTTACCGGTGACGGCGACTTTGAAATTTTACCTAAGCATCTTTTACAACAAAAGATAGAAGTGAGGGTGGTGGCTAACGGTAAAAGGACGGCCAGAGAGATAAAAAACCTAATGGGGGGTAATTTTACCCCGATGAAATCCTTGAAAAGTGTAGTAGAGTATGTGAGGAAAAATAAAAAGGGGTAGACTCTACGAACGACTCTACCCCATGTTTTATGAGGCTATGATAACAAAACGAAAGGACAAAGTCAATGTCTAAGACTTCTTCTTTGTGGGTGTGTCAACAATGTGGGTATGAATCGGTGGGGTTTTTGGGGAAATGCCCCAGCTGTGGTACTTGGTCATCCTTGGTGGAAACAGTAAGTATTACAAAAACTCCCCACTCCGCCAAGGCTTCGCGGGGCAAGCAAAATTCTGGCTCGGTAACCAAACTAAACACAATTAAGAACACCCAAACTACCAGAACTTCGACAAAAATCAGTGAGTTGGACCGGGTTTTGGGGGGAGGGTTGGTGCCCGGGCAGGTAGTGCTTTTGGCCGGAGAACCAGGTATTGGAAAGTCGACAATTCTTCTACAATTGGCCGATAAGCTGGGAGATTTCCTTTACATTTCCGGTGAGGAATCGGCCAACCAAATTAAAATTCGGGCCGATCGGCTGGGAGTGACCTCCAAAACGATTGATATTTTGGAAGAGACGGACATCGATATTATTACCGATACCTTTAAAGGTCAAACCTTTAAAGGTGTTGTTGTTGACTCCATTCAAACGATGAAGACGGGTGATTTGTCGGGCATGGCCGGCTCGGTGGGCCAGGTGCGGGAATGTGCCGGCCGACTGGTGCGGATTGCCAAATCGCAAAATGTGCCGATTATTTTGGTAGGGCACGCGACCAAAGAGGGTACGGTGGCCGGACCAAATGTCCTGATGCACATCGTGGACACCGTTTTGTGGTTTGAAGGGGAGAAAAATACGGGTTTAAGAATTTTGCGGGCCAGAAAGAACCGTTTTGGCCCAACGGACGAAGTGGGGATTTTTGAAATGAAAGATATTGGTCTGGAATCTTTGTCTGATCCGCAAAAACTGTTTGTGACCGATGAGGACCGTAAAAAGTTTGGCGCTTGCATTGCCTCCACCTTACAGGGGACCAGACCGATTCTGGTGGAAATCCAGTCCTTGGTTATTCCCACCAAACAAGCCTACCCCAAACGGATTGCTTTGGGAGTGGACCCCAAACGACTGGAAATCCTGTTGGCTGTTTTGTCAACCCAAGCCAGAATTCCTTTGTATGAGATGGATGTTTTTGTCAACGTGGTTGGGGGGATGAAGATTACCGAGACCGGTTGTGATTTAGCAGTGGCTTTATCAATTGCCTCAGCATATTATAAAAAGTCACTTCCCGCGGGATCAGTGGCCATTGGGGAAGTGGAGTTGTTGGGCAGTATCCGCCCGGCCCCTTTGGAGGAGAAACGGATTAAAGAGGCCAAGCGGCTAGGGTACCGGAATGTAATCTCCAAAGCGGTTTGCTCCAGTCTTTCTACCTCTATCGGTAAATTTCTCGACGGTGGCCGAGGGTGATAACTACGACTACTTCTTCCTCCAAGTCAAAAATAACACGATAATTGCCGATTCTGTATCGATAGGTGCCAATTTCGAAATTGATTAGCCTGTCCGCAAATTGAAGAGGATTGTCGGTACTAACAAAATAGTCAAGTTTTTTGAGGATTCTTATTTGAACGTCCTTGGGAAGTTTTTTGATGTCTTTTAAGGCTTGTTCCCGAAAGGCATAGCGATACATGAGATTTAAACTTTTAAGGTCTTTTTGACTTCGTTGGCAGAAAAAAGCTTATTGTTTTGACGAGCCACAGCCACCCTCCCCCTAAATTTGGGGGAGGAGAGGGCTTCGATGTCTTCTGTAAGGCTCTCCCAGAGATTGTTAGGAATTAGGACTCCTACTGGCTGGTCGTTTTTGAGGACACGAAAAAAAGACAAACTTTTGGAAGCTTCTAAAAATAGCTTTGTTAACCCGGCCTGAGCTTTTTGGATGTTGGTGAACTGTTCCCAATTAATGAGTTGAACCATATGTAATGATTATATAACGATTCTGTAATGTTTGTCAAGATATGAGAGGCACACTTGCGTGGGTATTTTGTGTGGATTGATCCTAACTTTGCCAAGCCCCGATGGGCGAGACGTGTCGGGAATGACAAGAAGTTATCCACACTTCGTGTGGACAAGTAAATTACCCCAAATATTCGGACTTAATAGCACTATAAAAACTATGGGGCCATGGGCCAGTGCAGTCTTTTAACACTATAGGTTGACAGGGGGGGTGGGGTGTAATAAGATACAAAAAAAGAGCGACGCTATCGCTGGGTTATTCCGCATGGCGGTTGTACTCACCACGAATAGAGACGCTCTTTTAATTTTCTGCCTGTTGGGGCAGGTTTGTCCCAAGAACAAAACGGGACAGTTTCAATATAGATTGACCAGCCCGGATGTCAAGGGGGTTTTGCCCACCTTGACCTCAGAAATGGGGGGTGAAGCTTTGGGCAGGAGCTTTACTCCCCGTTTCTGGGAGAGAAAATATTAATATGACAGAAAGATTGGTGCGACAAAGTTGGGTGAAACGGCATCCGAGATTAACAAGGGCAGGGTTGGTTGGTGGCGGTGTCGCTGTGGTTGGTACAATTACTGCTAGTGTAGCCTATTTGTTTTCAGGCGGTGGTGTCGATGGAAGGCTTGTAGGTATTGATACTTCAACCCCATCCCAAACCTCTAATTCTGCTCCTGCAACCTGTGATATTAATGCTTTATGTGGTCCTATTGAAATTGAAGTAACTCGTAAGGTGGAGGTGACTCGTGAGGTGGGAGTACCTCAAACAGTAGAAGTCACTCGGGAGCTACCTTGTATACCAACAATTACCTTAACTCCCAGGCCAGGACGGACGGAGCGTGTGACCAGAACGCCAAGAGAAACGATACGTGCAACTAAAACACCAAAACAGGAGGTAACGAGAACCCGTCCACCAACACAAGTAGGATTGGTAAAACCGCCTGAGTTATCTTTTGGTACACGTTTTGCCTACCGAGTTGAGGCTGGGAGAAATCGGGCTTTTCAGGCACGTAGAGCTAGGTAACTTATGAAAAAAATAATTGGTTTTTTGGTTTTAACTGTTTTGACATTGGTGATGGTAAGAAAATTCACTCTGGCTCAAGTTTTTCGGCCAACCGATGGTAGTTATGATATTTTTACTGGTGCGAATTTTACTAGTGGAAATGAGGGATACGTTGATCCCATAAGTGCTTCTTTGGGTGATAAGATTCAAGCTAACCTAGAGGCTGAAAACACAGAACCAAACTCAACGGCTGTTTATACCAAGGTAAAGATTAATATTCCAAACACCGTTTCTACTAGTCATACAGTTGTAGCCACCATTTGGGCTGACAATGCTCAGGCGATTACCGACACCCTAACGATAAATACCACGACAGCCACAAAACTGGTTTACTTGCCTGGCCACGCTGTTGTTTTTAGTCCGTCCTGTCCAAATGGTTGTCCTTTAGATGATGATGCTTTGACTGGGAGTGGTGAGACTGTTGGTGACATTCTATATGGTAATCTGAATGCGGCCCAGGTGACTTTTAAGATTGATATTATAGAGGTTGAACAACCCACGGCAACTCCGACTATTACACCTACCCTTACTCCCACGCCAACGGCAACACCTACAGCCACACCGACCGTAACCCCGACGGGGTCGCCTACGGTGACACCCACGCCGGCAGGGGAGACAACCTTGAAGATTTGCAAATATGAGGATGATGATGGAGATGGTGAGCGGGATAACGGAGAAGATGTGATGAGCTGGAAGTTTTTCTATACGATTGAGGACCTGCCTGCGCAGGCAGGTGGGGATAAATTTGAAGTTAACTCCCACTGGTGGAACTTGACGACCCAGGGCTGTGTTAAGGTAACCGTCCCGGTTGGTCAAGAGATTTTGGTTGAGGAAGAATACCGTGACGGTTGGCGTTTGACCGGTTTATGGGTAGACGGATCGAGGGTGAGTGGTGGCAATTACATTTATACTCCCGAGGTTGATGAGGTCAAGGTCTTGTGGTTTTTGAACACTTTTACACCCCAAGGAACGCACACTTCCTACTGCCAGTCTTTAAACGCCTCTGTGACCTCCGGTACGGCCCCTTTAACGGTGGCTTTTACCGGTCACGGGTATGACTCCAGGGGGAACATTGTCGAATACGAATTTAATTTTGGCGACAGCTCCGGTAGCCAACCTCAGCTTTGGCGTCAAGCCGGAAATGTTGCCTACCACCGATACGAAGTACCCGGGAACTTCATTGCCAGTTTATTGGTCAAAGATACACAGGGTGTGTGGTTGGGCAATAACGATACCTGTGAGGTAAACATCTCCGTTAGTGCCAAACCTCAAGTTTTGGGAGATGCCAAGTTGCCGCCGGTTTTGCCCAAAGCCGGAGGGATGGGTTGGTTGGGAATAGGCTTGGCCGGGGCCATTGGATCTGGATATGGGGCGATCAGGCATTATTTACGACTCAAGAAAACACGCTAGAAAACTTCTGGCGTATCAAGCTACCAAAGGCTTGGTAGGCGGGGTGATATCTTACTTTATAGTTGGAGCTATTTTGTTGTACTTCCCCATTGTCTTTGCCCCCAAAACCAAAACGGCCAATTTTGCCGGCACCAACACCTTTGTAACGGATGAATATCTAAATACCGAAGCCTCGGAAACGGCTTTGGTGCAAAAAGAAACCGAGGCTTTAAAAATCAGTTCCCAGTTTTCTCTGTCTATTCCAAAGATTGGAGCCGCTACCAATATTGTGGCCAACGTGGACACCAATAATGAAGACGAGTATTTTAATGCCTTAAAAGAGGGCGTGGCCCACGCTAAGGGGACCTTTTTCCCGGGGCAGGGGAAAACTATTTATCTCTTTGCCCACTCAACCGACAGCCCTCTAAATATTGTGGCTTACAACGCCGTGTTCTACCAATTGGCCAAGCTTGATAGTGGTGATAAAATCACCGTGTATTTTGCCAACAAGAAATATGTCTATCAGATGTCTGACAAAAAGGTGGTTGGGGCAAATGAGGTGGCCTGGCTGGTGCGGGATTTTGGGGGTGAGAAACTGATTTTGCAGACTTGTACCCCACCGGGAACCACCTGGAAACGGCTCTTGGTTTTTGCCGATTTAGTATAAATATGGGACATGAATGTTTTATTGGCGTGGGAGGGACAGTTGTCGGGTTGTTCTTGGCCTATCGTATTTGGGATCTTTTGCTGTACTTAACGTCGACCCGCGGAGCAGGAACCGGTAACAGGCAAAGAGGCACTAGCTCTCAAGAATTTGTCACCCAAGAATTACCTGCAAATCCGGACGGAAAGAAGAGAGATTCGGGCCATATGGGACCGGGAGTTGAGGTTTCCGATGGGAAGGGCGGTTGGTTGGATAATCAAGACAGACGTTGTTGACATGAGTTGTATTTGATAGTAAGATAGTTCCAGTTTCGCTTTTAATGCTTCTTTAACTAAATATATATGACTTCCGACGCAGGAAACGTGTCCGCATCTGATTTTGTCGTGGGGGACCTACCCAAGCCAGAGACGTATTATCATCGCATGCCGGACATTAATGCTCCAACCGAATATGTTGAAGGTGTGCTGGATATCGCCAATGAAGGCTCGGGCCTGCTGCGACCCAAGTTTGCCGCCTCCGAAAGTGACGTTTACATTTCAGCCAGTCAAATCCGCCGGTTTGGTTTGAGAGTGGGAGATTTGGTCGGCGGACAGGCTAGAGCTCCCAAAGACAATGAACGCTTTTGGGGTCTTTTGAAAGTGGAGAAAATCAATAGCCGGGAAGTGACGGAAGAAATGGTGCCCACCCGAAGGGTTGATGTGGACGATATGACGGTTATTTACCCCAACGAAAAGATTACTCTGGCCACCGATAAAGAAACCCTGACGACTCGGATTATTGACCTGATTTCCCCGATTGGCTTTGGCCAGAGGGCTTTGATTGTTTCCGCCCCAAAAGCCGGTAAAACCTGGTTAACTAAAGACATCATCACCGGTATTGCCAAAAATTATCCGGACCGAGCCCACATTATGGCGGTTTTGATTGGGGAGCGGCCGGAAGAGGTGACCGATATCAAACGGCATTTGAAAGAAGTTACGGGTGGAAAAGGCGAGGTGGCTGCGAGTAATTTTGACGAGGCGCCTCACGATCAGACTCGGGTAGGTGAGTTGGCTTTAGAGCGGGCCAAGCGTTTGGTTGAAGAGGGACGTGATGTGGTGATTATTTTGGATTCCATTACCCGTATGGCCAGAGCCTACAATATGTCGATTCCTAATTCCGGGCGGACCTTGTCGGGTGGTTTTGATCCGGTGGCCCTGTTCCCGGCCAAGAAATTCTTTGGGGCGGCTCGGAAAATTGAAGACGGGGGCTCCATGACCATTATCGGCACCTGTCTGGTGGAAACCGGGAGCCGGATGGATGACCTGATTTATGAAGAATTCAAAGGCACGGGCAACATGGAACTGCACTTGGTGCGCTCGTTGGCCGAGAAACGGATTTTTCCGGCGATTGATGTGGCCAAGTCGGGGACTCGGCAGGAGGAACTGCTATATACCAAGGACGAATATCCCAAGATTGTTTTGCTGAGGCGAATGATTGACCTTCTAAACGAAGACGAGCGGACCGAGAGTTTGTTGGCTCGGTTGAAAAAGGCTGAGACCAATGAGGAATTTTTAGATAATCTTAAAAAAGCATAATGAATGAAGAAACTAGCCCGCGACCTGAAAACCTTCTCAATTGATTTTTCCGGTTTTTTGAAAAAAAGAGCTTTCCGTTTATTCCGCTTTGTTGAAAGCAAAAAATCTTCCTTTGCGACCCTCCTGTATCGCCAACGGGGACGCTTTTCCCGGCAGTTTATTCATACCGGCATGGCCGGAATCACGGCTTTTGGCATGATTATTTCCCCGGTGATTTCTGACTCCCTGTCGGGGGTGGTGGAGGCGGAAAAGATGCCGGCCGGAGTGGTTTTGTCGGCTGAAGACGAATCATATATGATGACTGAGATTTCGGATAAATTGCGGGACAAAATCATGATTTATCAGGTGCAAGAAGGGGATACGGTTTCGTCCATTGCCAAAAAATTTGATGTTTCGGAGGACACTATCAGGTGGCAAAATAATTTAAAAGCCAAAGCCGTGATCAAAGTGGGGGCTGCCCTGGAAATTTTACCGATAACGGGGGTTTCCCATAAAGTTCAAAAGGGAGATACGGTTTACTCATTGGCCAAGGAATACAATACCAGTGCTCAGGCGATTGTTGACTTTCCTTTCAACACCTTTACCAATGATGAAACCTTTGCTTTGGCTATTGGACAAACCATTACGGTTCCTGATGGTATCAAGAAGGACGTTACCGTTACCCAACCGACCTATTATGCCCGTTTGACGCCCGATGCCGGATCCGTCACAGCCATGGGCAGTTTTGTTTGGCCCGCCCAAGGTTCAATCACTCAGCGGTACACCTGGTACCATAGGGGGATAGACATTGCCAATTCGGCCGGACCCGATA
>Ga0208375_1003778_pt1 | contig 12522 bp, 14 predicted proteins | sample RifOxyD1_FD_184038 | JGI IMG/M metagenome (GOLD analysis project Ga0208375, IMG submission 184038) | Soil microbial communities from Rifle, Colorado - Rifle Oxygen_injection D1 (SPAdes) | ecosystem: Environmental > Terrestrial > Deep subsurface > Rock core/Sediment | place: Rifle, Colorado... | reverse complement strand
CCGCCGCGAGCACATCATCCGGCGCAAGCGGACTGTGCGTGTATCTCGCCAGTAGTTTATTCGCCCCACTATCGAGCGTGTACTCGAGCGCAATATTCTGCCCGTCATATACATAACGTCTATTGAAAGTCTTTTTCGGGTCAGTCAGCGTGGCATGATCAATGACGTTCTTCGCCACGCGTCTTCCAAGAGCATCATACGTATACACGACTTCCTTAGTGGGATTTGGATTCCCTCCCTCGTACACCTTGAATCCAACGAGCTGGTTCTCTGAGCTGTAGTAAAAATCCGTGACATCGCTATACGGGAAGTTTGCTTTCGCCTGCTTCTTAACTAAAATACCTGACGCGATTTTTAGCCTGTCCGTGCCGATTTCCTGAGGCACTTCCGCCACTAAGCTAAAAAAATTCCGGCGCTCGTATTGCAAAAAGTCGTGAGACCCCTGACACGCTTTTTTTGTTAACGCTTTCCCCATGAATGAAAGTTTAGCGGAAGAATCAGGATATTTCAGTATGCATTTTCGGATTTAATGGATTTCAGCGACGGCGGTATACGTCCCGGCGGTGCCCGATCTTGACGACAAGTACGAGCAATACCTTGTCCTGCACCATGTAAATTACACGGTAATCACCTGAACGTATCCGGTATAAACCGTCCTCACCGGAAAGTTTCTTGCTCCCCGCCGGTCGGGGATCATGCGCAAGAGCATCAACCTTTTTACGAATCAACTTCTGGTCTTGTACCGGCAAATCAAGAAATGACTTTTCGGCTGAACGGACAAACTCGATCCGATAAAGTACACCCACGGCGGATATCCTCTACGCTTTCCGTGTTTTTATCTTCTTTTTAACCTCTGCCCACGGAACCGTGCCATGCTTAACGGCTGATTGCATGGCGGCTTTTGCATCTGCAATATCCACCCGGTCCTCCATCTCCTGCAACAACCTGTAATCCTCGATCGGGATGACCACGGCCAGCTCCTTGCCGCGCCGCTCTATCACAATGCGCTCCTTGGCATAGGCCACCTGATTGAGGATCTCCGAGAAGTTCTGTCTTGCCTTTGCGGATGCCTGACCGGCCATATGAAACTCCTTATTGTACTAATTGTACACTAAGTACCATTAGTACACAATAGGCTGTCATCTCCTTGATTTTACTTGGTGATCAGCGACGGTTCATCCGCTTCGATTGTTTCTTCTGCCGGGTCTTCATCTTCTTTCCCCGGGCCGCCCTTCGCGGACCCCTTTTTTATTCGCCCCGCGTGTGCGGGGCGACGGGAGGTGTCCGCTCGGGGCACGAGAAGAAAACACAATATGACTGAACTGTTTTTTGCGGTATTAAAAACAATGTTCATGCCTTGCCAATATACAAAGTTTTCTTAAATTGCAGACCAGTCTCGCCTTATCGGTTTACCCTCGGCATTTCTAAGATATAATTCCAAACCTAACGCATCTATGGCGTTTTCGAGAAGGTGATAACTCCAAGAATCGAGATCTCCAGCCATGAACTTTATCGATGGTTTACAAAGTAACTCCAAACGAATTGTTTGCTCATCGATTATACTGTGAATGATAAGTATCCGTTTTTGTAAAATCGGCAATCCACATAATTGGCCTTCTACCAGAACAGCCCTAAATTCCATCCGGAAATCAAATTCATCATCAGAAAGAATTAAAAATCCGTCCCGCTGCGCCCTCAGTGTTTCCAAGCCTTCCTTTATTCGCGCACGTTCATTGATTGGCACCAAAGCATAACGCCGATTCACAGTTTCAAAACGATACGGATCAGATTTTCGGTGTCGAGTCTTCCAAGCATGAAGTCCTACTAACAAAAGTGCCGCTAATATTGGAATTATTAAAATACAAGGCATTAAAACATTACTAGGATCATTAACTGACGGGATTTGTAATGCGATAATCCAAGCCGCTGGAATGGTCAGTAAAACAACCACTAGACAGAGAACATAAGAGAAACAAAATAACTTGATGATCGCTTTCATTGTATGTTTCATAGCTAAATTAAATATTAAGGCACAGTTGCAGGCAATAAATCAGGCTCTGGAGGTGCAATCGGAATCCAGTCTGGAACTGGTGCTGGAGCATTAAGTGCCGAATATGAAGCAGTAACGACTCCAGCACCAGCGGCAGCAGCAAAGCCTCCTGTAAATGCGCCGACTACGCCACCCACTATCGCCATCCCGACGCCACCGGCTTTATATCCAACAACTGCTCCAATTGTTGCGCCAAGACCAGCACCCACAGCTACTCCAGCAGTCACACCAAGTAGTGCTCCAGCCGCAAACCCTCCCATCCCTATCGTTCCAGCCAAAACTGTTGCATTTGCAAACGTACCCAATTGCTGTGCAACTGTGCCGCCAGAAAATGCCGTTATGCTCGCGGAAGCCATTCCCGCCGCTACCGCGCCGAGAAGTATGGCACCCACTCCACCGGTTACTATTGCAAACGCCGTAAATGCAACGGCACCGCCAACCCATGCTAGCCCAGAAAGCAAAGATCCCCAGAAACTCATCCCTGATGGATCAGTAAAGTTCAGCGGATTGTTTACTACATACGCAAACTTGTTAACCACGGTCGCAGGAAGATTCAGTTTTCCCGGTTCCGGATCGCTCTGCAAGAATCGTCCGAGGGAAGAATCATAGTATCTCGCCCTATAATAATAATACCCGCTCTCGCTGTCATGCTCTCGTCCGGTGTATGTAAACGAGGTCGCAACAGGCGGCGCACTCGTCACGTCCGCCCCATAAGCGTCTTTCACGCCGATCAACTCACCAAACGCGCTGTACACATAGTGCATGAGCTTCGTCCCGGAACTATCCGTAACATCCGTCACCGTCCCCTGCGCGTACTTGATGAAACGAATGATTTTACTTCTTTCGTTTTTTCCACATTTCTTTCCCAAAAAATACTCCGCAAATCGGCATAACAATAAGAGTAGGTATAATTACTTCTCTGAATGAGAATATTTTTCCGGTTAAGTATTTTATCAACGGAGGAATTATCAGTGCAAAAAAAACTCCACCAAACAGACCAAATAAAATAATTCCGACCATCAAAACATACTTCATTTGTGCATATTTAGAATTATTATAAATTAGTTCTTTCAACATAATATCCTCACTTGAAGCACGCCCCAATTGCTTTTTTTCCTAAATACAATCCCACCGCCGCACCACCCGCCGCACCATATTTTGCGCCTGTAGCAGCACCAGCAAGAGCTACCGGTCCTGTAACCGGTCCTCCCGCTGCAAACGCTCCTATAGTTCCAAAAACCAAAGCACCCGCTGCCGTAGAGATGGCAGGTATTGTTGCCGCTGCTCCTAAGCAGGTTACCGTGCCCTCAATGCTTAGTTTTGATGTAAAAAGAGGTGCGTCACTCGCTCCAGCATCAGCCAGTAGATACGATCCCTGTGAGGCGGTCCCCATGAAGGCAGCCGTTATTCCGCCAGCAACAGCTCCCGCAGCCGCACCAATTCCAATGGCTTCCCATATGTGGTCGTCCCAGTCTCGTCCTGCATATGCATTGATCGATGCCCCCATTCCCGCCCCGACTATTGCTCCAACCAACGCGCCCTCAACAATGCCACCTAATACCGCCGAACCACCAAGTGTAAATGGAAGTAAGACCACCGCGACAACTGCGACAACCACTGCGGCAACTCCAATGAGTAATTGTTCAAAAAAACTAAACCTACCCGTAGGATCGTTGCGGTTCGCAGGATTATTCAATGCATATGTATTGGCATTAATTACTGTTGCAGGAAAATCGAGCATACCTGGCTCAGGATCTGATTGAGCGAATCGTCCGATTTCAGGAACATAATAGCGTGCTCGATAATAAAGCATATTGGATTCACTATCTTTTTCTCTTCCAGTAAACCCATAGCTCGTATTCACCGGCGGCGCACTTGTCACGTCCGCCCCATAGGCATCCTTTATGCCAATCAATTCTCCAAACGCACTGTACACATAATGCATGATCTTCGCGCCAGCAGAATCTGTGACATCTGTCACAGTTCCCTGCGCGTCCTTGATGAAAACCGCAGTCCCAGCATTCTGCGCAAGCTGCGCTGTCACACCATCTGCCGTAATATCCGCCGCGAGCACATCATCCGGCGCAAGCGGACTGTGCGTGTATCTCGCCAGTAGTTTATTCGCCCCACTATCGAGCGTGTACTCGAGCGCAATATTCTGTCCGTCATATACATAACGCCTATTGAAAGTCTTTCGCACATCCCCGGGCGCACTGTGATCCACCACCGACTTCGCCACGCGTCTTCCAAGGGCATCATACGTGTACACGACTTCCTTCGTGGGATTTGGATTCCCTCCCTCGTACACCTTGAATCCCACCAACTGATTCTCCGACGAATAGTAAAAGTCCGTGACATCGCTATACGGGAAGTTGGCTTTCGCCTGCTTCTTGACTAAAACACCTGACGCGAGTCGTACCTTGTCCAGGCCATTTTTCCGAGGCACTTCCGCCACTAAGCTGCAATATCCCCGGCGCTCAGGCAACAAAAAGTCGAGAGACCCCTGACGCACATTTTTTCTTAACGCCTGACCCATAGATAAAATCTTAGCGGAAAAAACAGGATATTTCAGTATGCATTTTTCAGATTTAATGGATTTCAACGACGGCGGTATACGTCCCGGCGATGCCCGATCTTGACGACAAGTACGAGCAATACCTTGTCCTGCACCATGTAGATTACACGGTAATCACATGAACGTATCCGGTATAAACCATCCTCACCAGAGAGTTTCTTGCTCCCCGCCGGACGGGGATCATGCGCAAGAGCATCAACCTTTTTACGAATCAACTTCTGATCTTGTACCGGCAAATCAAGAAAGGACTTTTCGGCTGAACGGACAAACTCGATCCGATAAAGAGCACCCACGACGGATATCCTCTATTCCTTCCGTGCTTTCACTTTCTTTTTGACCTCTGCCCAAGGAATCGTGCCATGTTTCTTTGTAAATTGGATGGCAACTTTGGCGTCTTCAACATCAACCCGGTCCTCCATCTCCTGCAGCAACCTGTAATCCTCGATCGGAATGACCACGGCCAGTTCCTTGCCGCGCCGTTCGATCACAACGCGCTCCTTGGCATATGCCACCTGATTGAGGATCTCCGAGAAGTTCTGTCTTGCCTTTGCTGCTGCCTGACCGGCCATATAAAGCTCCTTATTGTACTAATTGTACACTAAGTACCATTGGTACACAATAGGCTGTCATCTCCTTGATTTTGCTCGTTGATCTGTCGGGTATCCGGATCATCAGCTCCTTTCAAACTCCCAGTCCGCCTGCTACCGGGACACTTCGCCGGATGTAGCGCCGTATGTACTTCCTTCAGTTTCTTGTTGCTCACATGCGTATAGATATCCGTAGTATTTAACTGCTGGTGCCCGAGCATTTTCTGGATAAATCTAATGTCTGCACCGCCCTCAAGCATCACCGTTGCCATCGTGTGACGGAATAGGTGACAAGACCCGGTTTTTGGCAAATTCGCTTTTGTAACGTGCTTGCTCATGAGTCCCGTCATCTCCTCTGGCTTCCAGAGTTTTCCAGTAAATGTCAGAAACAATATATCCGTATCCACTTCGGCCCGAGCTTTCTCAACAAGACCGGGCCTGACTTCCTCCATATATTTCCTGATCCATAACAGTGCCCGGTCTCCAATCGGCACCACACGGTCACGCTTTCCTTTCCCTTGGCGCACGATCATCATTCCCCGGTCCATGTCTATATCCCTTACGCTTAGCTGCGTAAGCTCCAAGCGCCGTATCCCGCTCGAATAAAACGTCTCAAGTATCGCCCGGTCCCTGATCCCAAGCGGCTTGTCTACATCTATTTGCATCAATATGTGCTCGACCTCTTTTACCGTAAGAGTGTACTTCGGCAGCCGGTGCATTCTTCTTGGCGAATCCAGCTCACCCGCCGGATTCATCGCCAGAAACTTCTTGCGCGTCAGCCATTTGAAAAATGCTTTTATCGCCCCAAGCATCATGTTTTGCGACGAAAACGAGAGGGGACGGGCCGTCTCGATATTGCGATAATAAAATAAATGCTTCTGATACCGCTCCAGCAGCCCGGGTGTCATCTGCACAAGGGTGTCACTGCCTCTCTCAGTACACCACCGGAAGAACTGCTCAAGCACCTTCCGCTTGGAATCAATCGTCCATTCCGAATAATTCACCACTCTCATCCATTCGTAATACCGGCGGGCAAGCACGTGCAGTTCGGTTTCTATTTTATTTTCCGCTTTTGTTTTGGTTTCCGTCGTCATGGCCTGACGCCTTCTGCATCTACGACCCCGTGATTCATGTACGATACAATTACATTTTCCGAGACACCCCCCATATATGCATTTTTGCCAATTTCTTCACTTTTTGCCTTATTTCCGCTGCCAGAACCTCTTTTTGCCATCGTTGGCCCCCCAAAGATGGGGCAAAGATGACCCAAAGATGACCCGTTGATTTGCTCTTTTTCATGAAAGAATCGCTGCGTCAGATCGTTGATTTCAGAATCACATTCATGGATTTTTGCCTTGTTTTCCCTCTCGGACCCTGTCAGTCCGATCAATCCCGGCAGATACGGCCGGCTTGTCTTCCCGTCACCATCATATAAAAGCTCGTAAACAAAGCTCTGACCCCGGCCCCCACGGTGCGCAAGCACGTATTCAAGCGCCACCAGCTTCCCAAGATGCACCTGTAATTGTTGGTCGCTCCAGCCACTGCAAAAGCGCACCTGTTTTCTTGTGAACCGGTAATCTGCCCGCTCTACCGCGACATCCATGCCTCCGCTCTCCACCATTTCACAAAGAATCCCGAGCAGCCTTCTTGTCTGCGGCGGCAGCTCGTCAAGGCTTGATCCCAATACCTCATGACAAAGCCGGTTTGCCGTCTCGATGTCACTTGCCGTCACCTCGATATATTCAATCACCTCACCACGGTGCATGACCGTTTTAACTTCCCGCTGGTACTGATGCAGCAGCGCCACAGCCCGGATCAGCGTCAGATACTTTATATGATCCCGCCTCGTGCGCGTGCGGCTGTCAATAAACGTAAGTTTCCTGGCAAACGGATTCACCACAAGCAGCGGACGAAGGAGCCTTTGTGCGTTCTTATGCACCCGCTGCACGTGCCTCCGGTCGCTACGGTGCAATACCCCCTCAAGCGTCTGCCGCTCCCTTTGCTGCTCATGTATGGCTTTTGTCTGAGCCCTTGCTTCATCCACGCCAAGCACTATGCAACGGTTGGCCAGCTCTTCATCCACTTCAATGGCCGTGGTCGTAAGAAAGATCATCACAGGTCCCTCGACCCGGTACTCATGCGTTACAAGCCTTCCGCTAGCCGGGTCCTTCCCCGTACTGGCAATGCTGATCTCTCCCTCGCTTTGTAGAAGTTTCAGGGCATAGGCCGCCTGCTGCGCTCCCTGCTCCTCTACAATTGCCAGAATCTTGTGCTTTAAATTATTCTCACCGATATAAAAAAGGCTCTGTCCCGTCATGGCCGAATACTTAACCCGCTCTTCGTCCGGCATCATCGCAAGCACCGCTTCCATGAGACTCGACTTCCCGGCTGCCGAGCTGCTTTGGATCATCACCGCAAGCGGCTCTTCAAGTTTACGGCTCGTCGCCGCAAGGTATCCCACAAGTTTGTTTGTTTCCTCGCCGATCACTCCGCATTTTTCAAAATCCCCGACAATCCGGTCAAGAAGATCCTTGCTCTGCAAAAGTTCAAGCGCTTCTGCCTTTTCCGGCTCTGTCATTTCAAAAACTTCCTTCTTTTCCCCCTCAAGCTGCTTTTTGATATTCGCCTCTTGTAACTCTTCAAGCTTCAAAAGCACCCGGCCCAGGTCGCGCTTGATGACTTCTTCCTTCAAGCCAAGTTCGCTCGCGGCGGCATTGATATATGCAGTCCTCGCTTTTGCCTGATACAGATCAAGCATGTCCACGTGGTACTTAAGCCCAATGCCTGAGCGCACGTTAACCCGCATCACTTCGCAGCTAAGGTTCCTTGCCAGCCCCCGGATGCGATACTCCCGCTCACCAAGCCATATGAATACATCCTCTCCGCGCTGCTCCGTTGGTATGTCTGGCAGCGATCCATGCGGCGTCTTGACGGCCGGCAGGATTTCTTCCGGCAGAGTTGGCGCCTGATCGATCTGCTCTGTCACTGATACGATGGCGGCAGCTGCGGATTCTTCAATGGCTTCCACGGCTGGCTCTTCGATAATTTTTTCTTCTTTAGCTGCCGGTTTGCTTGCCGCCCTTCCGGGCTTCCCTATCCATGCCGCGCTCTCAAGGCATACCCGGAGCGCTTGTCTGGCAGGACTCATCTTGCAAATAAACTCATTGGCATCCATACGCTTCGGAAAATTCACCCGAAGTGCGGCTATCCCTTCGCCAGCCAACCGCTTCCCAAGAGCGGCGGCAGCAATATCTCCCGCCTCGTCCCGGTCATATGCAATATAAACCTTTTTTACCCCGTGCTCGATGAATCCGGCCAGATGATCTTCCGTAAATCCACTCACGCCGTAACTTGCCGTTACGTTCTTAAAACCGTTTATCCAAAAACTGAGCGCGTCAATAAGAGCTTCACATAAAATCACTTCCTCAGACTGCAAACACTCAGGATTCCAGATGCCTTTGTGCGGACCGGGCAGATAGGTGTGATCCGGCGTCCCGGACCTGAGATTCCTAGTTATCTTCCGTCCGTAAACTTCCGTAATCTTTCCATCCAGTCCCATGACCGGTATCACAATCGACCCGGCAAAGTGTTCATGCCCGGTGTTTCTGATTATTCCCATTGCCTGAAGTTTGCCGCGAAGATTCGCCCCAAGCTGCCGGTTGGCGCCGGGCAGCCGGATGCCAAGCGTCCGGTTTGAATACCCGATCTTGAATTTTTCAATAGCTTCTTCGTCCCGTATCCTCCGGGCAGCTAAATAGGAAAGAGCCTCAGGGTTTTTTTGCAATGAATCGTGATAAAACTCTATTGTCTGCTTAAGCATCTCCTGATCATCGTCCGCAAGTGCTACCGGCGACGGCAGCAGCGGGATCGATTGCACTCTGGGGCCGATCTTTGATGTAAAATATTTTGAGGGGTCTCCGGCCCGGATCAGCTCCACCGCGTGCCGGAACTTTATCCCCTCACTCATCATGATCCAGTCAATGACGCTCCCGCCCTTCTGGCAGGCTCCCATGCAGTGCCAGAGGTTCTTTGTCGGCGTTACCACAAGCGAAGGATTCGTGTCGTCATGAAAGGGACATAGCCCGATCAGATTGTCACCGTGGGTCTTAAGTTCCACTCCCTTGGCCCGGACAAGCGCCACAAGGTCTATCTGACTCTTTATCGCCTCAATCTCGCTTTCCGGTATCCGCGCCACTTTTCATGCCCCCTTCTGAAATCAGTCAAGCCAGAAATGTAAAAATAATTACTCTTTCATTCAGTTTCATTAATAGTGTATGATACATTATCGGTCAAGGAGCAAAATATGGATTCACAAAATATCGGGATAATGACTTTGGTTGACATGCCAAAAAAATCCAAACTTAAACTTCCGCCTCTTGAATTAACAACTACAGAAACCTTCGGTCAGCGGCTGGCCCGTATTCGCAAGGAACGCGGCTACACACAAGTAGAACTCGCTACAAAGATCGGCATCATTCAAGGACTCATCACCAATTATGAATGCGAGCGCCTCCGCATGCATTCAGAAATGCTCACCAGATTTGCAAAAGCCTTGGGTGTATCCTCCGACGAGCTTCTTGGTTTGGCATCAAACAAAAAGACAAACAAACTGAGCCTTAAAATCGTGCGGCGCCTGCAAAAAATTGAGCATCTGCCAACAACAAAGCAAAAAGCCCTGCTTCAAACGATTGACGGATTTCTTCAGGGTGCCGGTATCGGCGCCTGAACGCACAGCAGCTAAAAGCTTTACGGCTGCTGCCACAAACGAAGTCCTCCGATTTTTTCTGGATCGTTGCAATAGCAACTACCCAGTAGCCGAGGTGTTTTTATTTCTTAAAATAGATTCCCATAAATTCATGACGCCCCATGGTCCGGTGCCGTTTCGCACTAGAGCCACAACCGGGGCCGTGTGCGGCCCTACCTGCGGCCCCACTTCGGCAACCAAGTATTTTTGAAATTTTCGACACAAAACAACCAGAGGAATAAGGGGAGGAATGCATTCCTCTACTTGTTCCTCCCGTCCGGCACTCAAGTATCGCCATGAAATAATAATAAAAAGAGAGGCATCATGAGAGGCAACGCTGCCTCCAGTAGTGCCTCTGGTGACAATTAAAATACCCGAGCACTGTCCTATGCCTAAGCAGCGCCAGGTTCACGCTGGAAAATCGACCCCACCCCCTCTACGAATGTTTTTTAGATGATTTGAAGATGATTTTTTTAGCAACAAGGAGAGGAAGGATTTTAACGCAGGCGAGTGGGTGGGATGAGGTATTTTGGTGTGTGTCATGATTTCAGAACAGATGGCAGAGGCTGGTCGGCACGGTGATGGATTCGGCGGAGACAGGGAGGCCGCTCGGGGGGCCAGTTACCGGGACAGTCAGGGGTACAGCTCACTGTACCAGTAACTGTACCCCCATTGTCCGAGAACTTTTGAATATGTCACCGTTTTTTTCATCCCCCCTTTTTCCGATAATCAAAGACACCGCCCCCACTACCAGTGTTTTTTGAAATGAATTTTGAATGATTTGGATCAAGGGTTTTTGATGATGAGAAATGATTTTAACGCAGGCGGTTTTGAGGTGTGGATAATGAATGTCTGGGAATTTTGAATCAGGGATCGGGGACAAGCAGCGCTGCTTGGGGGACAGTAAAGCCGGAAAGAATGCAGCAGCCGGGTGAAATGAAGAATATTGCCGGTCACTCAGTGATTGCTTCCATGTTCGTGCCGCGCATCCCCCGCCTTGGTTTCCCCCCTTGGATCCCCCCATCCGAGGCGCCCCCTCGTCACTACGGCCTCCGGCCTTCGTTCCATTAAGGTACCCCCAAGGGGGGAAACCCATCCTCCTTCGCGCGCTTTCTTATCGGCCGGCTCCGGCTTGCGCCGGCTGCCGGCCGGCGCGCTCGGAACCCGTCCGGGTGGGGGAAGCTGCGCGCGGCCCACGGTCCCCGGGCCGCCCTTCGCGGATGTCTTTTTTATTCGCCCCGCACGCGGGGCGATACGGATGTGTCCGCTCGGGGCACGAGAGGACAAGAATGTTTTGATTATCTCGTTCGGCTTATGTTCCAGAATTTAATAATTTTGATAATTTCTCTTAAAAAAAGGCCACAACCAAATCCCAAAAACAGGTGTGCTATTGGGAAGAATCCAACTTTATTGCCTATTTTAATCAATGAATAATGATCATCTCTTGAAAACCACATAAAACATCCGATCAAAACCAACACAAGACTGATCATGAATATTTTTTTATTGAATTGTTTTTCCATTTTCATTGGCTTGCTGGTTCCATTTTTCCGGGCATGTATGTCCACCCAAAATAGTATGTTCCTTCTGAAACACCGCCAATAACACCACTGATAGGTTGATGAAAATAATACCCACCCGAGCCGCACACGCCACCAACAATTGCGCCACCAATCATGGCACCACCAATATTAGAAAAAAATTCTCCAGGTGAGGATGTATGAATGATGTCAAAACCCTGCAAAAAAGATTGATTCAAGCCAGAGCCGATTGCCCCAGACAAGGCACCATTACCTAATGCATACCAAACGCCATTACCCGCAGGAAATATTTGGCTTGCCAACGTAAAACCAGTCCATGCAGAAATACCGCCTATAGCGGCGATACCCAAAACACCTAACAAGCCTTCTTGTTTGTACATCTTTTGAGTGTCGCCGTGATATTTCAGTGCCTCAACCGCCGCCAAAGCCCCAGTCACGCCGAGCATCACGGCACCAACAGTTGCACTTATTGGAAATGCGATTATAGCAACCAGCGCACCAATAAATCCTAATCCAAACCATCCCCGCCCAGTCGGATCAAGCAAGTTGATCGGATTATTCATTACATAGGCATATGCATTAATAACACTCGCAGTAATATTCAGCTTTCCGGGATCCGGGTCCTTCTGCAACATTCTTCCGATCTCTGGCATGTAATAGCGCGCCCGATAATACAGCATCCCCGATTCATTATCTTTTTCTCGACCAGTAAAACCATAACTGGTACTCACCGGCGGCGCATCCGTAACGTCCGCCCCGTAGGCATCCTTTATGCCTATCAACTCACCAAACGCCGTGTAAACGTAATGCATGATCTTAGTCCCAGCAGAATCTGTGACATCTGTCACGGTTCCCTGCGCGTCCTTGATGAAAATCGCAGTCCCGGCATTCTGCGCAAGCTGCGCCGTCACACCGTCTGCCGTTATATCCGCCGCCAGCACATCATCCGGCGCAAGCGGACTGTGCGTGTACCTCGCTAGCAGTTTATTGAAGCCACTATCTAGGGTGTATTCAAGTCCGATACT
>Ga0208375_1003776_pt1 | contig 12525 bp, 12 predicted proteins | sample RifOxyD1_FD_184038 | JGI IMG/M metagenome (GOLD analysis project Ga0208375, IMG submission 184038) | Soil microbial communities from Rifle, Colorado - Rifle Oxygen_injection D1 (SPAdes) | ecosystem: Environmental > Terrestrial > Deep subsurface > Rock core/Sediment | place: Rifle, Colorado... | reverse complement strand
CGGGGTAGCCCGGTGTTAATATAGCTCGATGCCCCCTTTTTTGTTCTTCTCTGTTTGTTTGCTCAATGAATATTGCGCCCCGGTACGTGTCGATACTGATTCATCGCGTGCCGGGGTTTTTTATTATGCATGCTTGCTGTCTGATATTATAAATGCGAATCTTTTGAATAATGAAATCTTTTTATTTGGTGTTTTTATGCCTGTTTGCGGCGGCTGTTCCGGCTTTTGCGGAATATACACCAAATAATATTTCAAACGAATGCGACAAAGGAAGGCACCATGTTGCCAGTCATCCAAGATCTGCATATTACAGGAGCGATGGAACATATGTAAGTGCCGCAACTGTTCGCTCTCATTGCAGGGATAATCAGAATGGTTTTGAGTTCTGGCGTGATAAAATCAAGACAGATCGTCCTGATCAGTGGCCATACACAGAAGAAAAAAGCAAAAAATGGTCTGTTGAAGAAAAAGAGAAGTTGCTTGATGCTCTTGGAAATCTTGGCAATCTATTCAATCTTGATTCAATTAAGGGAATATTCAGGCTTGATCGGTCAATATATTATCCAAACCCCGCATCCGTTAGCAAAGACGGCAAGATTGTCATATATGATTCAGCCTTTGATGCGGGCAGAAGTTTGGATGGAATTTTGACGCATGAAATTTCACATATTCTTTACTGGAATCTGGGCAAAAGCGAAAAAGATGCGTATTTAAAAATTGCGGGGTGGGAAAAATCCGGAAACCCCAACGCTCAATATATTCCTACGCGTGATGGATATGTTGAGCCGGACGGACGATTGAGCCCGGATGAAGATTTTGCGAATAATATGGAATATTTGTTTTCCAATCCGCAAAAATTACGCGAAGTGTCCCCCAAAATATTTATTTGGCTGAATGAAAAATATCAGAAAAAAATAAATTCAAACAAGGATGTTAAAAAATGATCAGAATATCCCTCATTGGCATATTGTTGTTTGCTTTTGCCTGCAATACCGGAACGGTAAAACACAGGACGGTTGATGCTTCAATGGATGTTTTTCAAAAAATCCGCATTAATGCAAGTGCTGCGGTTGACATCGAGAGTATTGCGGGTCTGCCCACAAAAATCAGTAAAATTGAAAAGTCCGGCCGTGAAATATGGCAGTACTGTAAGTCAATGGACGATTGTACTGAAAGCCGGATGGTGCTGTATATTGATGCGTCAAAAAGGGTGAGTGGTGCTGTCTGGAATTATTTTGAATCAGATCAAAACAAACAGATAACGCAAGTCAAAAGTGAGTTTCCGGGTTTGGTGTTTGTTCGTAAGCGATATTTGCGGCAGTTCCTGGATTACCACGAGACGTTTGATGCCATTGTTGATGAAAAAAACAGTATTGCATTGATAATCGAAGATGGAACAGATGATGTATCTGCCGTAGTGCGCGGTGATGCAATGCCGGGCAGCTCAAATAGCAAAAGTGTATTTCCGATAATCTCAGAAAAAAAATAAAACCCGCTTGAAACTACATCTTGACATGACCACAGACGCGCTTATTAGTATTAACATCAACATATTGTAAGGAAGCGAGGATATATCCATGATCCAAGTCTCTCATTTAACAAAGATGTATGGCCACAGAACGGCCATAGAAGATCTGAACTTTGAAATTCAAAAGGGGGAAGTTGTCGGATTTTTGGGGCCGAACGGGGCCGGCAAGACGACAACAATGAAGATCCTGACTGGATTCATGCCGGCCACGAGTGGCAAGGCCACTTTGAGCGGATTTGATGTTTTTGAAAAGCCTATAGAGGTCAAGCGGCGCGTAGGATATTTGCCCGAAACTCCACCGGTGTATCATGAGATGAGCGTTCAGGATTATCTAGAATATGCGGCGCGTCTCCATCAGGTGGCAAAAAAGTCCGTCAAAAAGGCGGTTAACGATGCGCTCGAAAAAACAGCACTTGGTGATGTCAGGAGCCGTTTGATCGGAAACCTGTCAAAAGGATACAAACAGCGCGTGGGACTTGCTCAGGCGCTTGTGCACAACCCCGAGATACTAGTGCTTGATGAACCTACGATCGGTCTCGATCCAAAGCAAATAATCGAGATCCGTCAACTCGTCAAAGGACTTGCTGGCGAGCATACGGTTATATTAAGTTCGCACATCCTGCCGGAGGTAACTGCTACATGCCAGCGCATCATTGTAATAAACAAGGGGCGCATCGTTGCCGAGGATACGCTTGAGCGGCTGACAACCCGCCTTAAAAAAGGATTGATATATTCGATGGTGGTCAAAAATCCTTCACGCGAAGGGATTGACGCCATCAAGGGCATAAGCGGAGTGAGCGGAGTGTCGGCTGCCGGTCCCAAGCTGGTGGTTGAACTCTCGCCGGGCGGAAGTGACGTGCGCGACCGCGTGGTCGAGACCGCCGTGCACAAAGGCATGGGCGTTCTTGAATTCAGCGCAGAACGCGTGAGCCTCGAAGAGGTGTTTTTGCAGCTCACCACCGAGGAAAATCATACAGAAACAAGGAGGATGTCATGAGCAACGTCTGGACCATCGCCTGGAAGGATTTCAGGACGTACTTTACGTCGCCGATAGCTTACATAGTGATTGCCGGTTTCATGGTCATCATGGGCTGGATGTTCTTTTTCAACCTTTCGCATTTCAACCTGCAGAATCTGCAGTATCAGCAATATAATATGGGCAAGGGAGTGAGCATCACCGATGGCATCATAAGGCCCCTTTACGGCAACATGAACGTGATCTTTCTGTTTTTGGTGCCGTTCATCACGATGCGGCTCTTTGCCGAAGAAAAAAAGGTACAGACCATTTCGCTGCTTTTGACATCACCCGTGTCCCTGACCGAGATTATTCTTGGAAAATTCCTGTCAGCTTTCATGCTCACCACCATCATGCTCGGGATCACGGTGGTTTATCCGATAATTCTTTTTTCCACCGGCAATCCGGACTTCGGACCGATCCTGTCCAGTTATGTAGGGACGCTGCTTCTTACGAGCTGTTATATCTCGATCGGCATTTTATTTTCGTCGGTGACAGAGAACCAGATTGTAGCGGGCGCGCTCACGTTTGCGGCGGGGCTGTTCTTCTGGCTGGTTAGCTGGGCCACGCAAAGTGCTGGGCCGGTCTGGAGCGATCTTTTAATGTATCTGTCACTGATAAGCCATTACAATAATTTCAGTCAGGGAATACTCAACACTTCGGATATATTTTACTATCTGTCGTTTATTACGGTGGGGCTTTTTATCACCCATCGCGTACTTGATTCCTATCGTTGGAGGTAAACCACAATGAGCCATCATGATTCAAACAAACCAAATACTGTTTCAATAATTCTTTGGGCCGCAACCGGGGTGCTTGCTGTGGGGATGCTTTTTGCCCGGGCCGTATTTTCCGAATATCTCTGGCTGACAATCCTGGTCGGCGTGCTTCTCGTGGTTTCGCTGGGTGCCCTGGTCTACCATAACCGCAAGTCCCTCCGCGGGCGCTCTGCGGCTTTTGGCCTCAATACCGTCATGACCACGCTTCTTGTCGTATCAATAATCGGAGTGCTCAATTTTCTTGTCTCAAGATATCCGGCCAAGATTGATATGACCAAGAACAAGGTCCATACGCTTTCAGATCAGACTTCCAAACTTGTAAAAGACCTGAAAAAACCCGTTAAGGCGGTCTATTTTTCAAAAATAAACCAGCGCGAACAGGTCCGGCCGCTCCTTGAAAACCTCAAGGGCATGAATCCGAAGTTTGAAGTCGAATATGTCGATCCGGACAAGGAGCCGGCGCGTGCCCGGCAGGTTGGCATAAAAAAATACGGCACATTGCAGCTTACGGTCGGTACAAAGGAAAACAAGATCGAGGATGCCAATGAAGAAAAAGTAACCAATGCGCTGATCAAACTGTTAAAGGACAAGTCGCTGACGATTTGTGCGATCACGGATCATGGAGAGAAGAAATTCTCGTCCAATGAGGCGGACGGATATGATGTTGCCCGCAAGATGCTTGGCAACCAGTCATACGAGGTCAAGGACCTGAGCCTCATGCAGGAACAGAAGATCCCGGATTCCTGTGAGGCCATTGCGCTGATGGGACCGCAGAAATCCCTGTTCGAGCCGGAGGTGGGGGCCGTACGTGAGTATCTTGCGGACGGCGGGCATGCCATTATTGCAATGGACATCAACGTTAAGGGCGGGCATGAAACCTCTCCCGAATTAATAAAACTCCTCGCTGAATGGCATGTGCGTCCGACGCAGGCGCTTATTGTCGATCCGCTCTCAAGGATGCTTGGAGTAGATGCGGCAGTGCCCATTGTGGCGACGTATTCAAAGGACAGTCCGGTTACCAAGGACTTTCAGATGAGCTGTTATTTTCCGTTTGCCCGCCCGCTTGAAATCATTCCGGATCCGCCCGCTGGGATGAATGTCAAATGGATTGCGCAAACTACGCCAAAGAGCTGGGCCGAGACTGATTTCAAGGAGCTTGCATCCGGCAAGGTTCAGTACAGTGCTGGTAGGGACAAGCAGGGGCCGGTAAACATTGCGGTCACTGTTGATGGCAAGCTCAAGGATTCAAAAGCCACACGTAATACCAGGATGGTGGTTTTTGGAACCTCGAATTTCGCAACGAACAACTATTCCCGCTTTGGCGGCAATATGGATTTTTTCCTCAATGCCGCGAGCTGGGTGATGCAGGATGAAAATCTTATCTCGATCCGCGCGAAGGAAGATGGTCCCGGCAAGATCGAGCTTTCGCAAAAACAGGGGCAGTTCATTTTCATTCTTACGGTGATTCTGATCCCCCTAATTGTTGCGGTTGCGGGAATCGTGATCTGGGTTTACCGCAAGCGTTTATAGCGATTTGATTTCAGGGAGGCCGAACATGTCCGGATTAAGCTGGAAAAAGCCGTTCATACTTGCAGTTGTTCTTGCTGCTCTGGCCACGGTAACAATGTGGGTGGAATACAGGCACCGGCCCGCAAAGGAGGCCAAGGAGGAACAGTCAAAACGCGTAATGTCATTGAAGGATGCGTCGCTGGCTTCGATTTCGATTATTGACGGTTCCAGGAGATTTTCGTTCAAATGTCTTGATGCTGAAGCGAAACTTTGCAAGCCCGGCGATAATTCAAAGTGGGAGATGACCGAGCCGCTCAAGACGCGCGCCGATGATTCAAATGTCGGTTCTCTTGTTTCCGGGCTCAGCAATCTCAACCACAGCGACAGGATTGATCTTGGAATTGAGACCGCAGAGAAACGCGCCCGATTGCTCAAGGAATACAAACTTGATCGCGGAAGCATTGCTTTAAAAGAATCGCGGCGGATCGAAGTCAAGCTTGCCAATGGCGATAACCATGCTGTTTATTTTGGAGAGACACATCCGATCGGAGATACGATATTCATAATAAAAGGTGCTCCCCAGCCCGACGAATCGGCCGTATTACTGGTGCCGACATATTTCAAGAGTAATTTTGAAAAGGACATGTCACACTGGCGCGACAAAAAGCTGATGACATTTGCGGCGCACGAGATCGAAAAGTTGGAGATTGCCGCAGATGGCCCGGTAATATCAGCGGTCCGGAAGGACGGACAGTGGATTCTTGCGGAGGGTGCATCGAAGGAATTTTACGCGGGAGACAATGAAAATATCGAGAATCTGCTTTCTTCATTGGCGGGAGTGACCGCTAAAAAATTTACTTTTGAAAAAAAGAGCGACAAGCCGGCGTTTATGCTGCTCAGGAGTGCAAAGAGGATAATATCCTTGTCGGTGACACGGATCGCCCCGAAAGATGCGAAACCGTCTCCGGTCCCGGTTGTTCTGGACATTTATGAAAAATACAACAAGAGCACCATGGCAAACAAGTCCGGCAAGGACGCCAAGGAGCAGGCAAAAACGCTTTATGCGACTGTTTCCGGTGCCGATCCGGTTTACGAGATTGAGCCGTCGGCCAGAAGTATTTTCACTAAAAAGCTGAAAGATCTGCGCTTGTCGCGGATTATTACGGCTATGGAGAGGTTTAATATCAAGCGGATTGAGTTATCAGGCGCGGCAATAGGCGCGAAGCCCCTGGTTCTTGCCGGTGCGGATTCGAAATGGATTGCGCCCGGGGAATCATCCACCATCAAGCCCGAAAAGGTCCAGGCATTGCTGGACAATTTATCTGCGGCCGGACGAGTGAAGGATTTTATGCATGGCAAGGAGTTTCCGTTCGGGGAGCAAAGCGGTGTTCGAATCGCGCTTGGTGATGAAAAGGAGCCGGCGAAGAAACGGATTGTCGTATGGAAAAGTGGTGACAAGCTTTATGCGCGGGATCTTGCATCAAAGCGCATGGAGGCGATGCGGCTTGATGACGCGATGAAAGAGGTCATTCCCTGGGTCCGCGATGCATTTTTTGAAAAGCCTGCGGTAGCGCCTTCGGCCACGCCCGGGAAGCCGGGCACCAAGGCCGGTACCAGATGAATTTTGAGGGCGCGGTACCTGTCGGTATTTTTGCGCCGGTAAAAAATTATTTCAAAGATATCTGGGAGATCTCGGTCCATCCGGGACGGTTTTTTTCTGCTGACCGCCCGAAAGGTGGCATCAGTTATCCGCTTGCTTTTGCCCTGGTCACGCACTGGCTTGGCGAGGCGGTTGGATTCATATGGCGTTCGATTATCGGCGGTTCACTTGCCGAGCATATGGGCGGGATATTCAAGATCGCAGAGGATGTTGTGGATGTGGACAGTCCCGGCCGCGGTATCGTGCTTTCGCAGGTGCGCGAGCAGCTCACGCACTGGGCATGGGGAGCCGGCAAGGTCGTGGCTGATCCGTTCATTACTATCGTATCGATATTGTTCACTGCATTTTTTGTTTATATCGGCGCGCGGATTCTTGTCAGGCCGGACAAGGGCAGCGGTCTTTATGAAATCGATTTTGAAACCGCCCTGAAAATTGTCTGCTTTGGAATGGCGCCGGCAATTTTTGCCGCCCTGCCTCTTGTCGGTGGCGTAATTTCGTCACTTTGGGTGGCGGGAGTGACGATTATCGGCGCAAAAACGGTTTATCGCACCGGCTGGTCGCGCGCAGTTGCCGTAGCCCTGTTTCCAAAGCTGCTTTTTCTTGGGATAATATTGACGGGGCTGTTCATGCTTGCCGTGGCCCTGCTCAAGCTTGTAGCCACGGTGCTCTGACGGCCTGCGGGAGGTCGTCTGAGAAGAAGTACCTTCATTATTGCAGGCTCTGTTGCAATCATCGCGATTTCAATGATTGTTTATTTCAGGAGTGCATGGAATTTTCAAAACAAGTTAAGGCGGGCGATGGATGCGCGGATGCCGGCATCGTCCGGACGGACGGTTGGTCCGCCTGACATATGCACCAATCTTTACAGGGTGTTTTGCTCGAGAAAAAACGTCACAAAAGATCCGACTGGTTTTGTGAGGCGTGATACCGAGGGGGAAATCGAGGCCCTGCGCATTTATGAAGAGGTCATGCACGCGAATCCGGAACTCACCAGCGAACAGGTGGATGACGAGCTGGTCAAGAGGATATATACGGACGAGCGCAGGAAATTCGTTGAGGGCGCATACAGATATGCGCGGGTCGGCATAATCAAATTGATTGATTCCCAGCCGAAATCGATCCTGGTTGAAAAGGAAAAGCGGAAACTCAAAAGCATTTTGCGGAAAACGGTGCTTCAGCTTCCGCCTCCGGCGGACGTTTATGGCGACGAGCCCGATTTGCTGACGAAAAACGACGTTTACTTTGAGCGTTTGAAGGACGGAACGCGGAGGCTCAGGGTGGGGGGTGCGTTTTTGCTCAGCGTGAAATCGCTTTTCAACATGGTGTTCACCATCGCGCATGAGCTGGGGCATTCGATCGACCCGTGTGAGCTTTTGCATGAAGGCATGCGGCCGGAGGCATACGACCGGCTGACGGCATGTTTCAGGCGTGAAAAAATCCTGTCCGGCCCCGGCAAACGCGCCGAGTGTTCGGCGGGAGACCAGCTTCCGGAGCTTTTTGCGGATTGGGTAGCGGTGCAGGTTACTGCCGGGTTGTTGAAAAAATATGCGACTGAATTCGACAAGAGCCAGCTTCTGGATGCTGCGATCAATACCGTCAAGGATCTTTGTGATGAAGACGAAAATTTCAAGGATGTTGATTTTGGCTCGCATCCCCCGCCTCAGATCCGGATTCAAAGTGTTTTTGGTACGCACCCGATCATAAGACAGGTGCTTGGCTGCGCGCCGTCAGTCCAGACGCATTGCGGATACGGCTGGAGGCCGTTCGCAAGATAAGAGTCCGGAAATCACGCGCCGCGTCCGGAATTATGTCCGGACGGCTTTGCTTGCCCCATTCTTCATGGTACGTTCGTTGCAAAATACCGGTGAGAACGTCAACTTTCCAAGGGGGTAACATGGAAACAACTGAAAAAAATACAAGTCACATTCAAAAAAACAAGGCAATAGAGCTTGCGGTCCAGGCCATCGAAAAACAGTTCGGCAAGGGCTCGATCATGCGTCTTGGCGAGAACGAAAAACTCGTGTCGCAGGACGTGCAGGCTGTGCCAACGGGTGCGCTCAGTTTGGATATTGCGCTTGGCATTGGCGGCTATCCGCGCGGCCGCGTTGTTGAGATTTACGGGCCCGAGGCGTCGGGCAAGACAACGCTTACGCTGCATGCAATTGCCGAGGTGCAAAAGCAGGGCGGGATTGCCGCATTTGTCGATGCCGAACATGCGCTTGATGTAAATTACGCGCGCAAACTTGGCGTGCATACGGACGATCTTTTGATCTCGCAGCCGGATACCGGCGAGCAGGCGCTCGAAATCGCCGACATGCTGGTGCGTTCGGGGGGTATTGACCTCCTTGTTGTCGATTCCGTTGCGGCGCTTGTTCCACGCGCCGAAATCGAGGGCGAGATGGGGGATTCGCACATGGGCCTGCAGGCCCGTTTGATGAGTCAGGCGCTTCGCAAGCTTACTGGTAATATCAGCCGCAGCAGGACGCTCGTGATGTTCATCAACCAGATCCGCATGAAGATAGGCATCATGTTCGGCAACCCGGAGACCACGACCGGCGGTAACGCGCTCAAATTCTACTCTTCAGTGCGTCTTGACATCCGTCGCATTGCCGCGCTCAAGGACGGTGAAAATGTCATCGGCAACCGCACGCGCGTGAAGGTTGTCAAAAACAAGATGGCGCCTCCATTCAAAGAGGTTGAATTTGACATAATTTATGGCGAGGGGATTTCAAAAGAGGGCGATATTCTGGATCTTGCGGCCAATCTGGGTGTCATCGAAAAAAGCGGGACTTGGTATACCTACAAGGACGAACGCGTTGGTCAGGGGCGTGAAAACGCGCGTCAGTATATGAAGGCGCATCCTGATATGATGAAGAAGGTCTGTGACGAGGTGATGAAAAAATCGGGAGTTGTGCAGACGTCGCCGGCATCGCAAAATCCGGTAAAGGCGGATGTGCAGCCGACCAAGCGCTGAGCAAAAATGCGGTATTCAGGGGCCGTGTTTGTAATTAAGGAGAGAGGACCATCGCGGATTCCATCACCGCTCAAGACATTATGCCATACTCGGCGTGAGTTATTTGTTTTAGTTCTTGTGTAATGCCCTTGATTATATTTGAGCGAAAGCGGGGTTGGTTGCAAGTGCATTGAAATTACGATTTACTAAAATGTAATTTCATGGCACACTTGAAGTATGCATTTGTATCGTTTTAAATCCGAAATCCTTCGTATCAAACAGCTATTCAGGCAGTATTCCATGATCGGCATTATCGGCCCGAGACAGGCCGGAAAAACTACTCTTTCAAGAATGCTTGGAAAAGCGCATTTTTTTGATCTTGAAAACCATATTGATCTGGCACGGCTTGACAACCCCGATCTGACCATTGGGCCACTTAACGGACTGATCGTTCTGGACGAGATACAGCGGCGCCCGGAGCTATTTCCATATCTGAGACATCTTTTGGACAGGGAGCCCGGTAAAAGAAAATTTGTAGTTCTTGGCAGTGCTTCCCCGCATTTGCTGCAACAATCAACCGAGTCACTGGCGGGCAGGATTTCATATATCGAGCTTGATGGCTTCAGGCACGAAATGGTTCCTCTAAAATACCGGAAGCATTTCTGGCTCAGGGGCGGACTTCCGCGCAGTCTTCTGGCTCGCAACAATACGGTAAGCCTCCAGTGGAGAGGTGACTATATCAAAACCTTTCTGGAGAGGGACATTCCACAGCTTGGATTTACTGTCAATGCGACAACCATGCGCAGGTTCTGGAACATGCTTGCAAACATGCACGGATCCATTCTCAACCTGGCAGACCTGTCCCGGTCTTTTGGCATGAGTGAAACCGCCGTCAGGAATTATGTGGATATTCTTGAATCCACATTCATGCTTCACGTCTTAAAGCCCTGGCACGAAAACATTTCAAAGCGGCAGATCAGAAGACCAAAGATATATTTTAGAGACAGCGGTATTCTGCATTCCCTGCTGGGCATCGGTGACGAAAAAGATCTTGCTGTGCATCCCAGGCTTGGATTTTTATGGGAAGGATATGTAATCAACATACTCATGAAAAGACTGGCCGCTCCGGGTGTTGAATTCTATTTTTGGGCTTCGCATGGAGGTGCGGAGCTTGATCTGCTGGTAAAAAATGGAAGGAAAAGAACAGGCTACGAGATAAAATATTCTGATGCACCGGTCCTGACGGAGTCCATGAAATCAAGCTTTTCAAGTCTGAAGCTTGACGAACTACAGGTCATTTATCCGGGCAAAAAAACATACATGCTGGCCGACAGGATAAAGGTCGTACCGTGGGGTCCATGACCTTCCGCCTGTTTTCGTCCAGGTAGGAATAGAGAAACTGAGACTATGAAAAATCTTTCTATTGAGAGCCTCTATCAAATTGCCCAGAAAATGGAGCAGGATGCAGTAGTTTTTTATCAAAAGCTCATTGACGAATCACCAGAAGACAGCCATAAACGCCTATTTCGATTAATTCAGTCAGAAGAAAAAAAGCATCTTTATACTTTTAACGAGATCATTAACAAAGTCTGGGGGAACAAGCTCAAACGGGACTTGCCAGTCGAATCTGAGATAACATCGTTTTTATTTGAAGTCGATCCAAAGATCATCAAGGTGGCAAATGAATTGTCTAATATTTATTTTTCCAACGCCAAATTACGGTCTTCCGGCGTGCACACTATTTTGCAATCAATCGAATTCAGTATTGAGAATGAATTATTGGCCATTGAGTTTTATCAACATCTTAAAAACATGCTTCATCCTCGATTGCGATTACCGATGGATCGCATTATTCAGCAAGAAAACGGTCATCACGACAAATTGATCACAGCTAAGAATAAGCTGAAACATTTGTGATCTCGTAGGGCAGTTCATTTAATGACATGCAAATTACTCTCTTTCGCGAAAACCAAGTTCATGGCGATCCACCTATGACTTAAAGTTATCAACAAGCGGGATCTCCTCTGATCGGCCCGCGAATTTTCCTTTATATACAGCCGATTCAAGCCATGCGACCTCGCTGGCAAGCTCATCCTGAAAAACGGTCTTTTGCCACACTCGCTTGGCGTTGTCCCAGCTATAGCCGTATTCCTTGAGCACATCCTTGTACTCAAACGCCGCGCGGTCGGCAGTCACGCGCACCACGGGTCTGCGGGCATTGACCAGCAGCTCGCTCAGATAAGTTTTCCGGGTGGTCCAATCGTTCAGGGTTATCAGATTAAGGAGCGCATCGGCGTCATTCATCGCCCGGTGTGAGTCCGTAAAAAAGCCATGATAGATACTGAGAACATCGAGCTTGTGTGCGACAAAACCTTTCCATCCCCAGTTGATTTGTTTGAGTGAACAAGCCCAGATCTTTTGAGCCGAAAGCTTGCAGAAGCGGTCGACAAACGGGCGATCGAACGAAGCGTTATGCGCGATGATAAGGTTTGCATCACCAATAAGCTGCTCAACCTTTGTCCAGTCTATCGACTTGCCGCGCACGTCGGCATCGGTAAGCCCCGTGAGATTTTTGATTTCATCGGAAAGTGGTTTGCCAGGGTCTTGAAGCGCGGTGTAAGAATCACCCACCTCGACAAGATCACCATTGCCCCGATCAAAACGAAAATGGCGCAAACCGATCTCGATTACAGCATCAGACCTCCGGTTAAGCCCGGTTGTTTCGACATCCACCGCAACCGCCGTGCGCACCCGACCGGAATTGGCCTCAAGCCACTCGCGTGTCACGTATGAAGGTATATTGAAAGCCCCGGAAAACTTCCGGAGCGTCACTGTTTCGCCGTCCTTGGACTTACCAAGCCACTTGAAATCAGGGTGCATGTGACAACTTACTATGAAAACCGGGACGATCTGACAATCGAAATCGGAGCGTGCAGTGCCGATATGCGCGGATCATTTTCAATTTTATCTATGTGGCCGGAGGCAGAGCACCACGGCTTTAGCCGTGGGTGAATGAACCCCGAGGCGGTACAATGCTGTCATGGAATATAAGACGACAGCACACAGTGTTTATTGGTTGAA
>Ga0208375_1003772_pt1 | contig 12535 bp, 11 predicted proteins | sample RifOxyD1_FD_184038 | JGI IMG/M metagenome (GOLD analysis project Ga0208375, IMG submission 184038) | Soil microbial communities from Rifle, Colorado - Rifle Oxygen_injection D1 (SPAdes) | ecosystem: Environmental > Terrestrial > Deep subsurface > Rock core/Sediment | place: Rifle, Colorado... | reverse complement strand
CGGTTCGCCTTTTTCTTTGAATTTGGAATCTTTTTTTCTGGTTTCACAATTAGCGATTTTCGCGACAAGGCGCGCCATAGTGGTTTTGCCAGACCCCCGCGGACCGTAAAAAAGATAAGCATGCGCCAGCTTGTCCATTCTCGCCGCGTTTTGTAAAACTTTTACGACTTCGTCTTGTCCGACGCAATCTTCAAACTTTTTAGGGCGGTATTTTCTATAAATTGCCAATGCCATTGTAATTATTTTAACCCGTATGCGTACGTTGTCCACTGGTTCAAACCTCGCCCTCCCACCTCCTCTTGTTAAGAAGATGTTTTTTCCTTAAAATTTAAAGGTGCTGAAATATTTTTTTATTTTCATTTTGCTAATCCTCGCTGGAACGGCAGTTTTTTTATTAATAAGCCCCGCGAAAGTTTTTCAAATAGTTAATCAAGCTATGGTTTTATCGGCCAAACTGACGGAAGCCGATCCTTATCCCGATATTGAAAATCAACAGCCATTGCCGAATCCGCCGGAAATCATAAAAGCGGTTTACGCGACGAATTGGTCAATGAGCAATAATAAAAAAATAAAATACTTAATTGATTTAATAGATACTACTGAACTTAACGCGATAGTTGTAGATGTTAAGGACTATACAGGAATTGTGCCTTATAAAAACGACATTAATTCCGTGAATAAATACAATGCATGGGAAAGACGAATTTTGGAACCGAATAAACTTATTAAAACTCTTCACGACCACGGCATTTATGTGATAGGGAGAATTTCTGTTTTTCAGGATTTGCAATTAGCAAAAGCCCGTCCGGACCTTGCTTTAATAAGTTCTTCAACCAGCGCCATCTGGCAAGATAATAAGGGGTTGGCTTGGATGGACGCGGCCGCTGAAGAAGTGTGGGACTATAACGTCGTGATTGCTAAAGATATTTTGGCGCGAGGTTTTGACGAAGTAAATTTTGACTATATCCGTTTTGCTTCCGACGGCGATCTTAATGACATAAAACATCCTTATTGGGATGAAAAAACTTTAAAAACCACTGTTCTAAAAGAGTTTTTTAAATATCTGCGGGAAAATTTACCGAACGCGAAATTATCAGCGGACTTATTCGGCTTAGCCACCATAGACACTAAAGGAGTCGGAATCGGACAGCATTTGGAACATACCTTGCCTTATTTTGATGCCGTCGCGCCAATGGTTTATCCGTCACATTATTTTAAGGGTTTTCAAGGATACCAAAATCCGGCAGAACATCCCTACGAAATAGTTAAATATTCAATGGATGAAGCGATTCGCCGAACAAACCAATTTATGATTTACGCTTCCACCACTCCGATAATGGCGAAATTTCGCCCTTGGCTGCAGGACTTTGATTTGGGCGGAAATTATGGGCCGGAAGAAATTAAAAGCCAAATTCGGGCATGGACTGACGCGGCGGCAAACAACCCGGAATTAAACGGCGGATGGATGCTGTGGAACGCCGGCAATATTTACACCAAAGACGCTTTAGAAAACGAATAATATGAATTACACGATAAAAACAGAATTATTCAGCGGCCCATTAGAAAAACTGCTGGAACTCATAGAAGAAAAAAAGCTGGAAATTACCTCTATGAATTTGGCGGAAGTAACGGGTGATTTTTTGAATTATCTTAAAAACATTCAGGAAAAGACCGAGCCGGGAATTTTAGCCGATTTCGTGGTAATCGCTTCAAAACTGATTCTGATAAAATCCAAAGCATTGCTTCCGAATTTGGAATTGACCAAAGATGAAGAAACCGAAATCAAAGATTTGGAAACGCGATTAAAAATTTATAATGAATTCCGAATCGCCGCCCAGCACATCAAAGAGCTGGCAGAAAAAGAAACGCGTTCTTATTCCAGGCCGTTGTTGGCGGCGTTGGAAAAACAAGCGGTGTTTTATCCGCCCCAAGAATTAAAATTAAGCGATTTAAGCCGCGCGGCGCTGAACCTCGCCGATTTGCTGAAAAAAATAGCGCTTGAACCGCAAAAAATAAAATCCGCGATAATCACAATAGAACAAAAAATAGAGGAATTGCTCCAGCGTTTTCAAACCGCTGCGGAACATAGTTTTAAAGAAGTTACGATGAGCCGGCCGAAAGCGGAGGTGGTCGTCTTTTTTTTGGCAATACTCCATTTATTTAAAGACCGCATCATAAATATTGAACAAAAAGGCCAATTTGAGGATATACTTATAAAACGAAGCGAAGGTCAACCCAATAATATATGAACGAAGAACAAATAAAAAAAATAATCAGCCGTTTGGAAGCTTTATTGTTTTTATACGGCGAACCGATGAGTTATAAAAAAATCGCCAAAACTCTTGGAATTTCCGAGAGTGAAGTTGAAGCGGCAATAAACGCTTTTTCTTCCGAACTTGCCACGGAGCACAGAGGTCTTTTACTTGTAATAGACCAGAGCAAGGTTCAGCTGGTTACTAAACCGGAATTTGGCAAATTATTGGAAGATATTATAAAAGAAGAAGTTAACGAAACTTTGACTTCGGCAGCATTGGAAACTTTAGCGATTATTGCTTATAGCGGACCTATCTCCCGCGCAGAAATTGAGTATATTCGCGGAGTAAATTCCACTTTTATGCTTAGAAATCTGCTAATTCGCGGATTGGTGGAACGCCAACCAGACCCCAAACGAAGCAATGTATATTTATATCGCGCGAGTTTAGAATTATTGAAATTTATAGGAATTTCCAAAACGGAAGATTTGCCGGAATATCAAAAATTTAATGAGATAACTAAAAAACTTTGGCAGCAGCCGCAACCGACCAATGAATCCCGTTAGAAGGTGAACAAATAAAATCATTTTAACAAGATTAAAAATTATGGAAAACAACGAGAATGGTAAAAGCAGTGAAGCTGGGGCCCCTTCTAACGGGATGAATCCCGTTAGAGACAAATAAACTAATCAAAAATGATATACCAAGTTAAAAATATTAAAAGTCGTTTTAAAGCCGCTAAAACAGCTGATTTACGGTCGTCTAAAGACGACCTGCCCCGTGTGAAATTTGAACAATCACTATTTTAAGTAATTTAATTGTTAAATCAAACTATATGAAGCTTTTCAATCAATCCACAAAAGGTCAAATTTCTATCGGGGCCTGTCTCTAACGGGATGAATAACCATCTGCTTAGTTTATTATTTGTTGCCATATTGTCGGCAATTATTTTAAGCACTAATGTGGAACGGGAAGCGCCAGTTACTTCCGCTTTTGACACTAAAATTGAAACTGCCAGCGTTATTGCTAATACCGCGGAGCCAATTTTGCCGGCCGCGAATAATCCGTACCTACCCATAACGGCTAAAGTGGCCGTTGTTAAAATAATAAACGCGCCCAACGCGCTTTTTGAACTTAATTCCGCAAAACAGTGGCCGCTTGCTTCCATATCCAAACTAATGACTTCCGTAATAGCGCTGGAAAAAATCGGTCCGAATGAAATAATTCCAATAAGCGCGGAAGCAGTTGCCACCGAAGGCCCGCAAGGCGGATTTTCTGCCGGAGAATTATTTACAATAAATGATTTGGTGAAAAGCATGATGACGGTTTCCAGCAACGATGCCGCGGCGGCAATCGCCGAATTTTTCGGAAGGCAAAGATTTGTCAAAGAAATGAACAATAAAGCCGCGGAGCTTCAAATGACGCGCACCAATTTCGCCGATTCAATCGGTTTTTCGCTTTCCAACCAATCAACGACCGCCGATTTAGAAAAATTAGTTTCTTACGTTTATATTTATTATCCGGAAATATTTTCTTACAGCCGGCAAAAAGAAATTGAAATTATTGATTTAAAAACTAAAATTAAAAGGAGATTGTCCAATATGAACGTTTTCGCGGGCGAAAAAGAGTTTTTAGGAGGTAAAACGGGGTATACTGATGAAGCAAGCGGAAATCTTATTTCATTGTTCCGGCTGAACAGCCAGCCGTTATTCATAGCTGTTTTTGGTTCGGAAAATCGATTCGCGGACACAAGAATTTTGTACGATTGGACAAAAAACAATAAAAAATAAAAATGGAAATTTTACAAGTAATTAGAATTTTAGGGCTTTCAATGATAGCGTTTTTAGCCGCTTTGGGAATTACACCGCTCGTTAGTAAATTTTTATACAAAATAAAAGCCGCTAAACAAATCAGAGCCAGCGAATCAGCGCCGGTTTTTTCCGGTTTGCACAAAAAGAAAGAGGGAACCCCAACAATGGGAGGTATTATTATTTGGGCAACTGTGTTGGGGTTGGCATTGATTTTTTGGTTGACGGAGACGGTTTTTGACGGAGCGTGGAGTTATATGAATTTCGTGGATAGAGCGCAAACTTATTTGCCCATCGCCGCTATGTTGATCGCAGCTTTGCTCGGATTGGCAGACGACCTTCTTGGTATTTCAAAAATTGGTCCTAACGGCGGGGGATTAAAAATAAGCCAAAAACTGGTTTTATACACCTTGTTGGCATTATTCGGCTCCCTTTGGTTTTATTATCGTTTGGATTGGGATATTTTGTCGGTTCCATTTTTAGGAAATGTGGCAATCGGCTGGTTTTATATCCCTCTTTTTATGTTCACGATTATCGCCAGCGCGTTTTCCGCCAACGAAACAGACGGCTTAGACGGCCTTTTGGGCGGAGTAATGCTTTTTGCTTTTATTGCCCTGACTGTCGTCGCTTTTTTCTTGGGACGTTTCCATTTGGCGGCTTTTGGCGGAGTTACCATCGGCGCGTTATCGGCGTTTCTTTGGTATAATATTTATCCGGCGCGATTTTTTATGGGCGACACCGGTTCAATGGCATTGGGAATTACAATGGGCGTTATCGCGATGCTTACCAACACAACCCTTCTTCTTCCGTTTTTCGCTTTTATTTTAGTGGTGGAATCTTTGTCGGTAATTATTCAACTCTCAAGCAAAAAATTCCGAAAAGGGAAAAAAGTTTTTCTTTCAACGCCGATTCACCATCATTTTGAAGCGCTCGGCTGGCACGAAACTAAAGTAACGATGCGTTTTTGGATTATTTCAGCGGTTTTCGCCGCTCTCGGTCTTGTTATATTTTTCTTAAATAAGTTTATTTAGTTTCCGAAGATCAAATTTCGGCTTGTGTGCTATAATTGAAGTAGATGATTCTTGTTAAATCCACCCAAATTATTGATGGCACTGGCAAACCGCCATATAAAGCCGACGTCCTCATTAAAGATGATAAAATTTCCGCCATTGGCAATTACGCCACCAAAAAAGCTGAAGTTATTGTTGACGGCCTGGGATATTATTTAACTCCTGGATTTATTGACATAAATACCGATGCCGACCATTATTTATCGCTTTTTACCAACCCTTCTCAAGGCGATTTTATTAAGCAGGGAGTAACAACAACAATCGGCGGACAATGCGGTTCGTCTTTGGCGCCTCTTTTATACGGCTCTTTGGAATCAATCCAAAAATGGACAGATATCCGGCAAATCAATGTCGGTTGGCACACAATGAAAGAATTTTTAAAAACACTCGGGAGGACAAAAATAGGCGTGAATTTCGGCACTTTAATTGGTCATTCCACGATTCGTCGCGCGATTATCGGCGAAGAATTGCGCGATTTAACCGATCCGGAACTCAAAGTTTTTGAACATATAATTGAAAAAGCGATGGAAGAAGGCGCGCTGGGTTTTTCTACCGGACTTGGATATTCTCATTCCCGAATAACGCCTTATCAGGAAATTTTACAATTAGTTAAAATTGTTTCCAAACACGGCGGCGTTTACGCTACTCACTTAAGAAACGAAGATGAAAAAATAGTCGGCTCTGTCAAGGAAGCAATACGAATAGCGCGAGAAACCGGCGTAAAAACCTTAATAAGCCATTTCCGCCCGCTTAAAGGGTTTGAAAAAAACTACGAAGAAGCGTTGGAAATAATTAAAAAAGAGGCCGATAAATTGGACTTTCATTTTGATGGGTATCCTTTTGATGCCAGCGTCGTGCCGATTTATACTTTATTGCCGAAATGGGCGCAAATTGGCGGGTTTCGCGATATGTTGAAAAATTTATCTTCCAACGAAATTCAAGAACGCCTGCTTGGCGAATTTTCACATATCAACGGCGACGACGTTATTATAGCGCAAGCGCCTTCAGCTAAATATTTAGTCGGAAAAACTTTAGGAGCGTTTGCCAGAAATCACGAATTAGAATTATCTCAAGCGTTAATTCGCCTGATGATTGTTACCGATTTACAAGCAACGGTAATTTATAAAAACATTAACTTAGATTTAGCCATTGGCAGTTTAATGAGTGACAGGGCTTTGGTGGCGTCTAATGGCGCCGGATTGCCGGAAAGAAACGATTTTATAAAACACGAGCGGTTTTACAATACTTTCCCAAAATTTTTAGAAATTTCCGAAACGGCGAATCAGCCGATTGAACAAACAATTAAAAAATTCACCAGTGCTCCGGCGCAAAAATTCGGCATCAAAAAAAGAGGATTGCTCAAAGAAGGGTATCAAGCTGATTTGACGATGATTAAAGGCAATAAGGTTCACAGCGTATTCGTTAACGGCCAACAAGCGATGACAGATGGAAAAATTCAAAATATTTTAGCGGGACAAATTATAAAACGTAATTCTTCATAATGCGCATAAAAAAACAAGCGGGTTCGCCGGACTATTTAATTATTTTTTGCGTTGCTTTTTTGGTTATTTTTGGATTAGTAATGCTCGCCAGCGCCTCTTCCTATCTTGGTCAGACAAAATTTGGCGACAGTTATTATTATTTAAAACATCAATTAATGTATGGGCTTAGTATCGGACTCGTCGGTTTTATCGCGACTTCTATGATTTATTATCGCCGTTATGAAAAAATCGCGATTTTTTTATTAATATTGTCCATTGCTTTACTGGTTTTGGTTTTTACTCCCATGGGGTCAAATTCCAGCGGCGCGGATAGATGGATTAAAATCGGCCCTGTTAATTTTCAGCCTTCAGAGCTGTTAAAAATAACCTTTATTATTTATTTGGCTGCTTGGCTTGGAAAAAATATTGAACGCGCCAAGAGTTTTGCCGGAGGATTTTTGCCGTTTTTAGTCATTAGCGCGATAATCGCCGGATTGCTGATAAAACAGCCCGCGACCAGCGCCGTGGTAATTTTAATGTTCACCGGATTGGCAATTTATTTTGTCAGCGGAGCGCGAATATCTTATATTTTAGGAACTATTATTGTCGGAGCGGCGGCTTTAGCAATGATAATTTATATTACGCCCTACCGTTTCAACCGCGTTATGACCTTTTTAAATCCTGACGCGGATTTGCAAGCAGCGGGTTATCATATCAATCAAGCAAAAATCGCGATTGGCTCCGGCGGTTTATTGGGGGTGGGGTATGGAGAATCCACTACGAAAATGCGTTATCTTCCTGAACCGATAGGAGATTCTATTTTTGCCGTCATTGCCGAAGAGCTTGGTTTTGTCGGCGGCACAACCTTTATTCTGGTGTTTTTTATTTTGGTTTTTAAAATATTTTGGCTTGCCCGCAGAGTTCCTGATAAATTCGGCCAACTGCTTCTTGTAGGATTCGGAACACTAATAGCCCTGCAAACTTTTGTTAATATTGGCGCTATTTCCGGCATTTTGCCCTTAACGGGCATGCCCTTGCCGTTTATAAGCTTTGGAGGCACAGCACTGGCGGTTTTTATGACTATTAGCGGCATTATAGTCAATATTTCCAAATATTCTTAATTGGAAAGCGTCATCGCGATTTTGTGATATAATCATAATTAATGAGTGAAATACGCATTTTATTGACCGGTGGCGGCACAGGGGGGCATATTTATCCTTTAGTAGCCGTTGCTCAAAAACTGCAGGGCACAAAACTGCATTATTTCGGCGATCCCGGATTATTCCATAATTACCTGGAAAGTAACGGCATAATTGTCCATAAAATTGTTTCCAGTAAATTCCGCCGCTATTTTTCTTTGTTAAATTTTTTGGATTTTTTTAAATTCGGTTTTGGAATTTTCCAAAGTTTATGGAAAATATTCTGGATTATGCCCAATGTAACGTTTTCCAAAGGCGGACCAGGGTCATTGGCCGTGATTTTAGTATGCAAGTTTTATAAAATCCCCATTATTATTCACGAATCCGACTCAATTCCCGGTTTGACAAACTTAATTTCAGCTAAATACGCTTCAAAAATTGAATTAGCTTTTGCCGAAACGAAAGAGTATTTTGAAAAAACCGCTGCCAAAGCGGAAATTAATGTGGTTGGCCAACCGGTCAGAGAAGAATTGCTGGCGGAAGATGATTCGACCGCCGCCAAAAAATCTTTCGGCTTTCACCCTGAAAAACCCGTAATTTTAGTGGTTGGCGGGTCCCAGGGCGCGGAAAAAATAAACGATTTCATTTTAGAATATTTGGAAAACATTACATCTAAATTTCAGATACTGCATTCCGTTGGCGCGAATAATTATGAGCAATATAAATTAGAGTTTGATTTTGCCAATAAAGATATCAATCCGGAATTGCTGAAAAATTATCGCTTCGCCCCGTATTTTTACACTTCCGGCGAAGCCGTAACAGAAGAAAAACGAAGCTTAAAAGACGCTTACGATGCCGCCGACATTGTTGTCTCGCGAGCCGGAGCAAGCGCGATATTTGAAATCGCGGCAAGAGGAAAACCTTCTGTTTTAATACCTTTATCGACATCAGCTAACGGACATCAGGAACAGAACGCTTATATTTACGGAAAGACGGGGGCCGCGATAGTAATTGAAGAAGAAAATTTTTTGGAAAATATATTTATAAACGAAATATCAAAAATTTTTTCCGACAAAGAAGCTATGGCAAAAATGTCTTCCGCCGCCCGCGATTTTTACAAACCTGACGCAGCGCAAAAAATATCCGATGATATTATTTCAATAATCGTCAAAACTTAACACACGTCCCGTTAGGGACAATTAAACTAATCAAAGATGATGTGTAAAATTAAAAATATTAAAAGTCGCGCAAAGTCGTTAAAGCGGCTAACCTATGGTTGTCTAAAGACAACCTGGCTCTAACGGGATGACCCCAAATATAAAAAAAGAAATACGAGTGCGCATCGCTCCTTCGCCTACGGGCTATCTTCACATAGGAACGGCCCGTTCGGCGTTGTTCAATTGGCTTTTTTCTAAAAAAGAGAATGGAAAATTTATTTTACGCATAGAAGATACAGACCTTGAACGCTCCGAAAAAAAATTTGAAAAAGATATTATTGAAAGCTTAAAATGGCTTGGGTTAACTTGGGACGAAGGGCCGTTTTTTCAAAGCGACCGTCTGGATATTTACGAAAAATATCTTCGCCAACTGTTGGAACAAAACCTCGCGTATTATTGCTATTGTACCAAAGAGGAGCTTGAAGACGAAAGGCAGGCAATGCTTTCCCAAGGAATGCCTCCAAAATACAGCGGGAAATGCCGCTCTAAAGTTAACCCAAAAGCAAAAGAAAAACCGCAGGTAATAAGGTTTAAAGTTCCGGAAACCCGCATCGCTTTCAAAGATTTAATAAGAGGGGATATCAGTTTTGACACCGGCTTGATAGGCGATATCGCTATCGCGAAAGATTTGCGAACACCGCTTTATAATTTCGCGGTTGTCATTGACGATTATGAAATGCAAATTTCTCATGTTATTCGCGGCGAGGATCATATAGCCAATACTCCGAAACAAATGCTGATTCAAAAAGCGTTAGGTTTTTCGCACCCTCATTACGCGCATTTGCCGCTGATTCTTGACCCCGATAGAAGTAAAATGTCCAAACGCTATTCGGCGACTTCCATCAGCGAATACCGGAAAGAGGGTTATCTGCCGGAAGTAATGATGAATTTTATGGCTTTTCTCGGCTGGCATCCAAAAGACGAAAAAGAACTGATGACTGCCAATGAAATGATTGAAGAATTTGATTTGGGGCGAATTCAAAAAGGAGGAGCCGTGTTTAATATAGAAAAATTAAACTGGCTGAATTCCCAATATATCAAAAATTTTAGCAACGCGGAACTTGTTAAAAGAATAAAAGATTTCGGTATTTCGGTTCCTGACCGGACAAGTAAGGGGGTTTCCGATGACCAGCTTGAAAAAATTGCCGGCATAACCAAAGAACGGATAAAAAAACTTTCTGATTTCAGCGAATTGGCGGATTTCTTTTTTAAATTGCCGGATTATTCTCCGGAACTTCTGATTTGGAAAGAAACTCCTAAAGAAACAATCAAAGAAAATCTGGAAATAGTGTTAAAACTCGTTCCCGACAGCGGAAAAATAATGAAATTGGCGGAAGAAAAAGGCAGGGGAGAAATATTATGGCCTTTGCGCGCCGCTTTGTCCGGTAAAATGGCTTCTCCAGGGCCGCTGGAAATAATGAATATTTTGGGAGAAAAAGAAGCTAAGAGTAGAATCAAAATTGCCATTAAAAAATTATCCAGTTAAGGACGTCTGATGTCCTTATAATATTATGCGCATTTTATCTAAACTTTTAGTCGTTACTTTGCCATTTGCGTTTTTCGCTTTGCATTTGGTTTTAGCCGTCGCTCCCACCGACCTTAAATATTCCATAGACCAAAAAACCCAGGAACTTCAGCGGCTGAATGACCAAATTAAGGAAACTCAAAAGCAAATAGAAAATACGCAAAGCCAAAAAAATAGTTTGAATAAAGAGATAAAACAACTGGATTACAACATTAATCGGTTAAATTTGGGTATTAAATCCAGCACGATAAACATTCAAAAATTGAATCTGGAACTTGATTCGCTTAAATACGATATTAACGATATTGAAGCCGGGGTTGTCCAGCGCAAAAGCGCTATTTCAAAATTTTTAAGGAGGATTCAGGAAAAAGACAACGAAAACTTGCTTCTCGCCATTTTAAAAAACCAGAGTTTGGCGCAAAGCATCGCCGAAATTCAAACTATCGCTAATTTAAATCAAAATCTTTCGGTAGAAATAGAAAATTTAGACCAGCTTCACAGTAAACTTCAACTATCTCTGAATAAAACCAGTCAAAAAAAGAATCAAGTTGAATTGGAAAAAAATAATTTACAGAATCGCCAAACCATTGTTTCGGACCAAAAGCAAAGTCGCGCAACTTTATTGGTTCAGACAAAAAACAAAGAACAGCTTTATCAGCAACAGCTTAAAGACCTTGAAAAACGGCAAGAAGAAATCGGTTCGGAAATTGAAAAAATTGAAGAACAATTGCGGGCGACCGTGGACCCATCTTTAATACCCGTGCCGCGGCCGGGAGTTTTTTCTAAGCCCATAGAAGGTATTTTGTCGCAGAAATATGGAAAAACCTCTTTCGCCGAACGCGCTTATAAAAGCGGTTTTCATAACGGAATTGATTTTGCCGCGCCGATAGGAACGCCTGTTTTTGCCGCGAAAGACGGAAAAGTCGCGGCAACGGGGGATAATGGCCGTATGCAATTTGGCAAATTTATAGTTATAGAACACGACAATAATCTTTCCACTCTTTATTCGCATCTTTCCCGACAAACTGCCGCTAAAGGAAGTATTGTAAAAAAGGGCGATCTTATCGGTTATAGCGGCAACACTGGCTATATTACCGGCCCGCATCTTCATTTTACCGTTTATATTTCTCAAACATTTATTATGAAAGCCATACCGACTTGTTCCTGCGGTTTAGTGCCCGTAGGCGCTACTATAGACCCGATTGATTACCTATAAATTTTAAAACAAATCTCTTTTTATTTGGCGTGGTATAATAAAACTACAGGAGCGGTATGGCTTCCGCCTTCGTTAAAACTTCGGCGGATGCTCATAATTTCAGCCAATCGCTTCGCTCTTGGGAAATTATGGCAAAACCCTTTCTATCAGTTATTGTTCCAGCTTATCCGGCAACCGAACAATTGCCGCTTACTTTAATAGATATTGACAGGCATTTATCTCAACAAGAGTATTCTTATGAAATTGTTTTAGTAAATGGCGGCGCAGTCCAAAAATTTTCCGAACTTATAAAAAACCTCAAACTTGTTGAAAGCACCAACGAAGACGGTTACGGCGCGCTAGCGCGGCAAGGAATGTTTATTGCGAAAGGAAATTGGCGTTTATTAATGGATCCTCGCAATATTGTTTCCGTAGAAGAATTCGGAAACATGCTTCCTTATTTTTCGGAAGATTATGAAGTGCTGACCGGAAATGAAAATTTTCTATGTTTTTCGGAAACTGCCGCGATGCAAATTTTTCCGCTCACCAAAACAAGTCGATGGGCATTCGGTTACGAAACATTAAAAATTGCCCAGAAATTGAAATACAAGATAAAAAAGATTCGGGTAGCAATTAATGATGGGGTCAGGCCTAAGTTCGGTTTTATTTCTTTTGTAAACCGGTTGTGGGAAATCGCGAAAATTAACTGGAGAACAAGAAAACTTTCTAAATTGACATAGGCCTATAAAATAGTATGATAAGTAAACTATGTTTCAAACTCACTATTTAACTAAAGAAAGATTGGAAGAATTAAAAGCGGAACTTCATGATTTTAAAACCAAAGTCCG
>Ga0208375_1003771_pt1 | contig 12540 bp, 8 predicted proteins | sample RifOxyD1_FD_184038 | JGI IMG/M metagenome (GOLD analysis project Ga0208375, IMG submission 184038) | Soil microbial communities from Rifle, Colorado - Rifle Oxygen_injection D1 (SPAdes) | ecosystem: Environmental > Terrestrial > Deep subsurface > Rock core/Sediment | place: Rifle, Colorado... | reverse complement strand
CCTAGCATTTATTATTTTAGCCGGAAAAATGATCCGCAATTTTGGACCCTATGCTTTTGTTTTTGCCTCTATCGCTTCGACAAATTTTGGATACATTAAAAAAGATATCAGCAAGAAAATGGCCCTCATATTGTCTATCATGACTGTTATTGGCCTGAGCTATCTTTCGTATTCAGTATATGGCAACTCCTTTTATAATTTCATCGGAAGCTACAAGCACTTTGAGCTGGCGATCCCATCAGGAGCAGAAGGTGCCGTCAATTTTATAAAAGAAAATAAAATCAAAGGACCAGTATTTAACAACTTCGACATCGGTAGTTATATGATCTGGAAAATGTATCCAGACGAGAAGGTTTTTGTTGATGGCCGTCCCGAAGCTTATGGCCAAGAATTCTTTGATAAGATTTATAAACCAATGCAAGAGGATCCGAAAGTTTGGGCCAAGCTGTCCGAACAATACAATATTAACTACGTCCTATTCACTCACACCGATATCACGCCTTGGGCTCGAATATTCCTGAATCGTATTTCTCAAGATAAAAACTGGCCTATGATTTATTTAGACGATAACTCTGTTATATTCATAAAAGATACCACCGCCAACAAAGCCCTCGTCAGTAAGTTTCGCACTACTCCAAAATAGCGAACTAATCTATCTCCTATTGCAAGTAGGATATTGGCTTGACCCTCTGAGTTATCTATCATCTCTATTGATGTTACGGATTGCGGTATTGGTGTAGTTAGTACCGAATATTGGACTTTCTTTGGAGTAATAGTTGGCACAGGTAATATATCTTGCCTAGACTTCTCTATATTTTCGACATAAAAATTATTAATTTGACCTGAAAGTTTCGATGAGGTCTTTTTAATTATCTTCGGCCTTGGCATCTTAGTTGGATTTGGCGATGGAGTTGATGATAGTAATGGAGTTGGTATTATCCTAATGCCTTGGTTAGGCGTATTCGAGATGACAATTGATTCTTCGACAATACCACTAAGCGTGTTTTCCAAATCTACGCTCAGAGTTCCCGATATAGTAGATGCGCATACGCTTGAACCAATCAAAAACGCCACCAAAGATAGTGAGCCAGCGACTATGTCTGACGGCTTAACGGCTTTCAAAATCATAAGTCGTAGAATAGCCTCCACCGATTGTTCCAAGCGGTATTTTAACTTCAACGTTTAATTGAATCTGCCGTCCTAACTTTGTTGCATCTAAGTCACTAGTCAGCAGGAGGCCATCTGAGAACGCACTGACACTAGCAACGACCACAGCATTGCTCTCTGAATTGATTATTGACTGGGTTGAATACATTCTCATATTTGATACGGCGCTTATTGTACTTGTCTCGCTAGTCCAATCTCCAAACTTAACAAACAACTCGTCCTCCGTCTTCGGTATCGTTAGATCTAGAACCCATTTCCAACCATGGTCATAGTTATTATCAGCCACGGCCGAACTTTTTGTTATGGCCACATTGGTGAGGGTGATTGCACTTACATCATCTGGGTCAGGAGTGGGAGTAGGGCTTGGTGAGGAGCTAGGAGTTGGAGTTGGTGTGGAATTTGGCGTAGGTGTCGGAGAATTATCTGGAATTGGACTAGGCGTGGGTGTTGACGTAGATTCTGGTAGCTCAGGTACCGTGTAGACAATCTCAAGACCAATAAAATCATGATATGTCTTTGTATTCCCAGCTGAATTTCTATAAGCCAAGAACCTAACTTTTAAACCATTGGTCTTCTCTGATGTATTAATATACGACGAGGCATCAACAATATCAGTTACGTCATGGCTTGAAGCACCTTCCAGGGTTACAGATACACTATTAGAAGAACCTACTCCATCCCAAATTTCTAACTTAGCGTCAGCCAAAAAACCGGATCTATTATATTTATGAGTAATTTTAACGCTAGAAATCGTGGCATTAGAGGGGACATTTGGTGAAAAGACAAATTCTAGATATTTGTTCTCGTCATAACTACCACTTGCTATCACCGGCCATGCGCTATTACTTCCAACACGATTATTATCATTCAAATTAAGATTACTGACTTCGGATAAGTTAAATGCGGTAACAGAACCGGTAGTGGAATCAGTACCACTTGTTATCACAAAGTTTTCAGTAACTGATGTTTCGGCTAAAGCCTTTTTAAAATTCAAACTAATTATAATAGTCGCAACAAAAAATAAGAAAATTATTGAAACCAATGAGTATCTAGAATAAAAATATCTAGACATATATTATCTAATTATATAATGGCTAGCCCCGCTCCTGCAATTTTATCTGCTCCAACTTATCCACAGATATTACAAAGGCAGCCATTGCACCCGCCTTCGCTGAAGCTTTGGCGAGGCAAGCAATGGCATATTCATATTCTACTCCCTAGTTGCAAAAGTATTGAGACATTACGCTACATTGACATTCTAGAAGATCTTTGATAGACTTATATTACAAATGGCTTCGGCCCTCCCCCGTAAGGGGGTAACAAGCGATCAGGCAAGCAATTGCCTGATTTTGTTTTTAAAATTCCTGAAGATAGCTATCCCCATATCGCCCATTTTATATTTTAACCGTTTCGCATCAACTAATCTGATTTGGGACAGAATAGCCACGCTCACCATCTTGTTAAATTTAAAAGAAAAATAATATTTGTTTTTCTTTTCCGTTCTAGTGAGAGGGATCGCCCATAGTACCTCATTATTAAACTTTTTGAGGACAATGACTGGACGTAAAAACTCATCTCCCCTTCCGTCTTGCTCAAAACCGACATTTTCCCCAAGATAGCAAAGCCATATCTCACGCTCATCAAAAAAGACTCGCGGACGATCGTTTTCAATAAATTTTTTCTTCTTATGCCATTTTTTATAATCTTTTATCACGCTGTAATTATATCATTTTGATTAAGAAGTTATAGGCTACGAATCCTTATCACTAAGTATCCATCTCCAATCCATCCACAGATACTACAAAGGCAGCCATTGCGCAATGGCTGCCTTTGTAGTTGCTTTTGTAATTTTGTAAATAAAAAGACGGTACTGATTTTATCAATACCGCCATATCCCGTCATCCTAGAAACTTCCAGTGGCACCACCGCCACCAGATCGGCCACCACCAAATCCACCAAATGAAGAACCGCCCGTAGAGCGCGATCCCTGATGTGACGAAGGGTAGTTTGATCTGTGATTGCCGTGACTATTGTGACTGCCATAATTACTCGGCGAATATCTCGGCTGATTGAGAAGATTGTCAGCAGTAACAAGCAAGGCATAGATGGCTATCCAATTAGGACTAACTGTCTTAGACTGATTTTCAGCCTCACTTAATTTACCTTCTGCTCGAGTAATTTGTCTCTCATCGACAATGGTTTTTTCTCGAACAATTGCAACTTTCTTCGGAACAGATTCGAGGAGTTCTTTAGATTTCCTCTCGGCTTCCTTTCTTTCGCGAATTTTTGATTCAATACTATTGATCACTGTGTCGGGAGAAATCCTGGCAAGACTACTAAGAACATTTCGAAGAGCATACAATTGTTCCTCCAAAGCACTCAGACTATTCTCCTGTATAATTGCAAGAATATTGAGATTGCTTTCAATACCGGAAACTACTTGCGGAAGAGCAGTCAATTTGTCATTTGCTACCCTATATTCATCTGGCGTAATTTCTTTGGCCAGTTGTTCCAGCCTTGCCATCGCCGGAAGATATTTTACACGGATAGTCGCTATACTTTCTCGGTCAGCATCAATACTATTATTGATTAAATCTTTAAGTTCATTGCGCCGATGCTTTCGATACAGGAATACTACCGCTGGACCAAATAAAAATAACAGAATGAGCACTACGGGGAACGCATATTTAAGCGTTGCTACGAATTCGGCATTCATGCGAGTTTGCTCTTCTTCTCGCATTTTCTTTTCTTCGGCTCGTGCTTCAACCCGTGCCTGAAATGGTTTCGGGCCCAGATAGTCGATGATTCCATTGATCGTAGCTTCTGTACCTGCTGACCAATTGTTAACTTTAAAGTTCGGATTTGCATATTGCCGAATAATTTGACCGGATTCACTATCGGTAAGATCCGACTCAAGGCCATAGCCGACCTCAATGCGAACCTTACGTTCAGTTGGCGCCAAAAGCATTAAAACACCGCTGTCTTTGCCTTTTTCGCCAATACCCCACTGGGCAAAGAGCTTATTTGCGTAATCTTCTATCGGCATATCGTCAAGTGAAGATACGGTCACCACGGCTAATTCAATACCCGTGGCATCACGATAAGACTGTAATCTGGCCTCCAGATTTTTGACCTGGTTGGCAGGCAAAACATGAGCAAAATCATTGACAAAACCAACTGGCTTCGGAAAAACTTGACCCTGAACGGCATTGGTCATCAACAGAATAAATATCAATACAAGGCCAATTCGAACCTGTTGTCTCACCATCTTCTGTCTCCTGTCTTAGTTGGAAAGTTACTGGAGTTCACCGATGTGCATATTATACAACTAATCTGCAGAAAATCAAGGATCGTCACACTCTCGCCTAGTTATCCACAGAAATTACAAAGGCTGCCATTGCGCAATGGCAGCCTTTGTAACTAGTGCTTAGTTTCTATGATTTATTAACTCTTTTTAGATCCATGCATCTTGCCGACAAAATATGCGGCGGCGAGGATGATTAACAAAACGATTATCCCTAACCAATCTTGGCCAGTGCCCAGAGACAGTACTGCGCCTAGATTAGCGAATAGGTCACTATTCCCCTGATTTGTTGAAACTTCAGTTGTTGGTGTTGGTGATGGAGTGACAGATACTTCTACGCTAGGCGTAGGTGTAGCAGAAATGCTTGGACTTATACTTACTAGTGGTGCCTTTGCAATACTTAAATTAATAGATGCGAGACTTCCCGTTCGGACATCTATGCTCTTGGAATTAAGTAATTTACTTGAACTCGTGGTAGATATTACTCCCACTCCATCTTTCTTGGCTTTGAAACTAATAACACCAAATGTCGCCGGACTATTCAGTCCCTTCGGATATCCGGCAGTTTTAATTAAAACACCGTTTGTATTATCAACCGAATCATATCCAGCCTGGCTTAGTGGCATCCAGCTAGCCGATTGAGTAAATCCCCTTACCTCAACCAAGTCAGCAGGATATTTTACATTGACAACGGCTGTATATACAGCTGATCCGGCTGGATCAACTGAAACCGTTACATTAAAAGTCTGTCCAGCTTTCACGCTTACATTTTGTGGCGCTAAATAAACATTACCGGCATATGCCACAACTGCCATTGTTCCGACCAATAATATTGTTCCGATTAATATATATTTTTTTCCGCCAAAGGCGGATCCGCCTCTGGCGGACATATTCTTTCCCATATTATTACTATGTATATTCATTATATTAGGTTATTTAATATTATTGTTATGACCAGTTAACCATTAATGCATTGAAGTCAAAGACATCAACCGTGCCATTGCCATCGAAATCACCCGCTCCACCGCTATTTCCCCAATTAACCATCAATGAATTAAAGTCCAAGACATCAATCATCCCGTCGTTGTTTGCATCAACCTTTTTCTGATCTTCAGTTAGGACAATCTTCGGTACAGGGGTTGTGGTCAAAGTCGGCGTCGGATTTGGTGTTGAACTCAGAGGATTGGATCCACCACCGCCACCGCTTGGCGGAGGAGTTGGCGTCGGAGTCGGAGTCGGTGTTGGGGTCGGAGTTGGAGTTGGGGTCGGGGTCGGTGCCGCCCCAGAAATAGTTAAATTACGCTGCGTAGAGCTACCATTCGCAAAAACTGCTGTTTCGTTTGCTTTTATACCAGAAACGTAAAATTCGACTACTTTACCAGAATTTGTACCATTGCTGTCGGTTGCATAAAGCAAGTTAGGGCTATAGCCATAATTACCATCTGCCGTTATAGAATTTCCGATTACAGAGTTACCAATCTTTGCTTGAACAGAGAGATCGTTTGGGGTACCACCACTGGTAAAACTCACGGTACCATAAAATTTATTAGGCATATTCGGCTGGTCTACGGCAATAACGTAAATAGGTAACGCTAAAATAGTCAGCAATGCACATATTTTTAAGAGGTAACTCATAGTTATCTATTATAGACTAAATGTTTATTGTGTCAACAGACAAACTCCGCCACATTTGCTAATCAAACATGGACAGAGTTTGATGTAATGTTAGTTGCTAATATTACCAGGATAGTAAGTCTTTTCAGTAGGCAATGCCACCCAAAATCCATCTCCAGGTAAGATTGTGGTAACTGTTTTATAGCCACCCGATACATTGTCATAGCTCCAAAGACTCGACAGTGTTCCTAGACTTGCAAACGCATCGCTAGATATACTCGTATCTTCTCCTGGATTTTGATAGTAACCAATTAAGTTCCACCCAGCTCTTAAATCTCTTTCAGGGGGAGAATCTGGTCCGACTGGAAGTAGCGTACCAGAACCACTAATAATCGCGTTCCTAGATACACTTATCCAGTAGCCATATCCAGCAGTCATTATATCTAAATTATTCGTGCCTTCTGGATCGGTTGGGCTGTATGATAACCAACCGTTAGTATCACTAGCGTTTGGATTCGAGGGATCGTATGTCCAAACAATATCAATACTACTTGCAGCATCTCCCAATACGTCAACGATGCTAGATTCGGTTGGAACTACAGGTAAGGAAATTAAGTTCCATCCGGTAGCATTTGCGCTTAGCGCAATATCATAATTAGTAGCGGTCGTGAATTTAATATCATCATAATCAGCCATTTCATTGCCGGCCAGATCAGTCACACCGCTAAGAGTAATTATATACGTTGTATTGTCGCTAGTCGGATTGTTTGGATTAATTGTTATGGTTGCAGTTCCAGAATTCTCAATTGTGAAGTCCGTGAAAGCAGGACTAAAACTAACATTTGAATTCTCAGCTACTACGGCTTCATCAAAAGTAATTACAATGTTTACGCTAGGATCTATACTAACTGCATTATATGTCGGGACATGAGATTGAACAGAAGGCACAGAGGTGTCTTTCACAAGTGCAACTTGCGTTGTTCCGATGTTGCCTGCCGTGTCTATACCGCGAAGATAGAGGGTAAATGTACTCTGACCCAACCCAGCAAATTCAGCCAAATCTCCAAGGGTAGCTACAGCAGTTGTGCATGCGTGCCAGTGGCTGTTATCAACTGAACATTCAGCAACAGTTGGAGTTAAGTCACTGTCATTGGTGAATTCAATTACAGCGACTGTATTTACTCTTGCATCTGCATCAGGGGAATATACCGAGATAATTGGCGCGGTCTTGTCAAACGTTACAGAACCGGTAACACCTCCGGTACTTTGTGTAACCTCCACTCCGTTATTTCCAGCTAAATCGCTGAAGTTAATCGTGAACGGAACTACACCCTCAGTATCGACACTATCCATAACGTAGGTTGCGTCCCAATGTTGGGCATCGCCATCTTGTTCAACTGTTGTGGTATGCCCAGCTATAGTAACAACTGGCGTCTGGATATCTTCATTCGAGACAAGTGTCACTGTAACCGTATCCTCGACTTTAGCCAAAGTATTGATAGAATTGTCGGAAACGATACTGACAGAGCCAGTGGGCACTGTGCCGTCATAAACTATACTGAGTTGCGTAGCAGCAGTATTGTAATTACCCGATAAATCCCAAGCAGCATCTGCATCTATATCAACAGTAATCGCTCCATCTGATGGAGAGGTCAGGCTGATAGAATAAGAATCCCCAGTGCCTGAAAGACTGCCCTTTGTAGCACCAGATACAGCAATATCTTCGACCGTAAAACCTGATATATCCTCGCTGAAATTTATCAATATTTCAACTGAGGATGAGTTGGTCGGGGAGCTCTCTGATGAGGTAATCGCTACGGTCGGCGAAGCATCATCGAGAGGACTGCAATTTTCATCTGAACACCATGGACGGTAGTCAACATTACCCACAACATTTGAAGCAATTGTTGATCCATTAATCGTCCCCCACCAGTTATTTTCAGCATTAACTTGAGCCATATCATAATTCTTTAATGTTTCCCCAACACTTAAAAACTTATTTCCACTTACCGAAACATCATCGGTCGTTCCAATACCAGATACAAACCCCACCCTTAACGCTCTAGACCCCCAATTACTAAAAGTATTTCCTAATATCGTAACCGTTGAAATCGAGTGAGTTGAAGTTGTTTGAAAACCGGTACCGATTGCAACTTCACTTCCCAAGGAACCGTCAACGACATTGTTGCTGAATACTAAATCAGAAAGGTCGGATAATTCAGCAAACCACATTACATTTGATCCACCCAAAGATGATGTTGTGAGAGTATTCCCATCAACAGTTGAGCTGGCAACATCATAGAGCTCTAACGGATTGCCGAGATTGGCTGTGATTGTATTTGAAGAAATATTCCAGCCGGTTTGAGCAGGAGTCCCCCTCTCAGCATAAATACCGGTTGATTCATTTGCGATAGTTATAATGTTATTAGAGATCGTAAGATTGTTTGAATTAGAATATCCAATACCGCCTATCCAGATACCTATGCCCTTATCTCCACTTGTTTCTATGGTATTTCCGGATAAAGTAACAAGGCTTGCGCCTTCCAATCTGATTGCTTGTGCATCAACCCCACTCGTATGTAATATAATCTTCAAATTTCGAATAATAACATCATCAGTATTTATTAAGAAACCATTACCATCTATAGCTGGGCTAACGATCGTTTCGTCTCCTACACCTTCGATCGCAACAGTCTTGTTAACAGTAATTGATTCAGCATATGTTCCTGCTGATACATTAACAGTTCCCCCATCGTCAACTGCATCTATGCCATCTTGTATTGTGGCGAAGGCATCATAGCCTAAATATGTAGCTAAGCCCTCTTCATCAGGATCAGTCCACATAGGGACGGCAGCCCAATCATCATCAACATAGACTACGGTCGGCACTGGTAATATCTCGCCACTACCAGTCGCCGTGCCACTAAATTCGTAATTATCTTTATCTGCGCCAGCCAGAATAACGCCTGTCGACGTTACGCTATGCGTCCCTACGGTGACTTCGGCGAATGTCGCCATTCCCTGATCAGTAACCGTTACGACATCAGTAAGAAGTACACCATTTAACGTAACCCCTGTAATCGTAGCAGTATTATTTCCATCTACAACTTTATTGTTTACAGTAACTGTAGCCATAAGTGGTGCTTGAGTTACATCCGCCGTTGCGCTGGTTGTTGTATTCCCAAGTGAGTAATTGCCCTGATCAATACCGCCCGAAATAGCTATATTCGTGACATTAATTGACTTACCCGTGCCGACATTCTTGCCATCAGAGAAAATGGCTTGATGAGTCAGAGTCAGATCATCACCTTCAATTTTATCAGTAGATAAATTAACGCTCGCCACATCGGTCGCATCATATGTTTTGTTATTCCCCGTGGCTATGACTGTTAGAGTCTTTTTGGTTATAGCTCCATCATTAAGAATCGGCTGCGTTAAGGAATAGTTATCCTTGCCAGTTCCAGTTAAAGTAAGTCCTGAAATGGTAGCTGTTTTACCGGTCCCAACATTTTTATTGTTAAAAACAGCCGAATATCCGATTGAATTTAGATTAACAATATCGCTTTCCTCTCCAGCGACTGCACCAACTAGATTTGCGGTAGAAAAATCAACCGTTGCACTAGTATTGCCATCGTAAACCCTAGAAACCGTTGTCGCACCAGAAACAGTCAATCCTTTTTGTGTTATTACGCCCGTTATATTTGTAACATAGGTTACATTATAGTTTGCTCCGCCATTGCCGTCGTTGATTGCAAGTCCAGAAGGAGCTAGGGTCTTGCCCGTAGCAACATCTTTATCATCAAAAACTTGAATTGGTGCTGTGCCCACGCTATCTCCAGTCGCCAGAGTGTCAACCACTGGAGCAACAGAAGAAGCTACGTTGCCATCATATACTTTTGTATCCGACTGCGCCGTAACATTGATATTCTTGACGGTAATCTCTCCCGTAGATACAGGGACAAAAGTAACATCATAATTTAATCCACTATTACCATCATTCACCAAACCGCTAGGTGTTAATGTTTTACCGCTACCAATATTTTTATTATCAAAGGCCTGAACAAATCCAGCCAAATCTCCATCAACTATCGGTGGAGAATTGGGAGAGGTTACATCTGGTACCCCATTTGAGCTTGTATCGCCATCATATATTTTCGTATCAGCCATGCTCGTTACCGTAATCGGCCGTTTATTTATATTCGCTGAACCGATACCAATACCATCAAAATTATAATTATCTCTATCTGTTCCGCCTAAGGTTAGGCCCGTAGCAGTCACGACTTTATTTGTTCCAATATGCTCATCAGGAAAAGATTTCGTGCCAGTATTTACAATTACCACACCATCACCCTCGATTGTACCAATCAGAACCCTTGGCACGCAAGGGTCAGAACAATAGGTTGCGATGGTAGTCCCATCATAGACTCTATTGTTAATATTAATTGTTGCCGTAAGGGTTTTTTTGGTGATGTCAGCTGTCGTCGTCGTGGTTGTATTGAGAAGATTATAATTATCCGACTTCGCTCCACTAATTCCTATGCCACCGACACTAACCAACTTCCCCGTATTGGCGGTTTTGTCATTAAACAAAGCTGAGGCGTAGGCATACACCAGACCATCGCCAATAACTTCGTCAGCACTAGAAAGAGCTACTGTAGCATCAATCTCTCCGTCATATTCTTTATTTACGCCAACCGCTACAACCGTAATATCTCTTTCTGTAATACTGAAAGTATCTATTCCTCCCGCTAGAGATAGAGAGTAGTTCGAGCCAGCGCTTAAGTTGCCCAAAGTATATGCATAATTTCCGACATCTTCCCCTGCAGCTCTATTTAAAACACCACTTACGGCATCGCCGCCAATAAGATCTGAATTACTATAGACTAAAATCGGATCGCTGTTGCCATATACTTTCGTTTGGCTTGCTGTTGGGGTTATCGTAACTAGCATTGGGTCAATATTTGCAGTTCCGTTTGCTGTGTTATCAAATGTATAGTTGCCAACATCAGCACCATTAATGGCAACGTCATTTGATGTTACCGAGATACCGGTATCGGCATTAGGATCACTAAAAGTGGCTGTTCCATTACCAGTTATGGTCACATCGTCGTCAGATTCCAAGTTATCAAGCACTACATCGGCTATCGTAGCATCCGTTGTCCCGTCATAAGTTTTATTATCAACAGTAACGGTGGCGGTCAATGTCTTGGGAGTAATCTCAAATTCATCGCCCGTTGCCGAAGCTAGCCCATCAGAAGAAGCAAGTAATTGCTTCATACCAACTGTATCAACTTTTAGACCAGAGAATGTGGCCGTCCCACTGCTGACATCTTGCGAGAACGTGCCCACTAACGATCCTGAACCAGCCGCCAATGACAAATTAACGGTTTTGCCAGAAGCTCCGTTTGATGAATCATTTCCGAATTGATCTTGGGTTTTAACTACTGGTTGTGCCGAGAATGCAGAACCATACACAGTAGAGACGCTGGGTTGAGTTGAAAAAACAAGCTTAGCAACTGTACCAGCTACAGTAGATAGAGATCCGAAATTAGTACCCCCCCCTCCTGGTGTAACACCGATAATACCAGCACCAGAATAAGTCATGTTGCCCTCGTTTGAGAGATCAGTTACGATCGGCCTAACCTTAAGACCACTGAAACCTATAGAACCTGCGGAGGTTGACTCGCTGGTTATCTCAAATGAAAAAGAATTAGCAGTAGGTTGAACTGTGGTATCTGCAATTACTATGTCATTAAACGCAGAGATGGTAATTGTTGAGTCGGTATCAAACTCCCAGCCGTCAGGTAGAGTAATAGTGTGAGTGCCAATTTCAATATCTCCATTCTCGGCATTGAAACTGGGACCATTCAATGCCTTGAATGTTCCACCGAATGTATCAACTGAGATACCCGTTCCACCACTCGCGGGATTAACTGTTGTCGCCGCCAATGCCATATTTGGCGCAAGCGAGAGATTACCGACGACCATCGCCAAGACAACGACCAATAATGAGATCCTTTTTACTGATGTAAACATCAATTGTTATATAGACCATGTCCGCATCAAGAGCTATGGAGCACCTGCACAAACAAAAAGTCTAATTAATTATTAGTTTGTAAAACTTTCTTATTGTGTAAAATATATTCTTATTGTTTCTGCCGTGCAAGTACTTGCCAAGTCAAGATTCTATTTCTTAATTGTTTGACCGATATTGCTCAAGAGATTATGAATGGCATTTTCTAGGGCGGAATCATCCCGAACAAGACTTAATGCATCGTTCAGATTTTGGATCGCCTTCTCGCTATTATTCTGGGCATTATATATCTGGCCAAGAACATAGTATACATTAACATCTTGCGATTTTATCGTTTTGTATTTTTCAAAAACCTCAACGGCCTTATCTAGCTGACCGCTGTTAGCATACAGCGAGCCGAGATTTTGATAGGCAAATGGAA
>Ga0208375_1003770_pt1 | contig 12540 bp, 14 predicted proteins | sample RifOxyD1_FD_184038 | JGI IMG/M metagenome (GOLD analysis project Ga0208375, IMG submission 184038) | Soil microbial communities from Rifle, Colorado - Rifle Oxygen_injection D1 (SPAdes) | ecosystem: Environmental > Terrestrial > Deep subsurface > Rock core/Sediment | place: Rifle, Colorado... | reverse complement strand
TCCTGGAATCAAGGCCGAGGATGATGCCTGCATTGATGAGGGAAAGCAAGACAAGGAGGGATATTCCGCCCAAAAGGAGAAGGGTGACTGCCTTGTTCATGGTGCTAGCAGCCGCCTACCATCGACGGGAGGCTGTTGATGTTCTGGGAGAGCGAATTGCCCGCTTCGGACGATGCGCCGACGGTTGCCTTCGCGCTTGCGCCCGAGACCTTGAGGGAGTCGTCGCTCAGCTTGTCTTTCAGGCCCATCAGCTCGACGGCCTGCACCGCCGACACCAGCGTGGTGTGGTCGGGCGAGTTGGAGGCATTGGCGACGATGTCCATGTCGGCACCCGGCGCGGCCATCGAATCGTCCGTCATCGGGTCGGGCGTCGTCGCCATCGGGTCGGTGGCCGGGTCGGTCATCGCCGGGTCGGGCGTGGTCGCGGCCATGTCGGCATCGTTGTCATCGGCCGAACATGCAGCCAGGGCGAAGCCCGACATCAGGGCGAGGGTCAGCAGCTTGATCTTCATGGGGTGGACTCCTGTGGGGGAAATCGTGTGGGGAAACCGGAGAGGGTCAACGGCCGCGGGCCGCTGGAGAGGGGCCCGGTGCATGTGGACCCTGTGACGGCTGGAACCTGTGACGTCGCCACGCTACGGAGGTCGGTGTACGAAGGGCGTCCCCGTGGCGTGGGCAAGTCGTTAAACCCGGTGACCTGTGTGGCCTTGCCGGACTGCATCGTGTTGCCTGGAATGCGTCTCCTGTCCGAGTGGAATCTGGCTGGCAGCTACGGACCCCGGACGGCGCGGGATGCGCCGGGGAGGCGCGAACCGCCTGCCGGTTCACGGCGCGTCGTGCTTGGCGATGGCCGCGTGAACAGGCGTATGGCGTCCAGGCGTACCGGGCGAGTTGGTACGCCGGCCGCGGCCGAGGTCCGGTGCTAAGGCGCTGCGAGAGGACGGCCGACGGCACCGCCCGTGGGGTTTCTCCGGGGATCAGGCCTCAGTGCGCCATGCGCTCCGGCTCGGCCTGGAACCGCCGCGGATAATCGCGCTCGGCGGCCACGCGCTCGACTTCGGCATCGTCCAGTCCCGCAGGTGCGTACACCGCGTATGCCACGCGGTCGTCGCGCCGGCCGACATGGTGCAGGCGGTAGCGCGGCTGCCCGCCGCCGGTGTTCTCCGGGTAGTGGCGGGGCGGCTGCGTGCCGTCCAGGTCCAGCTCGCTATTGTCGACGGTGCCGCCGATGAAGAGGGCTCGCATGGGGACTCCTTGCACGTGGGGGTGCGTGCAGGGTGTCGGGGCGACCGTTCCACCGGCATGAAGCGCGCGTTTGCCGGGCGCAAATCCGCGCCTGCGGTTCAGGCCGCCGGAACCGCGGCCCCCGTCAAAGGCCCGGCGTGGCCAACCGGCGGCGCGGACGCAGGTGCAGCCACGCGGTCTGCGCCAGAAGCACGACGGCCATCGCGACCGCGACCCACGCGGCCGTCTCCGCCCCCGGCAGCTCGCCGCGCGACTGCTTCACGTACACCGCCGCCAGGCCCCACAGCGCCGCGGCGACGTAGGCGAGGTGGCCGCGCAGCCGGTGGTTGACCAGCAACAGCAACGCCGTTGCGGCGGCCAGCAGCGCCAGGCTCCAGCCCAGCATCGGTGCCCCTTCGAATACTTCGTAGGCCACCAGCACCTGCGCGGTGTTGAGGAACGCGGCCAGCGACAGCCAGCCTGCATGCAGTGCCAGCGGCGCGGTCGCCCACATGCCCTGTCCCGTCGCCGGCGACGGGTCGCGTGCCAGCACGATGGCGGCGGCCGCGATGCAGGCCAGCGCGCCCCAGATCACCAGCAGCGCCAGGCCGAACCACTGCTGCGAGAACACCGGCATCCACAGCGCGGTGAGCGCGAAGCCTGCCGCCGCCAACGGCCGCGCCCGCTCCACGGCGCGCGAGGCGGCGCCCGCCCGCCACTGCCACACGCCAAATGCGACGTCCCACGCGAAGATCAGGCCCCAGATCGAGAACGCATAACCCGCCGCCACCAGCAGGGTCGGGTAGCGGTCGGAAATGGTGCCGTTGTCGGGGCCGAACGTGCCGGTGTTGGACAGCCAGGCAATGACCGGCATCAGCACGGCGAACAGGATCACGGCAAGGCGCATGGCGACACTCCGGGGCAGGGGACCGCCGCACCCTGCCGGTCACCCCGTGAAGCCGGCGCGCAAGCGCCATGCCGCCGGGGCGCATGGACGGCCGGCGCGTAGAATCCCCGGCCCCGATGTACGAATGGATGACCCGCGCATGCGCGACGCCGACCCCGCGCTCGAAACCCTGATGCTGCCGCTGGCCGACGACCGGTTGGCGTGGCCGGAGGGGGGCGTGCTGTTCCTGCGCGCGCGCGACGGCTGGCCGCTGCATGCCGCGCCGCGCCCGGGCCTGGTCGCCGAGCAGAGCTTCCGGCCCGATGCGCAGGCGCTGGAGGCCTCGGGGATCCCACTGGCCACGCCCGATGATGAGCGCCGCTACCCGCTGGTGATGCTGTTGCCGCCGCGCCAGCGCGACGAATCGCGCGCGCTGATGGCCCGTGCCCTCGCGTCGCTCGCGCCGGGCGGGCGCGTGCTGGCGTGCGTGCCCAACAGCGAGGGCGCGCGCTCGGCCGAGCAGGACCTGGCGGCCATCGCCGGCCCGTTGGAGACCATCAGCAAGAACAAGTGCCGCGTCTTCTGGACGGCGCCGCTCGACGGCCCGGCCGACCCTGCATTGGCGACACGCTGGTTGGCGCTGGACGACGTGCGCACGATTGGCGACGCCCGCTTCGCCAGCCGTCCCGGCGTGTTCGCCTGGGACCGCATCGACCCGGCCTCGCAACTGCTGGCCGAGCACCTGCCCGCCGACCTGTCGGGTCGTGCCGCCGACCTGGGCTCGGGCTTCGGCTACCTCTCGGTGGAGCTGCTCGAGCGCAGCCCGGGCATCAACACGTTGCACCTGTACGAGGCCGAGGCGCGCGCGCTGGAGCTGGCGCGTCGCAACCTCGCGCCGTTCGCGCCGCGCGCCGCGCTCGAGTTCCGCTGGCACGACGTCACCGGCGGCCTGCCGGAGACCTACGACGTCATCGTCAGCAACCCGCCGTTCCACACCCAGGGCCGCGCCGACCGGCCCGACATCGGCCGTCGCTTCATCGCCGTCGCCGCGCAGGCGCTGCGCCCCGGCGGGCGGATGTGGCTGGTCGCCAACCGGCACCTGCCCTATGAGTCGGAGCTGGATGCGAGCTTCGGCGAAGTGCGCACCGTGGCGCAGCGCGACGGCTTCAAGGTGATCGAGGCGGTCAAGGCACTGCCGGCGCGACCCGAGCGCGCGCCCAGACCCTTCGACCGCACCGCCGCGCGCAACGCGCACCGTTGAGGCCGCGCGCATGAAGCTGGTCAAACTGATCGCCAACCTCGGCTACGGCAGCCGCAAGCAGGTGGCGCTGATGTTCCGCGAGGGCCGCGTCACGGATGCCGCGGGCGAGGTGCTGTACGCCGACGACCGCGTCGACCACGCCGCCATCCGCATCGACGGCGAGCCGCTGGACCCGCCCGCGGGACTGGCGCTGATGCTGCACAAGCCGGTCGGCTACACGTGTTCCACCAAGGACGCCGGCCGCATCGTCTACGACCTGCTGCCCGCGCGGTTCCGCCTGCGCTCGCCGACGCTGTCCACCGTAGGCCGGCTGGACCGCGACACCAGCGGCCTGCTGCTGATGACCGACGACGGCCAGCTGCTGCACCGGATCGTCTCGCCGAAGTCGCACCTGCCCAAGGTGTATGAGGCAACGCTGGCGCAGGACCTGCGCGGCGATGAGGCGGTGCTGTTTTCCAGCGGCACGCTGCTGCTGGAGTCGGAGACCACGCCGCTGGCGCCGGCCACGCTGGAAGTGCTGGGCCCGCGGCACGCGCGCCTGACCCTGACGGAAGGGCGCTACCACCAGGTGCGCCGGATGTTCGCCGCCGCCGGCAACCACGTCGAGGCGCTGCACCGCCCGCGCGTGGGCGGGCTGTCGCTGCGCGATCTGCCGGCGGGCGAGTGGCGCGTGCTGGGCGAGGACGACCTGTCGACGCTGTTCGACGTCGCCGTACCCCTGTAGGAGCGGCTTCAGCCGCGATCCGGAAGCCAAGCCTCACCGAACAATCCGGTCGCGACGGCAAATCGGAACCGTTGTAGGAGCGACGTAAGTCGCGACCGCGTCGCCTCGGGTAGTGGCGAATCGCGACTTACGTCGCTCCTACACGTACTCCGGGATTGCGATCGCGGCTGAAGCCGCTCCTACAGGTGGTGCAGACGGGTCTACTCGTCCTGCAACAGCCGCCGATACCCGTCCTCCCCCAGCTGCTCCAGCGTCGCCACGTTGCGCTCCACGATCACGTCCGGATCGGGGAAGGCGGCGACCGCGCGCTCGACGCTGGCCTCGCGCAGCAGGTGCAGGGTCGGGTAGGGCGAGCGGTTGGTGCAGTTGCCGGCATCGTCGGCATACGTGCCGGCGAACACGTAGTCCGGGTGGAAGCTGGCGACCTGGATCTCGCCTTCCAGGCCCAGCGCATCCACCGCCGCGTCGGCCTGGTCGAGGAAGTCGTTGTAGTCCATGAAGTCGGCCAGCACGTGCGGGTGCACGATCAGCGTGGTGTCGACGACATCGGGGTCGACGTCGGCCAGCCAGGCCAGCTCCGCGGCCAGCTCCTCCAGCAGCGCGTCGGGCGTGGTTGCCGCGCTCAGCACATAGCGCACCTGGTCCTTGGCGTGCACGGCCTTGGCGAACGGGCACAGGTTCAGCCCGATCACCGCGCGCTCCAGCCAGCGCCGCGTGGCGGCGATGGGGTCGGTGCCGGTGTCGGTGTCGAGCGGCGGCGCTGGAGGCATCTTCATTTGTCCCGGGGGGCGCTACCGCGGTCGCGCTCAATCACGGCGGCGCTCAGTCGCGACTGCTCTCAATCACGGAAGTTGTCGAACTGCAGCGGCCGCTCGAACTCGCCGGCCTTCAGCAGCGCGATGGCCGACTGCAGGTCGTCGCGCTTCTTGCCGTTGACGCGCAGCTTGTCGCCGTTGATCTGCGTGTCGACCTTGAGCTTGGCGTCCTTGATCGCGCCCTGGATCTTCTTGGCCAGCTCGCGCTCGATGCCCTGCTTGACCGTGATGGACTGGCGCGCACCGGCGAGGTTGCTTTCGACCTCGCCGAACTCCAGGCACCGCGCATCGATGCCGCGGGCGATCAGGCGCCCGCGCAGGATGTCTTCCATCTGCTTGAGCTGGAAGTCGCTGGGCGCGGACTGCTTGATGGTCGCGTCATCAAGCTCGAACTTCGCGTCGACGCCCTTGAAGTCGAAGCGCGTGGACAACTCGCGGTTGGCCTGGTCGACGGCGTTGGTCAGTTCGTGGCGGTCGACTTCCGAGACGATGTCGAAGGAGGGCATGGCTGGGCTCCGCGGAAAACGGGAAGCCTACCGCGAGCGGTGCGTGCCGGCAGCCCGTGGCGCCGGAAGGGCAACCGCTGCGACGGGGTCGGGTTCAACTCCAGCGGCGGGGCGCCGGTATCGGGCGGTCGGTGGGGGGCAGCCGGCGCAGCCGCACGCGCACCGTTCCGGCCGGCGGCGCGGGGTGCGGGCGCGACGCGGGTTCGGCGAGCACCCGGCCCGCCGCGACGCCGCGCGACAGCAACGCCAGCCGGAACGCCTGGGCCTGTTGCAGCGACGACGGCGAGGTCGAAGGCGTGGATGCGGCTGGCGCCTCCTCGACGCTGATCGTCAAGCGCCAGTCGCGTTCGGCGTCGAGCAGCCGGGCCAGCGCGTCCAGCTGCTTCGCCGCCTCTGCCGGCAGTTCCCCCGAGCCGGTGTTGGCGGGAAGGGTCAGGGTGGCGTCTACCCCTTGCGCCAGGGCGCGGCGCCACTCCGACTCGGGCGCGGTGTCAGCCACGGGCGCGTTGCCGGGACGGGTGACGTCGGCGGTCGTCAGCGCGGCATCGTCCGGGCCGCGGGTGGTGACCGGCGGTGCGGCGGCAGGCGGGCTTTGCGACCCGGGCAGTGGGGGTCGTTCGCAACCTCCGGGCAGTGCCAGCACGAGCAGCGCGATCGACACGACCAGCCTCCTGCCGCCTCGACCGACAGGCGGGACGGCGGCACCGGATTGGCACGGCATGCGGGTCCCCGGGATGCGGCGGGCGGGATGGGCTTATCGAGGCGTACGCAAAACGGCGACGGGACCAGCCGCGCCCCGCTGCACCACGCGCGCCGACGGGTAAGCTGCCGGCCCGTCCTGCCGACCCTGCCGATGCCCCTGCTGCTCCTGCCGCTGTTGTTGCTCGCACTGGTCGCGTTGTGGGCGTGCCTGCTGCCGTTGGCGCTGCTCAACCGATACCGCCGCGGACGCGCGCGCCGCCGCGCGGTGGGCTGGGTCGTCGGCGGCAACGCCTGGCTGCTGGCGGGCGCGGCCGTGGCGTTCCTCGCCAGCGGCCTGGTACTGGGGCTGTGGCACCCGCTGGCACCGGCGGAGGCGGCCATCGGCCTGCTGTGTGGCATGGCGCTGGGCTGGCTGGGCCTGCGGCTGACGCGGTTCGAGGCCACGCCGCGGGGCTTCATGTACACCGCCAACCGCTGGCTGGTGCTGGGCCTGACCGTGCTGGTGGCGGCGCGACTCGCGCTGGCGCTGTGGCAGGGCTGGGACCTGTGGCAGGCGGATGCGGCCACCGCGCAATGGCTGGACGCGCAGGCCGGGCTGCTGCTGGCCGGCGGGCTGCTGATCGGCCACTACCTGGCCTATACCTGGGGCCTGCGGCAACGGCTCCGGCGGGGATGGATGCGATGACAACGACGACGACACCCGCCATGTCGCTCAATGCCCGCGCCGTGCTGGCGATGGCGCTGGCGGTGGGCTGCTTCTCGCTGATGGACGCGGGGCTGAAGCTGCTGACGGCGCAGTACCCGCCGTTGCAGGTGGCCGCGCTGCGCGGCGCGGCGTCGCTGCCGCTGGTGCTGGCGTGGGCGCTGGCGACCGCGCCGGCAATCACGCTGATACGCGTGCGCTGGCCGCTGCAGCTGATGCGCGGCGGGCTGGGCGTGGTGATGATGATCGCCTTCGTGTACGCGCTACAGACGCTGCCGCTGTCGACCGCCTACACGATCTTCTTCGTCGCGCCGCTGCTGATCACGGCGCTGTCGGTGCCGATCCTGCGCGAGCGCGTCGGCCCGCGGCGCTGGACGGCCATCGTGCTGGGCCTGGTCGGCGTGCTGGTGGTGCTGCGGCCGACCGGCGAGGGCATGTTCACGCTCGCAGGCCTGGCGGTGCTGGCGGCGGCCACGGCCTACGCGGTGTCGGCGATCGGTGTCCGGGTACTCGCGCGTACCGACAACGTGCAGTCGATGATGGTCTGGTTCCTGGTGGTGATCGCACTGGGCGCGGGCGCGCTGGCATGGCCCGGCTGGGTGCCGCTGCGCTGGGCCGACGGATGGCTGATCGCCGGCGTTGGCGTGATGGGCGCGCTCGGGCAGTACGCCATCACCGAGGCCTTCCGCATCGGCGAGGCATCGCTGGTGGCGCCAATCGAATACACCGCGCTGGTGTGGGGCGTCGGCCTGGACGTGGCGCTGTGGGGCGTGCTCCCCGACAGCGTGACTTGGCTGGGCGCGGCGATCATCGTCGCCAGTGGCCTGTACCTGCTGCGACGCGAACGCCTGCACGTGGAATCCGAGCATCCCTGACCGGTCGCGGCGCCAGAATCCGTACCTCGCGGCCACCTGGCGGGAAGCGCATCATCGGGCTCCCGCCCGGAGACCGCCCATGCGCGCCACCTCCTGTTTCGCCGCCGCGGCCGCGCTGGCCTGCGGCGCTGCAACCGCGCAACCCCGTGTCGGCATCGCGCCGTCGGAAGTGGAAGCCCGCATCCTCGCCGCCGGTTACATCCGCGTGGACGACCTGCAACTCGACGGCGGCCTCTGGGAGGCGGACGCCCGCACCCGCGACGGCCGCTGGGTCGACGTGCGCGTCCATCCGGTGAGCGGCAAGGTCTACGTCGAAACCACGGTCTCCCGGCTGGAAGCGCAGGATGTCGAGGACCGGCTGGCGGAAGCCGGTTACAGCCGCGTCCACGACGTCGAGTTCGACGACGGCGTGTGGAAGGCCGACGCGATCAGCTGGGCCGGCGTCAGGGTGGAAGTCGTGGTGGACCCCGACGACGGCAGTATCGTGTCCGAGCACGAGGACTGACGACCGCAACGCTTCCTGCCGCGGGCGCCTTCGGGCGCCGAAAAAGAAACGGGCCCCCGAAGGAGCCCGTTTCGTCGTGCATGGGTTGATGCGATGCGATGGGTTAGAACCGCGCGCCTACGCCCACGCCGAGGATGACCGGGTCGAGTTCGGCCTCGCCGGCCTTGACGCCGTCCAGCTTCACGTCCGAGTCGCCCTGCAGGTAGCGCACGTCGGCGCGCGCGAACCAGGTCGGGTTGATGTTGACGTCGACGCCGGCGGTCGCCATCGCGCCCTTGGCCGTCTCCACGCCGATGCGCTGGCCGGCCAGTGCGCCGCTCGGCTCGGCAGTCTCGCCGTCGTAGTTCTGCTCGTAGTAGCCCAGGCCCACGAACGGGCGGACCGTGCTGTCGGCCTGGCGGAAGTGGTACTGGCCGCTCACCGCGTAGGGCTGCGCCTCGACGCTGCCCAGCTTCTGGCCTTCGCCGTCGCGCACGCGGTGGCTGAACTTGTCGGCCGCGCCCCAGGCTTCGACCGCGATGTTGTCGTTGATGTAGTAGCTCGCGCTCAGCGTGCCGGCGCCATCACCGTCCAACTGGGTGCGGGCACCGTCGATCTCGGGGTTCCGGGTGGGCTCGGACAGGGCATAGCCGCCGACCACGGCGAAACGCTTGCCGCTGGCGGTGTCGGTGGAGGCGTCCTGTGCGAAGGCGGCCGGGGTGATGGCCAGGGTGCCCAACAGGGCCAGGGTCAAATGACGAATGCGGATCATGGAGAGAACTCCTCGTTCTAATGTGTGCGCCGACCGCGTGGGGGAATGGGGTGTGCGGGCGACGCGACGCACGCTATCGCCGTGAAAATGAATCGCGTTTTGCCCGGACGCAGGTACGCGATGCCGGCACCGGCCGGTGCCCACCGGTGCACCGGGTGGCGCGCCACTACCGGACGGCGATGAACCTGCGTTGAGCGGTTCCGCGGCGCCGTCGCGACGATGCAGAGTCGGGCGCCCGGAGCGGCGTGAGGGGGCCGTCAAAGACACTCGCCGAAGGGCCCAACCGCGCGGGCCGGCCGGTGCGGGGTGCCGAACACGGGCCACTCGACCGGTGGCTGAACATCCGCAGGCGCACGGATCGCGGTCGACCCCACGGAGCGCGAATCGCGGCGTGCGCGCAGCACCGGCGCGCCTGCAACCGCGACTGAATCCAGCGATCGGGTCGCGGGGCCGGGGCGGCCTCGCCGGCATGCGCGATTGGCGCGGTCATCCCGCACCGGCCACAATACGGGTTTCGCGCATGGCGGAGCCCCACGATGGCTGAGTTGAAGGAAGCACGCGTCCCGGATATCGGTGACTTCGACGCGGTGCCGGTGATCGAGCTGCTGGTGTCCGTGGGCGACACCGTCAAGCAGGACCAGGGGCTGGTCACGCTGGAATCGGACAAGGCCACGATGGAAGTCCCCGCGCCGTTCGACGGCGTGGTGCGCGAGGTCCGGGTCAAGGTAGGCGACGACATCGGCGAGGGCACCGTGGTGGCGATGATCGAGCCGGCCGGTGGCGACGCCGGCTCGGATGGCGCGGGCAAGGGCGAGGCCGGCAAGGGTGAGGCCAAGTCCGAAGCCGCATCCAAGGACGACAAGGCACCGGCGGCCAAGCCGGAAGAAAAAACCGCGGCGGCCGAAACCGGGACGCAGGTCGAACCGGTGTCCACGCCCCGCGAATCCGACCGCATCGCCGCGCGCGAAACCGCCGGCGGCCAGCGCAGCGAGCCGCGCTCCCCGCCGGTCGCCTTCGATGCCGGCGAGTTGATGCCCGACCGTGTGCCTTACGCCAGCCCGGCGGTGCGCCTGTTCGCGCGCGAGCTGGGCGTGGACCTGTCGCGCGTGACCGGCAGCGAGCGTGGCGGCCGCATCTCCCGCGAGGACGTGCAGGGCTTCGTCAAGCAGGCCATGCAGAGCGGCCAGGGCGGTGCGGCAGGCGGCGGCGTCGCGGCATCGGCTGGCGGTGGCCTGAACCTGCTGCCGTGGCCGAAGGTCGACTTCAGCAAGTTCGGCGAGACCGAGACGCGCGAGCTGTCGCGCATCAAGAAGCTGTCGGGTGCGAACCTTGCGCGCAACTGGGCGATGATCCCGCACGTCACGCAGCACGACGATGCCGACATCACCGAACTGGAAGCGCTGCGCGTCGCACTCAACAAGGAAAGCGAGAAGCGCAAGGACGGCACCAAGCTGACCATGCTGGCGTTCCTTATGAAGGCCTCTGTCAGCGCGCTGCAGCAGTATCCGGACTTCAACGCCTCGCTCGACGCCAGCGGCGAGACGCTGGTGCTCAAGAAGTATTTCCACATCGGGTTTGCCGCCGACACGCCCAACGGGCTGGTGGTGCCGGTGGTGCGCGACTGCGACAAGAAGGGCGTCATGCAGATCGCGCGCGAGACCGGTGAGCTGGCCGCCAAGGCGCGCGAGGGCAAGCTCGGGCCGGCCGACATGAGCGGTGGTTGCTTCTCGATCAGCTCGCTGGGCGGCATCGGCGGCACCTCGTTCACGCCGATCGTCAATGCCCCGGAGGTGGCGATCCTGGGCGTATCCAAGTCGGCGATGAAGCCGGTGTGGGACGGCAAGGCATTCCAGCCGCGCCTCATGCTGCCGCTGTCGTTGAGTTACGACCACCGCGTGATCGACGGCGCGGCGGCCGCGCGCTTCACCGCGACCCTGGCCCAGCTGCTGGGCGACCTGCGTCGCGCGCTGCTCTGACGCTTCGATGGGGACGGCCGCGCCCGGCGATCGGCTTGAGGAGGCGGGCGAGCGCGTGCGCGATTCCGCGCACGAAGGGCTCGATCACGCCAAGGACGTGCTGGATTACGAGCTGATCCCCATCGAAGGCATGAGCCTGGCGTTGGGGGACCTGCTGGGCGCCGTGCTCGCGCTGGTCGCGGTGTGGTTCGTATCGGTGCTGGCCCGGCGCGCGCTGGCGCGTTACGGCCGCCGCGCCGGGACCAACGCCGCCTCGCTTTATACGGTCTCGCGGCTGGTGCACTACGTGCTACTGGCCGTTGGCGTGCTGCTGGCGCTGGAACTGGCGGGCATCCCGGTCGGCAAGTTCACCGTGTTTGCCGGCGCACTTGGCGTGGGCCTGGGTTTCGGCCTGCAGGCGATCTTCAACAACTTCGTGTCGGGCCTGATCCTGCTGTTCGACAAGTCGCTCAAGGTCGGCGATTTCGTCGAGCTCGATGCCGAACTTCGCGGCACCGTGCGCGACATCAACATCCGCGCCACCCGCATCACCACCAACGACAACATCGACATCCTGGTGCCGAACTCGGAGTTCGTGAGCGGCCGGGTGGTCAACTGGACCCATCGCGAAACCCGGCGGCGCCTGCGCGTGCCGTTCGCGGTCGCATACGGCGTCGACAAGGAACGGGTGAAGAAGGCGGCGCTGGAAGCCGCCTCGCGCGTGCCGTTCACCCGCGCGATGGAAGGCGACGACCGGCCGCAGGTGTGGCTGGTGGGGTTCGGCGACAGCGCGGTGGAGTTCATCCTGGCGGTCTGGCTGACCGAAGAAGCCGCGCGCCGGAATGCCGCGATCAAGGCCGCCTACCTGTGGGAGCTGGACACCTCGCTGAAGGAGCACGGCATCGAGATCCCGTTCCCGCAGCGCGACCTGCACCTGCGCAGCGCGTTCGGCCTGCAGGGCGATGACGCGTTGGAACTGTTGCGGGGTTCGCGCGGCGATGGCGGCGGCGTGCGTCGCCCCGCGGCGCCTGCCCCGGCGGAGGCCGCGTCCCCGCCGATGAGCGAGCGAGAGCGCGCCAAGCTGTCGGGCAACGACGCGCAGGAAGATGCACAACGCGAAATCGAGCGCGAGGCCAAGGTGGCCGCGCGCGATGAGAACGACCCCGCCGCGCCCGGCACGGCGCGCGACTGACGAGGAGTGGCAGGCATGGCAGAGATCGAGGTCAAGGTTCCCGACATCGGCGATTTCGACAGCGTCCCGGTGATCGAGTTGCTGGTGGCGGTGGGCGACACCGTCGCGGTCGACCAGGGGCTGGTCACGCTGGAATCGGACAAGGCGACGATGGAAGTGCCTTCGAGCGCGGCCGGCGTGGTCAAGTCGCTGAAGGTGAAGGTCGGCGACAACGTGGCCGAAGGGGCGGTGATCGCGGTGCTGACCGCCGAGGGCGAGGGCTCGGGCAAGAATGCTTCGCCCCCCTCTCCCGGCGGGAGAGGGGCTGGGGGAGAGGGTTCGGGATCGGAAGTTGCTGCAGGTGCGATGCAGTCGCCGAAGCAAGGCGCGGGGAAGTCGGAGGGGCCATCAAATGACACCGCTCCGTCGCACCCTCTCCCCAACCCCTCTCCCGGGGGGAGA
>Ga0208375_1003769_pt1 | contig 12543 bp, 17 predicted proteins | sample RifOxyD1_FD_184038 | JGI IMG/M metagenome (GOLD analysis project Ga0208375, IMG submission 184038) | Soil microbial communities from Rifle, Colorado - Rifle Oxygen_injection D1 (SPAdes) | ecosystem: Environmental > Terrestrial > Deep subsurface > Rock core/Sediment | place: Rifle, Colorado... | reverse complement strand
TTTTTAAAAAATGAAACTCGTACTTGTAAGGCATGGAGAAAGTGAACATAATATTAAAGAGATTATGCAAGGGCATATTCCAAGCGAACTTACAAAAAATGGAATAACACAAGCAAAAAAAGGATTAGAAATTTTAAAAGAATATTTTAATTTAGATGAAGAAGAAATAGATTGTGTATTAAATCATGGATCTTCTGCGCAACCTAAAACTGAAATTGGAAAAAAGTTTAGGTATGCAGATGGATTGTCTATGTTCTATCTAGAAATGAAAGAATTATTTGTTGAATCTGGTGAAGAAGAACAATTAAGAAAAATGTTTGAGAAATATAAAGAAGCATATGCAGATAATAAAAAGGTCCTTGAAATTTTAGAGAGATTATACATTAGTTAGTCGCACCGGCGATTGGTGTTGGGAGCGAGAGCGACCTAATTATTTTCAGTAATCAACGAAGCTTTACTGATATATCATTTTGTATGGAAATCTTTTCTTTTTTGAAATCTTACTTACATCAAGCATTAAATCAATATATTCTTTCTTAATCTTGGGGGGTAATTTTTCTAAGGCCCAGTTAACATTATTTAGAAAAATCTTTTTTTCATTTGGATTAAGGTTAGAAAAATATTTACAACGAGTACTAATTACCCATGTAGGTTCATTTTTGATAAAAATTATTTTAAGAGGGTATAATCTACAACTTAAAGGTTTAATTTTCTGAATTAAGCATCGATTTTTTTTATAAAATCGACATTGAGGAATCCTAGCCATAATTACATTTCCAAATTTGTCCCTTTGAAATAAATCGATGCAATTTATTTTATCATTAATTTTTGCTAGTGAGAATCCTTTTTTTAAGTAAAATTTGGCTTCACCTTTTAATAACCATCCATAAGTATTGCAGCAGATGTTACAATTTTTACACTCAGACCCAATCTCTGAAAATAAATTCTTTAGAATTTCATAAGATTTTATTAAGTCTTTTTTCATTTTAAGGTCCTCTTTGAAATAATAAAGAAATATTATTGGATTTAATACTAACATATGGGCAAAGTATATTTTTATGAATAGGGTTTAAATTATTTAAATTGTTGATAAGACCATTATAGTTATTTAAAAGATTACCCATTTTTCTTTGAGGAAATTTTTGTTTAATTTCGGAACAAACGTAAACATTAGTTAATGAATCAATAAATATGATTTTTGGATTTATCTGGCAATAATGTTGGGTTTTATATTTTTCCGGAAAAACTATTTTAATCTCTTTTATAATTAATTTTTTATTAATTTTAATATATAACTCTTTCTTATTATTTCGGGCATTTCCTCTATAAATTAATTCATGAATACAAATATTAAAAGGTTTAAGATCTTTTAAAAAAAGAAGAGTAGATTGAAAATCCTTTAGATTAATTTTATTTAATGTAAGATAAATCCCAAAAGGAATTTTTAAATTTTTTAGGAGATTTATTGCTTGGATAGCCTTTTTAAAATTACCTTTTCCTCGGATATTATCATTGGCTTCTTCTAATCCTTCTAAACTAATCCCAATATAAGTGATTAAGGATTTTAATATTTTAATTTTTGAAGAATTGATCAATGTTCCATTAGTTATAATTCTATTATTTATTCCCTTAACTTTTGAATATTTTAATAATTCTAAAAAATCCTTTTCAATTAAAGGCTCACCACCAGTAAAATTAATTTCTCTGCAGCCAATTTCATATAATCTATCAATCACTAATTTTTGATGGGTTAAATTTAAAGTCTTAGAGAATTGATTATTTATGCAATGTTTACATTTAAGGTTACATTTGTTTGTAATCTCCCAATCGCAGGATTTAATTAAATTTTTATATTGCATCTAAAGCACCAACTAACACTAATTTGGAGAATATTTTTCTTAAATCTTTTATATTATAATCTTTCTTAAATTGATCTAATAATTGTTTTTCTAGAATTATTCCCTTTTGATTGAGTATATATTTAATTAAATCCTTCATAGAATAATCTATCTCAATGGTTTGGTATCTTGTTATAAGATAATCTTCCTTATGGGAATAATTTAATCTTAAATATTTATTAATTCTGAATCTTCTTAAATTCTCTGGGATAACTAAATTTTTTTCATAATTAAATTTAATTTTAGGAAGAAGTTTAGTATTAATTTTTTTATCCCTTACAAAATAATCTATGCAAAATTCATTTTTACAATTGGTATCAACTTTGCATCCACAAACGCAGTCATATAAAAGATGGCATTTTTTACAAGGAAGGGATACCCAACTTAAATCCCTAAACTCATTTAGTTGTTTTTTAACCCATATTTTTTCAATAGGTTCTTTTAAAACATTCCCATAAATCTTTTGAGATTGGTTGCAAATCCTTAAATCCCCTTGAGGATTTATTGCAGCAAAAGTTATTCCTGCTCCGCAATTAGTTTTAATATTTTCTTTAATTAAAAGAGGATCAATACAAAAGGGAATTGCCGTACCAAATCCTAAAGGAACACCAAAATCTTTTTTAGCCTTAACCATTTGTCTTAATGCAATTTTAAATTGATTCCATGAAGGTGATAATTCCTGGGTTAATTTACTTCCAAGGCCACCGGATTCGAATCTATCCACAAAAACACTTTCAACCCCAAGTTTAGAAACTTTTTCAATTATTGAATACATCTGATTATAATTAACTGACATTAAAACTGGAATGCATCTTACATCAAATCCATCACCAATGTATTTTTTTAAATTTGAAATTATTTTTTCATAGCTACCCTTGACGTTATTTAGGTACTCATGTGTTTTCTCATCACCATGAATTGGTATACCAATACAAGCAAGATTTTTTGATAAACCCTCTAAATATTTAATACCATTTGTAACAATGGTTACGGAAGAATTTTGAGAGAGCAAATCGATATATTCGTTTAATTTATTTATATCCACAAGGGATGGTTCACCACCGATTAAATAAACATGGGGTATTTTTGAATTGTGTATGGATTTTACTATTTTGTCTAATTTTTCATAATCAATATTAGAAATTCTACTGGGATTGTAACAAAAAATACACTTTGCATTGCAAAGATAAGTAGTTTCAATATGAACAAGATGAGGTATACTATAAAGATGAATGGACTTAACCATAATCAATCAAAAGCCCAATTATTTATTTAATTTTTTCTTGTTCAAAGTTATTTTTTTTATTTTTTTACTGTCAAGAACAGCTAGACATTTGGACATTTTTTGGCCTCCTTAAAAAAAAATGTTATTCTATTATATAAAACTATCAATTCCATTTAAATATGCTAAAACGCAAAAAGGTAAAGATGAGGTATTGTAACCCCCCTCAAGCAAAGAACTTACTGGAACTTTTAATTCTTTTATCATTTGGCCTATTGTAAAATAACTTACAATTTCTAAACCTAAATTTCCAATAGGGTCTTCTCTAAAAGTATCAAAGCCCATAGAAACAATTAGGATAGATGGAACAAAATTATGAATCTCTGCTAATGCAATCTCTAAAGTTTTTAAATAATTCCTTTCAGAAATATTTCCTGGTAAAGAAAAATTAATACAATTATTAGATTTTATTCTAGGAGATTCTGGATAATCAGGGAATTTATGTAAATCTACATGTATAATTCTTTCTAAACCTGAAACAATCTGTTGTGTACCATTACCATAATGATTATCTAAATCTAATATTGCAACCCTTTGAAATCCATGTGATAGGGCATAATGTGCTGCTATTGCTGCATTGTTAAGATAACAAAAGCCCATGGCTTTGTCTTTTTCGGCATGATGACCTGGTGGTCGGATTAAAGAAAAAACATTTTCAGATTCGGCAACAGAAATAGATTCTATTGCAATCCCAGCAGATAATGAAGCAAAATAGAATATACGTGGATATGCTGGGCAACTTAAATTTTCAAAAGTTCCATTTTTTAATTTATCTAAATAGCTTTTAGAATGAGCTTGTAAGATCTCTTCTTCAGAAGCCAATCTTTTTGTTGATTTAATTTTAAATTTGGAGCGTCTTAATTCTTGAATAACCATTTTAATTCGCTCTGCAGATTCGGGATTATCTTCGCTTCCATAAAGCAAACATTGATATGAAGTTAATATCATACTTTTTGCAGATTAAATTTGATTTATAAAACTTCTTAAAATAAAAAGATTAATAAAAACCAAAATAAAAGTGAAATTATGATAGTATGTAATCCCTCAGAGAAACAAATTGAAGAATCTATTAAAATTGCTGAAGAGTTGAAAGAGTGGTTTACTGCTGAGGCCATTAAAAATATGAGAATTGATTTTGAAAAAAATAGCCTTATTGTTAATACTGATAAAGGAAAAGTTGATGGGTTCCTATGTTATACTACTTATTCTGGAAAAACATTATTGATTTGGATGGGTATTGCGAGAAAGGCACATAGAAAAGGAATTGGAAATAGTTTATTAAAATGGTTAGAACAGGAAACAAAAAAATTAAATTTATACTCTATTGAAGTTGAAACTTTACCCGATGAAATAAAGTATGAACCTTATAATCAAACAAGAAACTTTTATTACAAAAATGGGTTTGAAAGGGTATTTTACAAAAAAGCTAGGATTAAAGGGTGGGATGATCAAATAATATTAGAGAAAAAGATTGTTTAATTTTATAGAATATTTCATAATAAATTGATCAACTTCTTCAACTGCTCAGTATAATTCTCGAGAATATAAAATTCTTATTCAAACTTGTCCCAAGATAGTAACAAAAAGTATTTAAATATAAGCTATGTTTCTGAATATAGGAATATGAATAAGTTACGAACATTATTGGTAGTGGCAGGTTTGGGATTTTTTATAGATACTGCTATGGCACAAGAAGATACTGCTAACGAAGAACCTACAAGAGCAGATGTTAGGAAACAATTATTCAGTGTTGCCGAGAGAGTTGATTATGATTCATTTGGACAAAAAATTTTAAAATATCCTGGAGCTGCTTTTGTGTTATATGATTCTTCATGTAATCAGACAAAACAAGGAGAAGATTTAGATAGAAATGGAGAATTAGTTTATTTAGATTCAATTAAAGCATTAAAGACAGCAAAAGTTGATAATTTTCCCATTAAATTTACAGTTTATGATATTTGTGGAAAAAGCAAAGCTGATTTATTAGGGGCAACTGGTACAAAAACAGAAATTCATATGTATCTTCAAGGAGAAAGAATAGATATTCTTGGAGGAGCACCAACAAGTTTATCTTCAATAAATGAATGGTCTACGTTCTTAATTGATGAATGGATTCCAACAAATTTAACTGCACCAAATGGAAAATATGCTTGGAGATTTGAAGGTACAATACATGAAAGAAAAGTTCCATTATTACCATAAGGTTTTTTAATTTAAAGATTTAAGAATAATATAATGAAAAGAGTGGTAATTATGTTATTGTTGATTTTAGTTTTATGTAATCATGTTTTTGCATTAAGTGGTGATGATTTATCTCAAGAAACGGATAAAGGTTTTGTTGAAACAGAGGAACAAGAGATCACAGAAGTCCCAGTCACAGAAGATGGTACAATTCAAAATTTTGAAACTTCAGTAGACCAAGAAACAGGACAACAAACTATTGATTTGCAAGAAACTGAAACAGAATATTATTTTGATGGGACTACCAACCCAGAATATAATTGGGACACAGCACAAGGGACAATATCATCATTCTCGATGACAAATGCTTTAGTATCATTTGGCAACTTCATTCAAGGTTCATTCGTATCATTTGAAAATAATAATAATTTATTCTTCGGATCTTTATTTGACTCATCCGAATTCACAGCAACATTAAACGAAGATGGAACAATAAATGTCGGACAAAGGAATGGTAATGGAGATTTAGGAAGAGTATACATTACAATCAATAATGGAAACCTGACACAGGATGAGTATGTAGTTTTTATTCCAGAAGGAAACGAGCCGACTTATATTTATTATAACACAACAGAAATTGAGTTCAAAGACGGAAACTTAACATTATTAGGAGAGACAGTAACAAATAATGATGATTCAAAAGAAAAAACCAAAGTGAATTTTGATTCAGAAGGGTTTACTAAGATACAATTACCAAGTGAGAATATGTATACAATAAATGATTACAGCATACAAAACAAAGAGAACCAGCCGATAATAATTTGTAAAAAAAATCCGTTATGTGATGTTAATATTGATGAAGGAAGGTTTACAATCAAAGGGGAAGTAATATTCCTAGAGAAAGAAGAAGTATTAGTTGAATCATATGATGAGAACAATGAAATAACCATCGATACCAGTGAAAAAACTTTGGAGTTTTATAATGGAAACCCAAGCGAAGAAGTTCTGTTAATAACGAATGTGAAGAATCACAGATTGATTGAAACAAGTTCTAATATTTATGAGTATCCAACAGAGAATGGAATAAAATATTTTAGTTATGAATCAAAATTGAATAATAAAGTTATAGATTTAAAAGAAAACTTGGTGTATAATAATTTCACAGCATTCGAAAATAAGTTTGAGAATTATATTCCTGTAATCACCGGAGCGTTCTACGGGGGGTTTGAGAATGATTTAGGGATTAGTTTAGTTCTATTTGTGATATTAATTGGATTATTAGTGTTCGTGCAGTATAAAAGAAAAGGGCAGATGAGTATCTTAGTAATATTCGGGTTAGCATTATTGTTAGTAGTGGGATTAATATTTTATTGGTCAATTAATGGAGAGAATGATTTTCAAACACTGACTGAAATTGAAAGTTTAGAACAAGCGCAAGAGGCAGTAGAAGAGTGTGAGGAAAGTTTGATTGAAGAGAGTGTTGCATTATTAGGGATGCATACAGGGTACATAGAAGAAAGTTTCTCGAGCTTTGGAACGGCGTATGAGTTGATACCGAAAGAAACCATGGAAGAGAACCTGGAATTATATTTAGAACAAGAATTAAGAGAGTGTGGTGCGATACTAGAGGATACGAAATTTTCATTCGAGGCAACAAGGTTTACAGTAGATGTTTCTTTAGAAGAAGAAATTATAGTTTCTGTGGATTCGATTGGAAAAATTAAGAATGAGAATATGATTAATGTGAATGAAATCAAGGAAGAGTATTCAATTGATTATAATGAGATTTTGTTGATAGTTGAAGAGTTGATTTCTTCGGAGCATGGAATTCCTGTGAATTCGTATGAAGGTTATGTTGTTGAAAGTTTCACTAATGAAGATTTATCTGAAAGGTTGATTGTTGTTAGAGATAGGACTGGATTTGAGTTTAGGATCAGTCAAAAGATTTAATAACCTCATTGAAAAAATATTTTTATGGTAAAGTTTAATGGGCAAGAATATGAACCTGAGCAATTAATAGGACTTAAAGATGGTTATAGGTCATTGAAGATAATAAATTATTTTTTAACAAATGTTCTTCTAACCCTGGATATGGGATATATTGTGTATTCCATGCCTGATTGTGATGAAAAAGATTTTACCAATGCATTATTTGCCTATGGCATAGCTTATGTTATTTATCAAATTGGAAAAAGAGCTGAAAAACAAGAAAATAGACTGGAGAAGTTAATTAAAACAGAAAAAGATAAGTAAAAGATTATAATTTGTTTAACTTATTCAAAAGCTCGTTGTAAACTTCTTTTCTTTTTAGATTGTTTAAAGCAAATAACTTCTTTTCAATCATAACTTCCGATATTGTAAAAATATAATTCAATTTAATTATACTATCTTTAATTGCACCATCTTTCTTTGTTAATTTTATTCCGTTCATTTTTAGATTGCTTGTAATGCCTGCAACAATTACATTACCAGATTCTTCAAACAAAACCAAAGCTGGACGCTTTTTTATTTCAGAGGTATCAACAAATTGAATGTTTGCAAGGATAATATCACCAGAATTAAGCATCTTCCCAAACCTCATCTTCCTTGTTATCCCAAAGCTCTTTCATTTTTTGCTGCTGAATTTTATGCAAAAATTCATCATACTGATTTCTTTTTTTTGTATTTTTATACAGCTTTAACATTTTTTCAATCAACTCATTATAAGTCTGCCTAGGATAATCACGAGCCTCTTGAAGTTCTTTTACTAATTTTTTATCTAATTGTATAGTTGTATTCATTATATCTTCACTATAACGAGTATATAATAGATTATTTATAAGTTCTTTGTTTTGCATAAAGTACAATTAAAAAAAGGTTTAATAAAACTTAATGAGAAAAAGCTGAAAAATTTTCATAGCCACCGTGGCGATTGAGCGGTTTGGAGCGAGAGCGACTAAAAGAAAGTTATAAACGAACTCAAATCCGAAATTTACATGACAAAAATAATATATAAGGGAGAAGGAATTAAGGAAATTAATACAGATAAAAAGATTATATGGTATAGATAGAGATTAAATTCTAAAAGCAGAAATGGAATTTTTTTAGAATAGTAAACTTTATAAAAGATTTATAGGAAGAATAAATTATGAATATCAATATTGCATTATCAGAAAGATTCGGGGATCTATCTAAAAGGGCCTCTGGGGCTTCAGAAAGGATTAGGAAGTTTGAACTATCAGCAGATCCAATTTCAAAGATTAGATTCTTAGTTAACAATGTAGGAACTCTTTTAAGTTTTATGGGTGAATATGAAGCATTGATTAGTCTAGTAGATAGGGATAAAGATTTAGACCAAAGGTACAATCAATATAAAGAATTGGTAAATGAGGCTATAGAATTATTAACTGATCCTGGATCTTATCTAAATCCTAAAGAAGCAATAAAAAGGTTAGATGCAATTAATTTAAAATTGAGATTATTTTATTAATTCTAAAAGAAAGGTATTTAAAGAAATTAAAAACCAAATTCAATATGAATGAAGATAAATTATACAATATATTGATTGCAGTTTCGATAATTGGGATTATTGTTGTATTAGTTTTGATTTTTACCACAAAGACTACTGAATCGTTTACTGAGTTGTATTTTGAGGATCATCAGAATTTGCCTTCGGAGTATTTGTTAGATGAATATGAATTTGAGTTTACTATACATAATTTAGAGAATCAAGCTATGGATTATGAGTATAATATATATATAGAGTTTTATGATAATGATGTTTTGAAGGTTACTGAAACCATTGAGAAAGAGAATATATTATTAGAGCATGATTCCACTGCGACTATCAAACAAGAGTTTGAAATTACTAAGGAATATGATTATGCTAAAGTTATCGTTGAGACTAATGACCAAGAGATACATTTCTGGTTAAGAGGCGAAGAATGATAGTAGTAGATATCTTGCATGCTGTGATAGGATTGGCATTTGCGCTGTTCATACCAGGGTTTTTGCTGACTAAAATCATATTCAAAGAGCAAGAATTGTTGGAAACTATTGCCTTTTCGGTGGCATTTTCTATAGCTATAGACATCTTTTTAGGCTTATTTTTGGGTGCTAACAAGACTATGTATGAAATTACTGGCGGTATAACAGAAATGAATGTTTGGTTCTATATAGTTATTATTACAGTCATACTTGGAATTGTTTATTTGATTAAGGAAAAAAAGCTCTTAAAAAGAAGAAAGTAGGTTCTATAACATATATTTTAAACAATAAAGGTTAAAATGGGCTTGGGAGAGTTATATTCGGTAAAAATGGGTTTGTATTAACTTAGGAGTTATAACAAATCACAAGGTTTATATATGGGTCTTAATTTCATAGGAGTAACAATTCCTTAAGGAGGAGTGTAAAACAAAATGAAAAGACTATTATTAGCAGTAATGTTTGTGTTGAGTCTTATAGCTGTTCCAGCTATGGCAGACAGTGACAATTATGAATTTGACAATGTCTATGTAAATGGAATCAACCTAGAAGACGCAACCGTATATGTTGAAAGAGGAGAGAACGTTGATATCTATGTATACTTCACAGGTACAGGCGATACAACTGACGTAAACGTTAAAGCATGGATTGGTGGTTATGAATATGACACAGTTCAAGCAACAAGTGGAATGTTTGATGTACAAGATGGCATTAGCTACAGACAAAAATTGTCTTTAGAATTACCAGCTGACTTGAATGCAGAACAAGAATACACATTATATGTAGAAATCTACGATGATGTTGATTCTGAAACATACACAGCTGACTTGTTAGTAAGCAGAGAAAGACATTTGTTAAGCGTTGTAGATGTTTTGACAGAAGATGTTGAAGCTGGAGACTACACAACTGTTACAGTAAGATTAGAAGATATGGGTGACAATAAAGAAGAAGATATCAAAGTAACTGTAAGTGTACCAGAATTAGGCATTGAAAAGTCAACTTTCTTAGATGAATTGACAAGTGATGAAATGGACAATGAAGATGAAGAATCCTCAGAAGATGTTTCATTGACCTTCCAAATTCCAGAATCTACTGAAACTGGGGAATATGAAGTAGTTGTATTAGTTGAATACAACAAAGGATATAGTTCCTTAGAAGAAAGTACATCCTTGAGTGTTGAAGGAGTTGCTAGCGAAGAATCTGAACCTGTTACAGTAGTTGTTGAAGAAGAAGAAGAAAGTTCAACTGATTTCTCAACAGCATTGAGACTAGGCTTTGGAATTTTAGCTGTATTAATCGTTATCTTAGCATTGATCTTGATCGTGCGAAGATAAATTTTTTTATTTTTTTTATTTTTATATTTCTATTTTAGGAAGAAAAAATGTTGCCAAGTAATCAAGAAATATCAATGGAAGTAGCAAAAGAATCATTAAAAGTTCTTAATAAACATATGCTAAAACAAAGTGATGAAATTTATATTTTTGGAGCTTATCTTTCAGAAAAGTTACCATTAAAAATAAGCCCATTAGGATTATATCTTTTTGTTGAATCTAATTTTCGAGATTTACAATTGGGAATGGACAGTTTAACAAGACAACCTATAGATAATGCATTAGTAAAGAAGCCAAGAGAATTTTATGATTCTTTAAGAACTAAAATTCCAAAAATTGTTTATGCAGTTTGTCCAGGTGGTTTTGGAGAGGATGTTGAATATTTATATAAACAACGAAGCATGAACATACAAGGAAATAAGGATCTTGAATTTTTTATGAAAAGAGATTAAATAAAATGATTTAGTATTGATTTTAATCGTGAGAAAATAAACAATTTTGGATTATAATATTTTTTAACAAATATATTTCTAAAACATAATACTTAAATAAGATTAGTTTGTTCTATATTTATTCATAAAACCAAGCTAAAACTTGGAGGTAAGGGCGTTGAGACTAAATGGAAAAGAATACGGTATTGGCAGAGTTGTTGATAGCAAAAGAGATGAAAGGACGCACTCCTATAGAGTTGTTTTTGAATTAGATTTAGGGGAAGAAACTAAAAGATATTCTGGAATGTATAGTAATCCAAAACGTTTTGAAGTAAATAAAGACTATGTTTTTGTAAGTGGAAGTGACATTGGATTTAGATATGTTGCTAATCCTGAAGAAAGACAAATGGTTTTGGATGAATATCAAAGAATTTGTGATAAAGAGAAACCTAAAACACTTGTTGAGAGAATAAGAGAATATTTTGGGTTATAAATTATTTATTTTTTTCTATTTCAACAGCCAATTCTTTAGGGTTTGTTTCAGAGCAGCCATTAGCTGTTAATTCCAAACGATTAAAGAAAGTATTTTTATTAACACGACCAGTAATAGTTAATTGTTTGCCAGCAACTTTTCTTTGAATCTCTCTAAACTTATCAGCATTATCTTTCAAAATTAATAAATCATCAACTTCAAGGATTTGTTTGACTATGTCCCTGAAACAAACAACACGAATATTCTCAGTACCATCATCAAAAACAAAATTTAATATTGCTTGAGGAACAGAAGTAACTTGATTATGAGTAGAACAGTAATAACCATCACCACGATTCTCAACTTTTTTGTTACATTGAGGACAGGAATCATAAAATCTTGGTTCGAAGATTTGGACAATAGTACCAACAACAGAAACATTATCATTCTCTTGTAAATCTTTAATGAATTTTCTATCAATATTAGTAGCTTTAACATTGACAACAGATGCACCAGCAGGGTCAATAATCCAAGAAGCTTGGGAGCCCATATGAACTTCCTTGCCACCAAAATTATTATCTTTGACATAACAGTTCATAACTTTTAATATACAACCATCTTTCAAGCAACCTTGTTCAAGTTCTTTGATTTGTTTTTCGTCCCAAACAACTAAACGACAAGTACCTGTATCATCACCAACCAAAACATTAGCAACGCGACCCTCACGAGAAGAAGTTTTGAAGTTTCTAATCTCGTTTACTTTTAACACCTTAACTAATAATTCAACATTCTTGAAAGCAGGATTTAGTTCTTTGATAGAAACCTTTTTAGGAGTAGATGAAGGAGTTTCATAAACACGAACGCCTAATTCATTAGCAACAATATGAGCAGCACCATCCTTAGAAATTAAATCGGATAATTGGTTTAACTTCTCTTTAACTTTCTTTTCGATTTCTTCACGAGTTAGACCTTTTTCAGTAGATAT
>Ga0208375_1003768_pt1 | contig 12543 bp, 12 predicted proteins | sample RifOxyD1_FD_184038 | JGI IMG/M metagenome (GOLD analysis project Ga0208375, IMG submission 184038) | Soil microbial communities from Rifle, Colorado - Rifle Oxygen_injection D1 (SPAdes) | ecosystem: Environmental > Terrestrial > Deep subsurface > Rock core/Sediment | place: Rifle, Colorado... | reverse complement strand
GTTATTGTACGATGTTACAAAGATATAATAGAGCAAGAGTTTATAACACATTAGATGCATTAGACAGAAGAGAAAAGACGTTTGCCCTTTCTAATAATCTTTCTAAAAGTGCCCTCGAGTAATATTGCACATAATCTGCTGTTAATCTCTCCCGAATACTTGCAGGGACTAAAATTTAGTGCAACGATGCCGAAGGCAAAATTTTAGAGTTAAAGCGAACTCTGGGATGGTGGGAAAACCGCAGTTTTCCATTAATATTTCAGATTGTCGCCGTAGTTTTCGTTTCGTTAAAGTTGGGGGGCAGTAGTTTTTTGCTTCTTTTTTCCTAAAAAAGAATGATTGGTGGGGCGTCTTTATTTTTCTTTTATTTTTAGTATTGCTAGTCCGCTCAAGAATAGAACAATGGAACCAATGTAAAATATTATTTCTAATGTGAATAAGTCTATTAAATAACCTCCCGCAATTACAGCCAGTGCAGAAAAAATAGCAATCCAACCATGATAATTTCCAATCTGCTTTCCCCTCATTCCGCCATCAGTAAAATCTGCTACTATTGATTTCTCACTTGTTTTTTGCATTGCTCCAAAAACTCCAAGAATGACTTGTAAAAAATAGACTTGCATAATATTCGTTACTATGGGAAACAGAAGAAATAAAATTGCCACTCCCCAAGCATTCAACAAAAGAAATATTTTTCTTCCGAATTTATCAGAGTAACTTCCTATTATTTTGTGTACAAGAGCAGAACTCAACGCAAATAATGCGTATGCAATGCCAAATTCCGTAAAATTAGCTCCAATTTCTTTAATGAAAATAACATAAAACGGAAAAACTATGCCTGTCCCAAACAGAACTATACTCTGTGAGATTGTAAGCCATTTGAGTTTATTCATCCTCTTCTCCAAGGGCATATTTAGCGTAAAATTTATTCATAAACATTTCGTTAGGATCATGCTTTTTCTTTTCTAAAAAGAAACTATCAATTTCTGGATATACCTGCCTAATTTGTTTTTGTGTTGGATAAAGCTGATAAGTTAAATAATATGTACCATTATTTTCAATTGCTAAATCAACTAGTTTTTGTGTCCATTTTTCCGCTTTATCTTTCTCTTTTTCAGACAAGCCTTGATTAATGTAAAGAACGACTGCAAAACTATCCTGCTTTGAATAAGAAAGAAAAGCGTCATTATTTTCGGATACATGTCTAATAGTTACACTTAGTAAATTGATGTTTTCTTCTTGGCTAATTTTCTTAAGCCCATCAATGAAGCCAACAAAATTTTCTGTTGGAATAAAGTATTCTTGTAGAATATCTGTATTACGAGAGGAATAATACTCTAAAAATGTTATTGGTGGACGCATGGCATTGTTTCTTGAAACAATTTCAATATTTTCTGGATTGTCTTCTAATTTTTTCTGTAGATACCATCTTAATTCTTTGCCCCAATCATATTTTCTTGATAAACCAAAGAAAAATTTATCTCTTGCAATGTTTTGTTCTTCTTGTAGTTCAAAAATTCCATCTATATAATTATTAGTTGTTTTGTAATTTGTTGCGTAGGTTTCTCTTAGGAATGTTTCATCTGGCACAATGGAAAGTCTTGCAAAATGAAGTCCTATATTTTTGTTGTTTCTTACATTGTTCTCAAAAAAATCAGGGTATTCAGAATAATCCATTAAAGTGGTTTCTTTTTCATAGACAAGATTATCTGTTAATTCTAAATCAACATCTAAAATAACTCCGAAAAGTCCGTATCCTCCAATAACCTCTCTAAAAAGGTTTGTATTTTCTTCTCGGCTCACGTTAATAATTGTGCCATCTTCTAAAAATAATCTAAAGGATTTTACTGTTTCAATAATTGGGCCATAATTTGGGTCTCTTCCATGAATGTTGGAGCTAAGAGAGCCCCCGATTGTAAAAATATTAGAAGATTGCATTACTTCAATAGATAAATTCAAAGGATTGATATAATCTTGAACGTCTTCCCAAGTTGCACCACTTTGAACAGTTATGATTTTATTCTCAACATCAAGATTAGTGATTTTCTTATAATTTTTCATATCCAAAAAGACGGCATCATCATAATAACTATGTCCTCCCTGACTATGTTGCTTTCCAGCAATTGAGACTTTTAATCTATTATGCTTTGCATCATTTATTGCTTCTACTAATGATTGGGTTTGGTTTTCTTTGACTATTTCTTTTACATAAGTTGGATAAATATGAGTAACATCATTTATCAATAATCCATCTGGTTTTTCCTGGATTGTTTGAACTGAAAGCAAGAAAATAGCTCCATAAACAAGTAGTCCTAATACAGCAAGTAATAATATTGCTCTCTTTTTCATCATAGCTTTTAAAATCATACTATACTTAAAAATATTCGTTTTTCAAGCCCCCCATGAAATAGAAAAATTTGGGAGAGCGAAGCGAACCTCTTAACCTTTGTTAGGCGAAATTTTTAATTTCGTTGCGGTTTTCGTTGGTCGGTTAAGAGAAGTTTTTCTGCGAGGCGAAGCCGAGACTATCTGTCCCGAAGGGACGCGGGCAATCTCTCGTAGTAGGGGCGGGTGGTCGGGGGTATGAAAGCACTTACAATTACGCCTAACATGTATTAAGTTCACTTTTGGGTTATTTAAGGTAAAAATGCTAAAAAGATTTAGTCGTTGATTAAATGTTTATTATGCTATAATCTATTAGCTATGCTTAAAAGTTTTATCCCATTATTTTTTTAATTTTTCTAATTTATGTTTAACCTCATAAATTCTTACAGCACCCCAAATCAATGTTATGATAATCAAAGACCCAAAAAATGCATAGATAGTAGTGTAAATAATTTTATTACTCTCACTTTCAATATAAACCTTTGCAGATCCTTCAACTAGATTAATTTCACCTGTAAAAACAGTTTGTTGTATTGGACCAATAAACACAAACCATAAAAGTAAAAATAGCGCGAGCCATAGAGCAATCCAAAGTGCTAATTTTTTAATAATACTTCTTCCCATTTATATATGCCCTTCTTAGTTTCTATCTTGCAAATTTCAATCTTTGCTTAAACCTTTTAGATTATTCTTTTTCTTTAACCTTAATAAGTTTTTTTGCGTTAATTTTAGGCTTTTTCCTATATCGGTTATAGTTACTTGTATCTGTTTACCCCTTCTTCTTCTCTTAATAAGGCCTTCATCCTCAAGATATCTTAAGTATTCTGATATTGTAGATCTCACTTGTTCATAAGGCTGATCATGATATAATTCTGTTGCTATATCTTTGGCATATACCCATTCTAAACCTTTTTCTGCTATTAGTCTTATTACTAAGCCTAGCATCTGCCTTTGGGTTTCTGTTAGATTTTCTAGAGAATATGTTTTAGCCTTTACAAAAGACAGTTTTTGAGAAATATCCTCGCTCTCTTCATCATAAACTGGCTGATTTTTAAATAATAACCTTTCAATGATGTCTAACTTGCCTAAAACCTGCTCTATTTTTTTATCCAGTTCTTGGTCTTTTTGATTTAAATGATTTAACCAGGACTTAATATTTTCAAAAGTATCTTTTACATTGTTAAAAGAAGACTTTATTCTGCCCTCGACAGCATCAATCTTTTGATCTATATTTTCTTCTTTTTTTCTGCCAAACAAAAACCACACCATTAATTTGATTAAACGCCTTAGATATATTAATTTTTCTATTGTTCTACGAATGTTAGGAGAGTTCTATAGAACGTTCGTAGAACGTTCGTAGAACGATTTTGTTGAAAATTAAGACGTTTTTCGTTAGTTTCTTTACTGGATTTTGAAAAGAATGGTTTATATTTTTTCTTCGTGATACTTAGTTTAGTAGATGGCATAAGCTGTATCTATAAAGGCTGGGAATCTTTAAGAATGAGTTATTATTAGATAAAACGGTCTAATTTATCGTTAGATCCTCTTAATTCGATTAATTTTTTGATAACAGCAAGGTCTCTAAGCTCCTTTTTCACGAAAAACTGAGACTTTCCACTAATAAGATCCTGCCTTTCAATAGGCATTTTCTTATATAAAAGTGAGGTTACATACCCTTTTGTAGTAGAAAGTGAGAGTTTAAGCCTATTTGCAATATCACGATAAGTAACTCCTGAAAAGCCTGATTCCTCTTCTAATTGGTATATTGTCATAAAAACTGAGAGTTCACGCTTGGTTAATCCTTTAAATTTTTGGTCGAGTTCATTGATTAAGTCATTAATGAGGGTTTGTTGTTGGTCTATAGGGGTCGACGACGGTCGACGACGGTCGACGACGACCCCATTGTTTCCAGTGGAAATGTAATTTTCTTCCTTATTTTCTAGTCCTATTTCATCTCTACTCTTTGATATAACCATTCTTTTTTCTAATTCGATTAATTTTTTACTTATTTCTAATAACAGGTAATTATTATCTTTTATAGCTAATTTAAGGTTATTTATCTCTTCTTTTACCTTAGAAAAAGCAATTTTTACATTTTCTTTAAAATCTAAGAAGTTTTCAACCATTTTCTATAATATATACTATAAAGGCAGCCGGTATATAATAATTATTGTTGTGAAGAATATGTTAGGTTAATCTGCTGTAGGCAGAGTATATTTTAGGCTCTAAAATCCATTGTTTTCTTGCGGTAAACTCTATTCCTTGCTTTGTTTTTTTAACTTTCCTGACAAACTTCTTTTTCTCTAGTTCAATTAATAAAGATAGGGTAAATTCGTCGTTTCTTAGAATTAGGTCTGCTAGTTGCTTTGTATAGAGGGGTTTCGGAGCATTTTCATACAGGACTCTCAGGATTTCCTCTTTGATTTTTTCTCTTACTTTTTGAGAGATTCTTGACATAAGAATTTATATAAGTGCTAGTATTTAAGTTTAGTGGAGTTATCCGTTATAAAGGATTTAACTTATATTAAAATGAGTAAGACGACTATAAGCAATACTCCAAGTAAGAAAAACTGCGGGCTTCCTTCTTTTTCTTTAGGAACCATATCTCTAAACGAGATATAAAGAACCATGCCTGTAATTATAGAGAATAGTAGGATGTAAAGTGTTTCTGCTGGACTTAATAAAATTGCTACTAATGCTCCTAAAAATGTAGATGAGGCTATAAATATCCTTTTGGATATGTTTGATCTGATCTTTTCATGAATATGCTCTAAAGATATTGATGAGGATACTGTATGCAATAGTAGTGGGATAAAGATTAACAACTGTGTTCCTTTTCCTGCCAATACCAACAAAAAACCTAGAATAAAATGGTTAATATAGAATCCTAAGACATGCAGTTCTGCTAAATCCTTTAATAATTCTTTTTTATGCTTAATGTGCTGGTATAGATATTTTTCTGCAATATGAAAGACTACAAATCCGCCTAATATTGCAGTAAAGATTAGGCTATTTGATAAGGTTCTTGTCTTTAAGAGTAAAGGCAATATCTCTAAGAAGAGTAAGGAAACTAAAATTCCTGCGCTTAAACTTATGATCTTTGAATGATATTTCTCTATTTTTCCTGATACCTTTGAGCTAAAAAAATGTAATATGCTGAGTATAAGTGCTAGAAATAAAGGTATAATAACTGAATCATAAATCACCATAAAGTTTTTAATATAAGATGGTATATATAGTTTTGCACCACATTAAAATGATACAAATAAAAGACTTTAAGCCTAGGCTTTATCAGGAAACAATACTAGAGAGCTGTGATAAAGCTAATTGTTTAGTAGTTTTGCCTACAGGATTAGGAAAAACAAAGATTGGTATATTGGCTAGTGTTAATAGGCTTAATAAGTTTCCAGATTCTAAGATATTATTTTTAACGCCTACAAAGCCTTTAGCAGCTCAGATAGCTAATGAATTCAAGACCAATACCAACGTAAGTAATGTCGCTTTGTTTACAGGCGAGATAAGTCCTGATGAGAGAGAAGGTATGTGGAAAGACTCTATTGTTATTGTTAGCACACCTCAATGCATTGAGAATGATATTATAAATGACAAGGTTCCTTTAGAGAAGATTTCTTTAATAATCTTTGATGAGGCCCATAGAGCTGTTAAAGAATATGCTTATAAGTTCTTAGCCAAGCAATATAAGAAAAAAGGCAGTTTCCCCAGAATTTTAGGATTGACAGCTTCTCCTGGGAGTAGAATAGATGATGTACAAGAGATTTGTAAGAATCTTTACATAGAAGATATTGAATATCGTAATGAAGATAGCCCTGATGTTAAAGATTATGTTCAAGATCTTAATATAGAGTATATTAAAGTTGATTTTCCTGATGAACTTAAAGATGTTAGGAAATTTCTGCAGGATTGCTTGAAGAGCAAACTTGATAACTTAAAAGAGTTTGGTTTAATAAACAGCACTAATCTTAGCAAATCTAATTTAATTGAATTGCAGAGAACTTTGCAAGGAAAAATAGCTAGGGGGCAAAGAGATATTCAAGTGCTAAAGGGAGTTAGTTTAGTTGCTGAGGCTGTTAAGGTTGATCATGCTTTAGTTATGCTAGAAAGCCAGGGCGTTAATGCTTTGTTTAGTTTTATGAATAAATTAAGAGAGGAGGCTGATAAAGGCAAGACTAAAGCTACTAAGAACCTTGTTAGAGACCTTAATTTCAGGTCTGCATTTGTTAAATTAAATAAATTGATTGATCAGGGCGTAGAGCATCCTAAATTGTATCGCCTTGTTGATCTAATTAAGAAAGAAATTGATAAGGACAATAAGATTAAGATTATTGTATTTAATCATTATAGAAACGGGGCTAGTAAAATAGAGGCTATGTTAAAAGATCTTAATATTAAATCTAGAGTTTTTGTTGGGCAAGCTAAAAAAGATGGCCTTGGATTAAGTCAAAAAAGGCAGATAGAGATCATAGACGAGTTTGGTAAGGAAAAGTTTAATGTTTTAATAGCAACTTCTGTTGGGGAAGAAGGATTAGATATCCCTGAAGTTGATTTAATCGTATTTTACGAACCTGTTCCTAGTGCAATTAGGAGTATACAAAGAAGAGGGAGGACTGCCAGGCACAAAAAAGGCAGGGTCGTAATATTAATAACTAAAAATACTAGGGATGAGACTTATTTTTGGATAGCTCACCATAAAGAAAAGAATATGTATAAGATCTTAGAAGATTTGAAAAATAAAATTAATAGGAGTGAGACAGGTACGAAGTTAGATTCCTTTAGTAAAGAGCAAAGAAAGATCTTTGTAGATAGCAGAGAAGAAGGAGGTGTTGCTAAGAAATTAGTTGAGTTGGGTGTTAATGTTGAGATGAAGAGGTTAGATGTTGCTGATTATATTGTAAGCAATAGGGTTGGCATAGAAAAGAAAAGCATTAGAGACTTTGTAGACTCTATTATTGATAAAAGATTGCTTCATCAGGTTAAAGACTTAAAGGATAATTTTGAGAGGCCTTTGATAATAATTGAGGGGGAAGAGGATATTTATTCTGTAAGAAAAATGCATGCTAATGCTATAAGAGGCATGTTAGCTGCAATAGTTGTTGATTATGGCATTCCTATTATATGGACTAAGAACTTTATGGAAACTGCTGCTTTTTTGAATATTTTAGCTAAAAGAGAGCAGGAAAATAAATACAAAGATTTTGGCATTAGGGTAGATAAAAAGCCTTTGACAACCAAGGAGTTACAGGAGTTTATTGTTGAGAGTTTGCCTGGAGTTGGGCCTATTTTAGCTAAGAGCTTGCTTAGGAAATTTAAAAGCGTTAAAGGTGTTGTTGAGAGTGACAAGGATAGATTAGAAGAGGTTGATAAAATGGGTCCTAAAAAAGCTAATGATATCCATAACATACTTAGAGAAGACTATAGCGACTAGTATGATATTTCATTGTAAATAGAACCTTCTTTTGTTGGTATGCTTTGGAACAATTTTACCTTAGCTATGATAAACTCCTTAGGCTCTATCTTAATACTTTTCAAGATTTCTGACAATTGATCTCTTTCTCTACATAATTTAACTCTTCCTAATGTTAGATGCGTTGAAAACAAAGTGTCTTTTTTGCCTATACCTTCTAAAAGCATCTCTATGTCATCGTGGATAGAAAAGATATCTGGAGCTATCATGTCAACAAAGATAACCCTTATATTATTTGGAGTTGGATAAGCACTTAAAGAACCTAATCTGGCTTTAAACTTCTTAAATTCCAGTTTTTTTAGCTTATCTTTTATCTCTTCTACGTTGGCTTCATCTACCCAGCTGATAAACTTTAGAGTCTGGTGGAAGTTTTTCTTTGCAACCCATTTTATCTTTGTTTCTCTTGTATTTATTTTCTTAATAATCGCTTGCTGGATTTCATAGAGATAATCTTTTATTTTGGATGGGGTGTCTATAGCTACAAATAGTCTTATCATCATAATTCCTCAGCAGGATTATTGTGTTGGTTTTGTTATATTTATATTTGTTACTAAAATAGAAGGGATTATTGCTGGTTCTTGTGCTTCCCAGCTCTTTGTTTGTATAACATTATTTGCTACTTCTTTTATATTCTTCATCAGGTTTAACATGTTATCACTAACTCTTATGTTTTTAATAGGATACTTTATTTCTCCATTCTCTATGTAAAAGGTTCCATCTCTTGGTATTGTCGAAAAATCTCCTGTAAAGTAATTTGTGAACCTTGTATACCAGAGGTTAGTTATATAAATTCCTTTTTTGATGCCTTTAAACAATGATTCTTGTTTTGTTTTTCCTGGTTTGACCACTAAATTCCATGGCTGCGGAGCTATTAGCCCTGCATTAGCTGTTGTTTTTGTATTATATCTCTTTGCTGTTGATGTATTGTGCAAGTATTTTTGCAATATGCCGTTTTTGATTAAGATATTTTTTTGTGTTGGGATGCCTTCTAAATCGAATTTTGTAGCTCCTATGCCATTTAGGTATAAGGGATCATCTATTAAGGTGAAGGCTTTGCTTGCTATTTGCTTTTTTAGTTTATTCGCTAGGAAGCTTAATCCTGCTTCTACTGAAAAGATTGAGCAGGCATTTCCAATATCTCCAATTAAACCTGATAGTGGCAGTGGGTCAAAGATGACATCATATTTTCCTTCCTTTCCTTCTTGAGGATTTAAAGCTTTTTTTGCTATCTCTCCTGAATGTTTTCCAGCATATTCTACATCAAATTTCTTTAATGTCCTAGACACTATATTACTATGCCCTGAGGCTTCTTTATTTGCAAAAGACCTTATAGAGAAATATAAAGAAGAACTCTGTTGTTCTGCTTCAGCATTATTTGAAGTAAGTAGCTCTGTTTTTGTTTTAGTTATTTCAAGGATGCCATCTGCTCTTTTTATACCTTGATTAAAAGAGGCGTTTAATCCTTTCTCTAGCAGATCTATATCATTTATATCTAACACCTTTTTGTCATAAAATTCTTTAATATTTTTATACTTAAATGGGCCTTTAGCTATACCATAATAATTTTCATTTTTCGGCAGATTTTTTATAAATTTGGCAGATTTTTTAGCAAACTTATCTATATTCTGTTTTGATAATTCCTTTAGGTCTGTTACTAAGATTCTTTTATTTTTTGTCAAGAAGAAAGATAAGTCCTCTGCTAACTCTGTTCCTGTTTTTACTATCTTGTTTTTTGAGAATTTGATTTGTTTTGCTTCCAATATATTTTTAGTGATAATTATGTCTTCAAAACCTTGTTTTTCTAGCCTTGTTTTTATGTATTTTTTTATTTCCATTTAGTTCAACCTAATATTCCTTAATCTTGCCGAAGCTCCTCCACACCATACTGGGACTGCCTGCATAGGTTCTCCCTTCCCACAAAAAGCTGCGTGCCCTTCAAAGTTTTTTCCTATCGCATCTATAGAATTCCATAAATAGGGGGTTGTTATTTCTAAGGTTGGTTTTATTATTGGATACATAATTTTGCCATTTTTTATTAAATAAGCGTCTAAGCCCACGTATTTCTGCTGGAATCTCTTGTCATCTATATTCCACTCTGTAAAATTTTTCATAAAAATTCCTAATTTTATATCTTCTATTAGTTCTTCTTCTGTATAATCTCCCGGAGCTAACAATGAATTTGACATCCTTACTATAGCTTCTTTACTATAGTTCTCTGCCCTTGCTGAAGCATTACTTTTAATACCCATTTTGTAAGCAGTTTCCCTATTGTGCAAGAATTCATTTATTATGCCCTTTTTTATTAAGATTTTTTTCCTGGCTCCTATGCCTTCATCATCATATAAATAAAATCCAAAACTGCTTTCTACTGTTGGGTCATCTATGACTGTTATGATTTCTGATCCTATTCTCTTTCCTATCATATCCTCTGTAATGAACGATTCTCCTGCTTGTGCTGCTTCTCTACCAAAAATCCTATCTGCTTCATAAGGATGACCTACTGATTCGTGAACCATTATCCCTGATATTTGTGGTCCAACTATGACATCTAGAACTCCTTTTGGTGGTACTTTTCCTTTTGTAAGGTTATTTTTCATTACAAGAGCTTCGTCTTTTAATATTTTTGGGATATTCCATTTTTTTACAGCTTCCCATCCTGCAGTATTGCCATATTGCCATTGTCTTTGGGAAGACTTGTTTTTTTCTGTTATCGTTAAGAAATAATGCAAATTTACGTATGGTATTTCTGATTGAATCTCTGTGCCGTCTGAAGTTATTAAATATTTTTTAACAAGTTTGTCTGTTAATGAAATGTACCTTCCTGGTGTTTTTACTTTTGTAGAGAGTATTGCTTTATCAGCCTCTACCAACTCTTTTAATTTTTCTTCTGGAGAAATATCTCTTAAATTTATTTTTTGTTTTATTTTATAAGACTTCTTATGTATCTTTTCTTCAGATAATTTAATGCCCTCTCTGTATTTTGATGATCTTTTTGTTAGGTTTAGTGATTTATCTATTATTGTTTTAAGCCTATTTTTTTCTGGGCAATTTGTTGAGATAAAACCCAAGGTTCCATCTGCAATGTATCTTATCCCTAAGCCTTGTGTTGTTAAGAAAGATATTGCTTCTGGTATGCTATTCTTTAGAAAGAGCTCATTTGTTTCATGAGATTCTAATTTTGCTTCTACATAAGACGCCCCTCTTTTTTCTATATACCTTAAAGCAAAATCTATTAATGACTTGTCCATCTTTTATGTTTATATTCTAATTCTTGTTTAATTGGGGTAAGCTTTCTTTATTAAATCTAAGTCTTTAAATTCCTTTCTTATTGGCTCTAAGAGCATATTTATTTCTCTTGCCAATGTTTTTTTTAAATCTAGAGGGTGAATTTTTTTATTTTTAAAATCTTTTTCTAAATCAAGATATTCTTTATATTTTGCATTACCTCCGAATTTGCTCGGTCTTTCTATCAACAAAATTTTACCTTGATCATTATTCAATGTGAATATAACGTATTTAAAAAATGCTAAAACACCATTATTCTCAATTTCCCCCTCTGGGCAAAAGGCTGCATTAACCTTTCTTTCCACCGTTTCCTGATCATCCAATAGATCTATTTTTGAGGATTCTTCTGAAGCACTCATTTTACTTCCTGTTAATCCTGGAATTAAAGGTGTCATAAACTCTATCCTTGGCTTATAACCTACTTTTGGCAGGTTTTCTCTAGCGAACATCAATATTTTTCTTTGGTCTATACCACCGTATTGCATATCTACTTTTAGATATTCTTCGTCTAAGGCCTGCATAATAGGATAGATCAATCCAGAAATTTTTGGATTGTCTGATTGTTTTACTACTTCTGATGCTGCTCTTTTAGCATCGCTTACAGAAGTATAAGATGACATCTTTAATATATCTAAGATATAGTCTTTTTTTAATTGAAAATCTGAACCTTTTACGATTTCAAATTTAGAGATATTTGTGCCTATTGCTTTAAACATTAGAGGAATTATCTTCGAATAATATTTATACCTATAATCTAAAATGTTCCAGGGGGTATTGTCTAATGCTCCGTGAATATCTGCTAAGAGGAGTTTTACTTTAAAACCTGCTTTTAGGAAGTCTGCCAGTTTTAATACCCAAAGGAAATATCCTATGTGGGGTTTTCCTGTTGTTGCTGTCCCAAGATATACAGAGGGCTGTTTTTTTGTTTTTAATAATTCATTTAACTCTTCCTCTTTTATGATTTCTATAGTATTCCTTTTTATTAATTCTAATCTCTTTTTTAGTTCCATTTTGTTATATTAAGTGGTAAAAGAAGTTATTTAAAATATAAAGGTTTTGGTCTAGTATGGTAAGATTACTTTTAATTGCGGTTTTAACAAGCGTTATTGGTATTTTGATTATCCTATACATCGCAGAAAATAAAGAAGTTAGGTTACTAGAAATAAAAGACATTGATGAGAGTTATTTAGATCAGGTTGTTAGAATTAAAGGAACTGTTGGGAGGGTTGGTTTGGGCAAGGATGTTACAATAATAAACCTAAATGATGGCCTTTATGACATTAAGGTAATTGCTTTTGATAACTCTACATTAATAAAAGACGGTATGCCTTTGGAAGTTTATGGGATAGTTGCTATGTATAAAGGCGAGCTAGAAATAGAGGCTGACGAAA
>Ga0208375_1003766_pt1 | contig 12548 bp, 11 predicted proteins | sample RifOxyD1_FD_184038 | JGI IMG/M metagenome (GOLD analysis project Ga0208375, IMG submission 184038) | Soil microbial communities from Rifle, Colorado - Rifle Oxygen_injection D1 (SPAdes) | ecosystem: Environmental > Terrestrial > Deep subsurface > Rock core/Sediment | place: Rifle, Colorado... | reverse complement strand
AATGGGATAAAATCAGCACTTTAACAAAAGAGACGAGGAAACCATGAAGGTAATATACGCTTCTGGAATTTCTGGAGTAGATAAGAAAGGATATTGCGATAGAAATATTAAGTATAGCGAAGGTCGCGGTAAGAGAATAGAGGTCTGTAATATCGGCAGTATGATGATACAACATTCTTCTGATATCGGTCGTCCTTTAAACCCGAAAAACATTCTTCATGCCGACAAGGCCTATTTGGCGGCTTTGCGCTCGGCGGTTTTCACGAAAGTCGCGAACGACATCAATACTCGCATGAAAGACTATGATGCCGTAATTATTAATATGCATGGATGGTTGTTCGGGAAAGAGCTTTTTTGGCCGGTATACGACAGATTTATTGACGCTTTTCTTAATGAATTTCCAGCCGATTTGCACATAACCTTTATTGATGATTTTAGAAACATCTATAATCGCCTGACTGACAGGGAACAGTGGGCTCGCGAAAAACTGACTTATACTAAGATTCTTTATTGGCAGAACATTGAGGTTGAGTCCACGAGGAGCCTGGCAGACACAAAGCGTAAACCGTTTTTTGCCTTGCCGACTGGACAGCCTATTTGGACTCTCTATAAACTGATTTTCCATCCCGAAATCGAAACTGTTTATATTAAGATGCCAATTTCTCATTTTCGGGAGCCCGAAAAACGCGTTGTCATAGACGATTTTATTAAGGAACTTGACAAACCCTTTAATGTTTTCAGCCCATTATCCTGCGAAGTAGTCGGTTCAACCCCGATAGATAAGTTCGACGATTTAGAGATTCAGACGATTGACAATCACGTTGTGCATCGCGATCTCGACTGGTTTGTCGAGCAATGTGACATGGGCGTAAATCTTTGGCCGGAATTAGTTCCCTCTCCGGGTGTTAATCATGAAACTCACCGCAGTTACATTAGGACAAAGGAAGAGTGGAGTGTTTATCTTGGGAAGGAAAGAAGTCCGTTTATTTCTTATTTCAATACCGGATTTTTCAAGAGCGTGGAAGATTTCTTCGAGTTCGTTTATAAGAAATATCCGGAAAGGAAGAATTTAGTTTGGTAAAATTAATTGGCGAATCTAAAGATTCGCTTTTTATTTTTTCTTGACATTTTCTTGCAAAATAGGCGTTCGGGTATTAATATGGCGCAAAGCCCTTTGAAATAATAAAGAAGGACACGCAGATGCGCAGTCAGGTCCTGTGTTACCGCTCCGGTCCGATTGAGAGGGACCCGGCGGCGTCTTTTCACGCTAAAAACAGCTTGGACGATGTGCTACGAGATCTCGGAATCAATATTATCGGCGACACTTTCGAATATCTGAAATTGCGCAAGTGTCCCCAAGACGTTTACGGGCCAAAAATGAAAAAACTCCGTAACATCGGACTTGTTTGCGAGTTCAATAAATCTGAAATGCTCGTAACCAGAAATTTTAGGGATACCAGAAGCACAACCTTTATTGTCGCAAAGCCGTTGCCAGAAGGGACCGGTGGCACGACAAGCGAGATAGTTCAGGCCTGGTTCAAAGGCGTGCCGAAGCTCGTTATTATCGGCCCTCACTGCGAGGTCTTGCTGGACAATAGTTCCACTTTTGTTTTCAGGATGATAACCGACCGCTACGCGCTTGTTTTCAATACCGAAAAAGACGTTTTAGATTTTGTTCGTAAGCATATAAAAATTTTCCGCCAGGGCAAGGACGCGCTGCGCAAACTTATTCTGCAGATTAAGCGGGAAAATCCACATATTAATGACCGCCCGAAGCCCCTTTACTCCGACGAATTTGCAGGGGAAACGGTGATTATTTTGGGCCGGCCCGGGGCGGGCAAAGGCACCCAGGCGCGCCTGCTTCAAGACCTTGCTGGTTTCAAGTATTTTGGTAGCGGCCATGAACTGCGGCGCTTGTCCAATAAAGTGCCGCTACTTGGCGAGAGTCTAAGCAAGGGAAATCTGGCCCCGGACATTATTATCAATTATCTTCTGGCCCAGAGTTTGCTCCGCCTGGAAAGTTTTGAACCGATTGCCATTGACGGTTCTCCCAAAAAACCCGCCGAAGCGATTAATCTGTTGGGTTTTCTGGATTTCCTTAAAAGGAAGCCCATTGTCATTGTCATTGACATCGACGAAGAGCTGTCGCGACAGAGAATCGTCCAGCGCTGTAATTGCGACCATTGCGAGATTTCTTTCTGTGGCACGGAACTTATCGGCGGCAATTCTTGCCCCCACTGCGGCTCCGTGCTTACGGTCCGGCCGGAAAACGCAGACCCGGCGGCCATTGATAAGATCATGGAATGGTATAAAATCAATGTTAAAGAGACGATTGACCTTTTTGAGGCCAACGGTCTCGTGATTCATGTTGATGGCAATCGCAGCAAGGATGAAATCTTCAGGAATATTCTTGAGATTTTGAAGAAGTAGCGCTTTTAAAGAGCGCTTTTTTTATTTAAAAAATCGTGCTATTTTGAGATATGTGAAGAAATTCTGAAACATTATAAGTATTATCTAAAAAATTGGCGAAAATTACTATAATACCAATATACGAATGAGTACTAATGATACGAATAAATACTAATATTCGTATAAATTAGTATCATTAGTAAAATTAGTATATTAGTATCATATTAACGTAAGCATATGAAATACGAACCCGTAATCGGTTTAGAGATACACACGGAGTTGAAGACCAAAACAAAAATGTTTTGCGCCTCGCGTAACGATCCGGATGAAAAGCATCCGAATGTTAACATCTGCCCCGTTTGCACCGGCCAGCCAGGCACTTTGCCGACGATTAACGAAGAGGCCGTTAAAAAGACTATAAAAGTCGGCATGGCGCTTGAAAGCAAAATAGCCGACGAAACCCGGTGGGACAGAAAAAATTATTTTTATCCGGACTTGCCCAAGGGCTATCAGATTTCCCAATACGACAAGCCGCTTTGTTTTGGCGGTGAACTCACTATCCCCGGCGGCAGAAAAATAAGGGTCAGAAGAATACATCTTGAAGAAGACACGGGGCGGCTTTTGCACGAAAGCCACGTCGGCCACTCGCTGGTTGATTTTAATCGCGCCGGCGTGCCTCTGATGGAACTGGTGACCGAACCGGACTTGCGTTCGGGCCAGGAAGCGAGCGCTTTTGCCCAGGAACTTCAGTTGATTTTAAGATACCTGGGGGTTTCCGACGCCGATATGGAAAAAGGACAGCTCCGAGTCGAAGCGAATATATCGCTTCGACCGGAAAACCCAAATTCCAAAACCCAAATCCCAAACTTAGGGACTAAAGTAGAAATTAAGAATTTAAATTCTTTTAAAGCCGTGCGCGATGCCGTTGATTATGAGATAAAGCGGCAGGCGGAATTGCTTGAGGACGGTAAAAAAATAGTTCAGGAGACCCGCGGCTGGAGCGGAACAAAAGGCGAAACGTTCTCTCAACGCTCCAAAGAAGAATCCCATGATTATCGTTATTTCCCGGAACCGGACTTGCCGTCGCTGAAAATAGATCCGGTTTTTATACAGGATGTCGCCAAAGCTCTGCCCGAACTGCCGGCCCAAAAACGGGAGCGTTTCGCGCGCCAATACGGTCTCGGAGCCGCGCAAATTAATACTTTAGTCGCCGATGAAAAACTGGCCGAGTTTTTTGAAAATGTGGTTAGCGAGTTTATGGATTGGGAATCATCCGGTCTTGATAAGGATAGCCGCCTGGCAGAAGGCTTTGACGTGGCGCCGCATGCGGTCGTCGACAAACAAAAACTTTTTGACCTGGCCGCTAACTATACTCTGTCCGATCTTTTAGGGCTTTTAAACAAGGCGTCGGCTTCGGTTGATGACATAAGAATCAAACCGGAAGACTTTGCCGAGTGGCTGGGATTAATCCACAGAGGGGTTATCACTTCGCGGGCCGCTAAAGACGTTCTGTATGAGATGTGGGCCACTGGCAAAGACCCCTCGCTTGTTGTTAAAGAAAAAAATCTTGTTCAGATACAAGACGCCGGCGAGATAGAAAAAACAGCGCGGGAAGTAGTCAGCCGCAATGCCGCCGCGGTTTCCGATTATAAAAAGGGTAAGTTGGAGGCTTTGAAGTTTTTGGTAGGGGAAGCGATGAAAGAAACGCGGGGCAAGGCCAACCCCCAGCTATTGAAGGAGATTTTTGAAAAATTGTTAAAATAATAAGCCTACGAATTACGAATATGGCCGAATTACGAATTCGTAATTCGAAAAAATTCGTAATTGATAGAAGAGAAGAAATTGAAAATATGACAAATCAAAGTAATCAGCCGGCGGCACCAGCTACTCTGGTCCCACAATCAGAAGAAGAAAAGAAGAAAAAAGCGCTTGAAAGCATTGGCAAGGTTTACGGCAAAAGCGCCGAAGAGGAGCAAAAGAAAGAAAAATACATGAAAGGCCTTTTCGGAGGCGAAGTTCCGGGCATGGCCGAACGCCGTAAGAAATTAACTCAGGAAAGAGGCCCCCAGACTTAAAGCCTCTTTTTCATCTTTAATCCAACGGATTCTTTTGTCTTTTCTGAACCAAGTCATCTGGCGCTTGGCGTAGTTTCTTGTATTTTTCTTTATCAGCTCAACCGCTTCCGGCAGAGTTATTTTTCTGTTTAAGTAGTCAATTATCTCCCGATAGCCGATGGTGTCAAAGTTTTGGTTATTCTGTCCATATTTTTCTACCAATTCTTTTACCTCTTTAAGAAAGCCGTCTTTCATCATGAGGTCAATTCTTTTGTCTATCCGCTTTTCTAATTCTTCTTTTGGCCGGTAAATGCCGAACTCGATGAAATCAAAAATCATCCGGCCGGCTTTACGCTGGGCGGAAAACGGCTTTTTTGTTTTAAGCGCGATTTCAAGTGCTCTGATAATCCGGCGGGGATTGTGCGGGTCAACAATGTAGGCGGCTTCGGGGTCAAGTTTGATTAGTTCGTTATAGAGCGACTTCAATCCATAATTCTTAATTCTTAATTCCAGTTTCTGACGCAGTTTCGGATCCGGTGGTACATTAGGGATTTCCAAATTATCAATTACCGATTTTACGTAGAGTCCAGTGCCGCCAACCAGAATCGGCAACTTTCCTTTCTTTAAAATACTTTTTATCGCTTTTACAGCATCGCGCTTGTATTCAGCGACAGTGTAATTTTCATCAGGATTATTAATGTCTATTAAATAGTGAGGAATCGCGGCCATTTCTTTTTTCGTCGGCTTAGCCGTTCCTATGTCCATTCCGCGGTAAATTTGGCGGGAATCGGCAGAAACAATTTCACCGCCAAATTTTTTGGCGATCTTTATTGCCAGACCTGTTTTGCCCGACGCGGTCGGTCCGACAACTACGATGATTTTTGGTTTTTTTAATTTCATAACCTTATCTTTATTTTATTTCTTTTCTCTTTGCAGTTGTAATTTCTAATTTGCCTCTTTTCAATCGATCGCATGAAAAGTGGCACATTAGATTTGTAGTTGAATTTACGTTATAGCCTCTATAGTAAATGAAAATTATTCTTTAAATCCAATTCTATATCAATATCTTTCACTCTCAAAAACCTTACGTGCGGCACGAGATCAAATAGGTCTGTGATAAAATCGACTTCCTCTTTGCATTCATAGGGATGGATAAAAACACTTTTTTGCATTGGGTAAAAACCAAGCTCCTTTAATTTAGACGCTAAAGCCATTCTTCCTCGTTTTTTCTTTTCTGGAATATCGAAGACTACCAGCCGCCATAATCCATCCCAGCGTGTTGGGGTCTTAATTTTTGCATAATCTAAATTATATTTTAAAATCTTATTTTTTCCTTCGGTTGTTAGAATAATAGAGACAGTCCCATTTCTATTTTCTTTATAATCCACCATCCGCGATCTATAGAGATCCTTTATTTTCCTTCTTAGATATCGTTCATTGATCTTCTTCCATTCTTTAGTAATATCTTTGATTATCCGAAAATAACTATCTGGCCTAGTAGTCAGTGATAAGGCAACACCGCCTGCCAGAAGTAGTAAAACTTTTTTAGATAATGGACCAAGGTGTTTCATTGTGCAAAAGGTAGCATAAAGTTTGCCTTTTTTCAAGCGATCGCTTGAAAAGAGGAACTTGAGGAACTTTTTGATATTTCGCCTAAATTTCGGTAACTTTTGGTAAATTCCAGTTTAAACTTTATCAGTTTAAATTTTAATTGAGATTGAGGCTGATATTTAAATTTTTTTGTTTTTCTTGACTTTTTTGGCGCATTGTTTTAACTTGGTTCAAGTTTAAGAGTCGAGAGCTTTTTAACAAATATCACAAGACGGGGAGGAAATGACAAAAACGGTCTGGGAATCTCACAGCTGGCTGTCACGGCTTGCGTTTTATCACTGGTTGCCATTAATTGGCTTTGTGCTTATTGTTTTGGGTTTTTCTTTTGTCTCGAGTATTGAAATAGGTAGTTTTTCCATAATGGCGGTTGGATTACTGGTGTTTTTGTATTATGTAAAAAACTCTGAGAGAATTTTTCGGAGTGATAGGGGAGAATCTCTTGCCATACTTGATGACAACGGCAAAGTTGACTATTCCGGTCTTAAAGAGGTTTATCTCAGGCCTTGGCCACTTAAGAGTAGGCTTAAGGTTGTAAGATATCCGACAGAATTCATTTTTCACACCCCTCTGCATCCGATTACGTCAAATCCAAAAGTCATCCCGATTGATGTATCCGTTATAGTTGAGTTTGAAAAAAGTGGAATGACCTCGCTGTATACTGCGCCTAATTTCCCTGACTTTCTCTCTAATCCCCAATCATATAAGCAGCAGTTTTATAAGAACGCTTTTAAGGCGATTCAGCACGACCTGCCTCAAGAATTGGCTAACTGCCTTAATCCCTATGATTTTCGGACGGCTGATGAACTAACCAATTATGTAGCCGATAGATTGCAGGCGACACTGCCTTTTGAATCTAACATCCACTGCGCGGTTAAGCACGGAAATTAAAAGATAAACTTTTAAAACCGCTCATTTTGAGCGGTTTTTTTATTAAATCTTTTTTACAATCTCGTTTAGAATTTTTTCTTTGAATTTTTCGAATTCCATCGGCCCGAGGTTGCCTTTGCCGCGGGCTCGGACGGCAACGGCGCCGACTTGTTCCTCTTTGTCGCCGATGACCAGAATGTAGGGCAGTTTTTCAAGCTCGGCCGCGCGTATTTTTTTGCCGATTGTTTCGTTAGAATCATCAACTTCGGCTCTAACGCCGGACTCTTTTAGTTCGGTAGCGATTTTTTTGGCGTAATCGGCATTCCGGTCGGTTAAGCTAAGAATTTTAACTTGGACGGGCGATATCCAAACCGGAAAAGCGCCCTGATAGTTTTCTACCAGAATGCCTATGAAGCGTTCAAATGATCCGAAAACGGCCCGGTGAATCACGACCGGCGGCTCTTTTTTGCCCCGATCATTCATAAAACCCAGCTTAAAACTTTCGGCCATATTGAAGTCAACCTGAATGGTACCCAACTGCCACGAGCGGCCAAGCGAATCCTTAACATGGACTTCGATTTTCGGCCCATAAAAGGCGCCCTCCTTTGGTTGGAGTTCGTATTTTATTTCGTTTTGTTTTAGTGCTTCGGCAAGCGCTTTTTCAGCTTTGTCCCAGAGCGCCTTATCTCCCATAGCTTTGTCGGGGCGAGTGGCCAAGTGGTAGCTTGTTTTAAAATTGAAAATTTTATAGAAGCTGTCAATCAGCTGGATAATTTTATTTATTTCATCAAGCATCTGGTCGGGACTGGCGTAAATATGGGCATCGTCCATCGTAATCTGACGCACCCGGAAAAGGCCGTTTAGAACGCCGGAAAGTTCTTTGCGGTGGAGCCGGCCGATTTCCGAAAAACGAAGCGGCAGGTCGCGCCAACTGCGGACGCGGGAAGAGTAAACGATAGTGCTTTCCGGGCAGTTCATCGGCTTGACTACGAAGGTCTGGTTCTCCATTTTAATAGTAAACATCATATCTTTGTAAAACTGGAAATGGCCGGATTTCTCAAACAAATCCTTGCGTACCATTATCGGTGTTGAGATTTCTTGATAATCCTGTTTATCAAGCGCCTCGCGGATAAGCTTTTCCAGTTCTTTGAATATGACCATACCCTTGGGGTGCCAAAACGGCGCTCCCGGAGCTATTTCGTGGAAAGAATACAAATCCAGCTGGGTGCCTAATTCTTGATGGCTTAACCCGTTAGAAATCCGTTCCGCTTCATTTGGTTTATTCATATTTATGGCTATTTTAGAAATTCCATAAATTTAATGTAATATTTTGCTTTTGTCGCGTCTGCCTGAATCAGTTCCGTGATCGCCGCGCTTACCTTAATACCCATCATCTCCAAAATTCTTTCTTGATCCTGCAGTTTTGATATTTCTTCGAAGTCGATATATGAAAGCGTTTTACCATCGGGGGTACGCAAAAATGCTTCGGTAATTTCGCCATCTTTTTCATAAACAACCCGTTCAAGCCCGCTTTCCGGATCTTTTAATATTTTTGGCTGTTCTAACGTATTTTGAGGTTTTAACTCTATTTTATCCATTTTTTTAAATTCTCTCTCTACGGGAGATCTCCCGTAGAGATAATATTTTCTAAATTCTAGACTCTGCTTTTAATTCCTGTACCGTGTCGCAAATTATCTTCAAATTTCCATCGCGGTTAGAAACCCGCCCTTGGATCATGACCATGCTATTTTCTTGCCATAAATTGGCGGTTTTTTCAAGCACGCTCGGAAAAACTATCACTTCAATGTTGGCGAGCCAGTCCTCGATTTTCACGAAAAGCATCAGTTGATGAGCTTTGGTTACGAACTTCTGAACGCTTGAAATGACGCCGCCAACGTTTATCCTTTTGCCATCGAGCGCCGGCTTAATGTTATTTATTAAAACAGCGTTTTTTTCAAGCAATTGCTGGTATTCTTTGAGCGGATGGTCTGAAATGTAAAGTCCCAAAAGTTCTTTTTCCCAACCAAGCTTCTCTTTTTTGGTGGCCGATTCTGTGGGCTTAATACGCAGGGGGGCCACACTGATATTCGCACCAAAAAGACCGCCCTGCGGAGACTCCTTTGAGCGCGACCAGTCCTTTGAATACCTAAGCAATTCTTCAATATTATCATACAACGTCTTTCTGTCGCCATAGGCGTCCAACGCGCCGCACTTTATCAGTGATTCAAGCGATTTTTTGTTTAAGTCTTTGGCCGGGACTCTTTCTAGAAAGCTTTGAAGTTCGGTAAAACGGCCTACTTCTAACTCTTTCATTATCGCACTCACCGCGTTTTCTCCGAGATTTTTTATTGCTCCCAAACCAAATCGTATACGCTTTCCGAATTCATCCTGTATTAAAGTGAAATATCGAGCACTTTCGTTGATATCGGGTGGCGAGACGTCAATGCCCATTCTTTTAGTTTCTTCAATCAGTTCGGCGACACGGTCAATGTCAAAGCTCTCCGTATTAAGAAGAGCGGTCATAAACTCGCCGGGGTATCTGGTTTTAAGATAGGCGGTCTGGTAGGCGATGAGGGCGTAGCAGGCGGCGTGGGAACGGTTGAAGCCGTAACGGGCGAACGGCTCAATGAAATCCCAGATTTTTTCGGCGGTGATTTTGTCTATTCCGTTATTTATCATACCGATGATCATTTTTTCACGCTGTTCGTCAAGTAATTTTTTGATTTTTTTGCCCACAGCCTTCCTTAAGATGTCGGCCTCGCCGATGGTAAAGCCGGCGAGCTGGTTAGCGATCTTTAAAACCTGTTCCTGGTAAATAGCGACGCCGTAAGTGCTTTCCAGAATCGGCGCGAGTTTGGGATGAAGATAATTAACTTTTTCTTTTCCGTGTTTTCTGGCGATATAGGTAGGGATGAACTCCATTGGACCTGGCCTGAAAGCGGCAACCATTACGATAAGGTCTTCAAGCGCGTTTGGTCTCAATTCTTTCAGGTAGCGTCGCATGCCTTTTGATTCAAACTGAAAAACGCCGGTAGTATCGGCGCGAGCCAAAAGCCCAAAGGTGTCTTTGTCGTCGAGAGGGATATTATAAATATCAATTCTTTGGCCGTAATTTTTTTCAATCAATTCAAGCGCTTTTTCAATGATAGTCAGGTTCCGCAATCCCAAAAAGTCCATCTTCAGAAGCCCCAGCGCTTCAACCGCTTTCATATCGTACTGGGTGACAAGTGCCTGCCCTTGACCTTTGGCGCGGGCGTTTGACTGGGCGGCCCATTGTATTGGCATATAGTGGGTTATCGGGTTTTTGGTGATGACCACGCCGCAGGCGTGGGTCGAAGCGTGGCGCGCCACACCTTCAAGTTTTTGCGCGGTCTGGATAAGCTGTCGGGCCTGTGGGTCAGTGTCCATTACTTGTTTCAGCTCATCGGATATTTCCAGGGCCTTGGCAAAAGTCATTCCAACTGCGAAGGGAATCATCTTGGCGACTCTGTCGCAGAAGGTGTAACTGAAACCCAGGGCGCGTCCCGCGTCGCGCACGGCGGCCCGGGCCGCCATTGTTCCGAAAGTAATAATCTGTGCGACGTGGTCCCGGCCGTATTTTTGGGCGACGTATTCAATAACCTCGTCGCGCCTGTGGTCGGCGAAGTCAAGGTCAATATCGGGGGGAGCGATACGGTCCGGGTTGAGAAACCGCTCAAAAAGCAAGTTGTATTTAATCGGGTCGATGTTGGTAATTCCGATTAGATACGAAATTAAAGAACCCGCCGCGGAACCGCGGCCCGGGCCGACGACAATGCCGCGCTCTTTCGCCCAGTTAACAAAATCTTGGACAATTAAAATGTATGACGGGAAACCGGTGCGCTTGATGACCGACAGCTCAAACAAAAACCTTTCGCGGATTGCCTCCGGGGCTTCCTCAAGGGTGTATCCGAAAAGCTTTTTAAGTCCTTCGTGGGCAAGTTCTTTCAGATAACCTTCGATTGTCTTGCCTTCTGGCAGTTCGAAGTGAGGCAGCTGCATGGTGCCGAATTCAAATTCAAAATTACAGGCGTCCGCGATTTTCTGGGTGTTTTCAATGGCTTCAGGCAAATCTTTGAAAAGTTCTTCCATATCTTGCGCGGAGCGCAAAGATAAATTCACGCCTTTCATGGTCAGGCGGTTTGGATCGGACACTTTGTTGCCGGTGCCGATTGCCAAAAGAACATCCTGATAGTCGTCATCTTCTTTTAGAAGATAGTGGGCGTCATTGGTCGCGACTGTCGGGATTTCAAGTTCTTGAGCCAGCTCCAGGAGTTTCGGATAAATTTTTTTATTTCTTTCCAGCTCCAAATGAGGCTGGAGTTCTATGTAAAAGTTTTCCTTGCCGAAAATATCCTGATACTCAAACGCGGCATTTTTTGCCGCCTCCGGCTGGTTTGAGTGAATTAAGTGGGAAATTTCGGAGTTAGAACAGCCGGAGAGGCATATCAAGCCCTCCGCGTGCTCTTTGAGACAGTCTTTGTCTACGCGCGGTTTGTAATAAAACCCGTCCAAATGCGCCTTGGTAATAAGCTGAACTAGGTTTCCGTAGCCGGTTTTATTTTTTATCAGAAGCGTCAGGTGAAAGCGTTTGTCGTCGGGCCGTTTTTCGGCCATTTTGTTATTGGTCAGGTAAATTTCACAGCCCACGATTGGTTTCAGGCCCGCCTTTTTTGCCTTTTGGAAAAATTCAACGGCGCCGTAAAGAGTGCCGTGGTCGGTGAGCGCCAAGCTTTCCATGCCCAATGCTTTCGCGCGCGCTACCAGGTCGTCTATTTTCGCCAAGCCGTCCAATAAGCTGTAATGCGAGTGGACATGTAAGTGGGTAAATTTCATAAAATTAAAAAGTCAAAACTCAAAAATCAAAATTACAATTTAAAATTCAAAATTTATTTTCATTCTAGCATTTTAAAGTTCAACAACCAATCTTGCCAAAGATATTTTTTTATGTTATCCTCTTTTTGTTTATAATTTGTTTAGAAATTAAATATTGGTTTCGGATTTCGATATTCGAATTTCGGATTTTTAAAACTATGGGTGGCGTACAAACACAAAGACATTCAAAAGGAAAAAGAAACGCGCGTAGGTCGCATCATGCCCTGACGGGGACCGCTTTAGCCGTCTGTTCAAAGTGCCAGAAGGCGATTTTACCGCATCACATTTGTAAATATTGCGGCACTTATAACGGCAAAATGGAAGTTGACGTACTGGCCAAGTTGGACAAGAAAGATCTTAAAAAGCGCCAGAAATTAGAGGCGGCCGAACACGAAAGGCATGGTAAGCGCGAAACGGGAGAGCCGACGCCCGAATTGAATCCGGCGGAGCTTTCGAAGAAGTAAGGGCTTTCTAAAATAAATAATACTCTGAAAATCCGCTTTATTAAGCCAAAATAGCGGATTTTTTGCGTTTATTATTGACTTTTTTGTCTAAATATGATATAATGTAAGCATAAGATTAAGGTTGTTTTCCAACTGAAAACGCGCAAAGGCCGCCTATGCTGAAAAGCTATGGAGGGCCAAAGGAGAAGACCATGAATAAGCTGTTCGTAGTCCTCGTCCTCGCGGTCGTTGTTTTGGCAACAGCGGCTTG
>Ga0208375_1003764_pt1 | contig 12560 bp, 10 predicted proteins | sample RifOxyD1_FD_184038 | JGI IMG/M metagenome (GOLD analysis project Ga0208375, IMG submission 184038) | Soil microbial communities from Rifle, Colorado - Rifle Oxygen_injection D1 (SPAdes) | ecosystem: Environmental > Terrestrial > Deep subsurface > Rock core/Sediment | place: Rifle, Colorado... | reverse complement strand
CGTTGAACCGACCATTGAGCCGACCGCCGTCCCGGTGGTGGCGGCAACTCCTGCTCCGCAAAGTCCCTTGAAGTGGGTAATGACGCACAAAAAAATCAGCCTTGGAGTTTTATTGGTGATTACGGCAGCCGGCTATGGCCTCGGCCGCTTTGGTAGAAAAAATAAACAATCCGCGCAGGACAAACAAACTGGAGCCAACGAAGAACCGAAAGAGGAAGACCAAACACCCTCCGGAAACGGGGTTTAGCCATTGCTTCTTAACCCCCGGAAGTATAAAATGTATTGAGGCTGAAGTAGCCTCATTATTATGTCCACAGATATAGGTAAAATTTTATCAACTGAGATAACTTCTGAACTATCAACTTCTTATCTTGATTATGCAATGAGTGTCATTGTAGCCCGCGCCCTTCCCGATGTCCGTGACGGCCTCAAGCCGGTCCACAGACGCATTCTTTATGCAATGCACCTTATGGGCCTCCACTTTATAGGATCATCAACTGTTAAAAGTGCAAAAGTGGTTGGAGAAGTTTTAGGTAAGTATCACCCCCACGGAGACATGGCCGTTTATGACGCAATGGTCAGAATGGCACAAACTTTTTCCATGCGCTATCCCTTAGTGCACGGTCAGGGAAACTTTGGATGTTTCACTAAAGATACAAAAATTAAATTAACCGATGGAAGAAGTCTAAATTTTGAACAATTAATCAAAGAGCAGAAAAAAGGCAAAAAGCATTGGGGATTTACCTTTAATACAGAGTCTGGTCTTGTTGAGATTGCTGAAATTACAAAACCACGATTAACTCACAAAAACGCGGAACTTGTGGAAGTTGAGTTAGATAATGGCCAGAAAATCAGATGTACTCCAGATCATAGATTCTTGCTACGAAATGGAAAGTATAAAGAGGCAAAAGATTTAAAGCAGAATGAATCTTTAATGCCTCTTTACATTGTATCCCACGACGGCTTGCAGGATAAAAATCTGAAAGATTATGAAATGGTTCATCAACCCATCAATGATGAGTTTCAATTTACCCATCATTTGGCAGATTTATGGAATTTAAATAATAATATTTACGAAAAATCCTTGGGTTGTGTCCGGCATCACAAAGATTTCAATAAATACAACAATAATCCGGACAACATTGCCAGAATGGACTGGAAGAAACATTGGGAGCTTCATTACAAAATGGCTAGCTGGAGGCATAAAAATGATCCTGAGTATGTAAGAAAGCTAAAAGAGGGCAGAGAAAAATTTTTCGCGGTTGCCGGCGACATTATTTCGCACAGAGCAAAAGAATTGAATAAAAAACTCTGGAAAGATCCTGTATTTAGAAAGCGTCACAGTTTACGCATTAAAAGTCTATGGAAAGACGAAAACTACAGGAAATTTATGGCAAATATATCTAGTAAGAGAATTAAAGAGTTGTGGAAAAGTAAAGAATTCCAAAAGCTTATGAGTACGCTTAAATCCAAAGAAATGAAAAATAGGTGGAAAGATAAAGAGTATAGGGAAATTATGAGTGAGCATATGAGAAGGATATCACTTGATCTATGGAGTAGACCTGAACACCGTGAATATATATCAGCACTTATGAAAGAGATAACAAATACTGAAAAGTGGAAGAAAAGACAAGGCCAAATATCAAAGGCTCTGTGGTTGGACGAAAAATATCGTGCAAAATACTCCAAAGATCATTTCCAAAAGATGGCACAAACACTATGGTCAAATAAAGCAATTCATGAGTTCCACAGTAAAAAGGCAAAATTACAATGGGAGGATCCTAAATTTAGAGAAATAGCAATCAAGAGCGTATCAAAATCTAACCGCAAGCGCCTTAAAGAAAATCCGACCTGTATGAAAGATTTAACGAAACTTGCCAACATTGCTTTGCATAAAAAATGGCAGGATCCCGCTTACAAAAAAAGAGTAATTAAGACTAGAATTCTAAACTATACTTCTCTTCTTTTGACAAAGCATGTTGATATTACTGAAGATATTTATGAAAAAGAAAGAAACAATAACGGAGTACCTAATATTGGAGGTGCGTTAAAATACTTCTCGAGTTTTCCAGAGATGGTAAATAACGCAAGACTTTATAACCACAAAGTTGTAGCTGTAAGAAACCTGGATTACAAAGAAGATACATATGATTTGACAATTGCACCTTGGCATAATTTTGCACTAGACGCGGGCATCTTTGTTCACAATTCTGTTGACGGAGATCCAGCAGCTGCACTTCGCTACACCGAGGTAAAACTTGCCAAAATTGCGGACAATATTTTGGTAGATATGGAAAAAGAGACCGTCGACTTTATAGATAACTTCGACGCCACCCTTAAAGAACCGGTTTATCTTCCGGCCCTTTTACCCAATCTGCTTTTGATGGGCAGCGAGGGAATTGCGGTCGGAATGGCCACCAAAATTCCCCCTCATAATCTTACGGAGCTTATTGATGCTATTACCGAAATTATAAATAAAGGCCGTGTTATTAAATCAAGCCATGAAGCTCCCGAAATCAAAGATCAGGAAACTCACACGGATTTTATAATTAAAAAGATTAACCTTGTCGCCAGCGGAACCGAAAAAGCTCTAACACAGGAAGAGGTTACTCCAAGCGAAATCAGTTTTGAAAGTGACATAACAATTGAAGATCTGGTTAAAATCGTGCCGGGGCCCGATTTCCCAACAGGCGGGGTCATTTACGATGCGGCTTCTCTTAGCGAGGTTTATGGTACCGGTAGGGGACGCATTGTTGTTAGGGGAATTGCCGAAATAACCGAAGGGGCAAAAGGAAAGCCCCAGATAGTTATTACAGAACTTCCTTATCAGGTAAATAAGGCCGAACTTGTGGCCAAAATTGCAGAGCTTGTAAAAGACAAAAAGGTAATAGGAATTGCCGACCTTAGGGACGAAAGCGACAAGGACGGAATGAGAGTTGCGGTGGATCTCAAGCGCGACGCAAAACCCAAATCGGTCCTCAATAATCTTTTCAAGCATACAAAATTGCAAAGTTCCTTCTCCGCAAATTTTGTGACACTCGTTGACGGCACACCCCACACGCTTAACCTTAAGCAGATTCTGGTTGAGTACGTAAAGCACAGACAAAGAGTTGTTACAAGAAGAACAATTTTTGATTTAACGGAAGCCAAGAAAAGGGCTCATATTTTGGAGGGTCTGAAAATTGCTCTTGATAACCTGGATGCCGTAATTAAAACCATCAGGGGAAGCCGTACCCAGGAAGATGCCAAGAAAAATCTTATTGATAAATTCGGCCTAAGCGACATCCAGGCAACCGCAATCCTTGATATGCAGCTAAGACGCCTTGCCGCTTTAGAGCGGGAAAAAATTGAAAAGGAGTATGCAGAAATAAAGAAGCTGATTGATGAACTAACCGCAATTTTGAGAGACCCCAAAAAAGTTCTTAATATAATTGTTGCGGAACTTTCCGAACTGAAAGCAAAATACGGCGATGCACGAAGAACTAAGATTTATAAACACGCGGTGGGGGAATTCAGCGAGGAGGATCTTGTAGCCAAGGAGGAAACTCTGATTACGGTTACAAGAACCGGATACATTAAACGTCTTTCGGCGGGTGCCTATAGAGCCCAGAGAAGAGGCGGCAAGGGAGTGATCGGAATGGCTACCAAAGAGGAGGATGAAATAGAGCATCTGATTGATGCCACAACCCACGACACGATTCTTTTCTTTACAAATAAAGGACGCGTCTTCGGCCTAAAAGCCTGGGAAATTCCCGAAAGCAGCCGGCAGGCTAAAGGCCAGGCCCTCGTCAATCTTTTAAATCTTGAGCAGGACGAAGAAATCAGATCAATTCTTCCGCTTTCGAAAGAATCCGGTATCAGGAATTTAATTATGTCAACCAAAAGGGGGATTATTAAAAAGACAAATCTCGATGAATTCGAAAATTTGAGAGCTTCGGGGCTTATTGCCATTAAACTCAGGGGGGATGATCAGCTGGTTTCGGTCCATCCGACTTCGGGCAGCGACCACATCATTATTTTGACCAAGGGGGCAAAATCGATAAGATTCCCGGAAGTAAATGTCAGACCCATGGGCAGGGCCACCACGGGAGTAACCGGAATAAAAATGGAAAAAGACGACGAGGTTATCGGCATGGAGGTCTTCCCGGGCAAAGAGACCGTTCCTTCCGATAAAAGGAAAAAATATTTCAGGGATATTCTGACAATTGCGGAAAAAGGCCTCGGCAAGCGTACCCCGATACATCTTTTCCCGGTCCAAAAAAGGGCAGGCAAGGGGGTCAAGGCCTCGGTGGTTAATCCTAAAACGGGGAATCTTAAAACGGCAATAATGGTCACTCAAAAGTTTGACCAGGTGATAATAACCAGCAAGATGGGACAGGTAATTAAGCTTCCTCTTAAAAACATCCCCGAGCTGGGGCGTGCCACCCAGGGCGTAATTCTTATGCGCTTCGCCGATAAAGCTGATAGTGTAGCCGCCGCAGCTGTTCTTGAAAAGGGCGGGGATGAAGATATACAATAAGAAAGATGAAAGAAAAGAACATTAATTTTGCCGGAAGCATAATAATCTTTTTTATCCTTCTTTTTGTTTTTGCCAAGTGGGGACCCCCGGTTAATTTCAGTTCGGTAACTCAGGTAAAGGGTGAGCCTTTTGTTGTTCAGGGAACGGGGAAGGCAACGGTTGCCCCGGACATAGCCAAAATTGACATTGGTATTCAGGAATCCGGGACAAATCTGAAAACCGTACAGGACCTGGTAAATAAAAAGTCGCAGGGTCTTGTCGCCCAGGTTAAAAAACTCGGAATAGAGGAAAAGGATATCAAAACAATTTCATACCGTGTTTACCCGCAGTACGATTACACCACCCCTTCTGAAAGAATAACGGGTTATCGGGTTTCAACCCAATATGAAGTAACCATCCGTGATCTTGCAAAAATTGATGACACCATCGCCTCGGTAACCAGTTTTGGCGCAAACTCGATAGGCGGAGTAAATTTTGATTTAAGCGCGGAACTTAAAAATAAAACTCTGCAAACCGCACGGGAAGAGGCCGTAGACGAGGCAAAAACCAAAGCAGAGGGACTTGCCAAAGCGGCCGGAATCAGCCTGGGTAAAATCATAAATGTCACCGAAAGTACCCCGTTAAATATCAGGCCTTTTCCGCTTTCGGCAACCGGTGCGGAAGCAGCCGAAAAATCGATTACCCAGCCGGACATCCAACCGGGAACGACTGAAATGGAAGTAACAATAGTTCTTTCCTACGAAGTGCGCTAATAATTCAAATTCAGAATTACAGGGTCCTTCGATTGCTCACCCCAGAAGAAATTTCTTAAACTCTTCAACGTACGAATATTCGTGGTCTGCTCTTGACTTGCTGATTACTTCCACATCGGAATCAAATCCGGACATAAAACTTTCAAGTTGACCAAAGCCGCCATGGGGGTCTTCATCGTTTTGAAAACAAATCACATTTTTAGAAGGAATTGATTTAAGCGCCATTTTAATCACTTCCTTATCGCTTTCGGATAAATCATTTAGGGGAATCCCGCAAAGAACTACTTTACGGATTTTTGCGGGTGCATTCAAAATCATATATGCAGCAACCAAGGTTCCTATCGATTTGGCAACTATATCGGATGCCCCTGCACCGGTAATATCATTTATAAGCCGACCTTTTTCTTTGGCATCAAACTTCTTGGTTGGGTCTGTCCAGTGATCCCAATAGACCGCACGGATTTCACCCTGAACGCCTACTCCCTGTGCGGTTTCTTCCAACCAGTTTTTATTATGTGCCGAATATCCAGGTAAAATTATTGTTACCATGGAATAATTATACCTCAATTCACCTTGACAGAAATATCTATTAAGTTAGAATGAATCCATATATCAAGAGTGCGGGGAGGGACCCAGCCTGATGATCCGCCGACAACCTAGAAGTTAAAGGCTTCAAAAGGTGCCAAAGCTGGAAATCGATATGAGCAATATTTTCGGCAATTCCTTCAAAAATTATACAGTCGAATCCGTCACCAGCGGGCACCCCGATAAAATCTGTGATCAGGTTTCCGACGCCATCCTTGATGCGTGTTTGTCCCAAGACTCCAAAAGCCGTGTCGCAATAGAAAGCTTCGGATCCCATGGTCTTTTTGTCGTCGGCGGGGAAGTCACGACTAAAGCAAAGTTTGATGCGGCCAAAATCGCCGGAAAAGTTTACAAAAGTATCGGTCACACCGACAAACTCAAAATTATTACGAATATAATTAAGCAGTCTCCCGATATCGCCATGGGGGTTGATACCGGAGGAGCGGGGGACCAGGGGATAATGTATGGGTTCGCAACCGATGAGACTCCCGAGTATCTCCCGCGGGCAGTTGCCATGGTTCATAAACTTACAAAGGGTTTGGAAGATTTGCGAAGGGCAAAAAAAATTAAATGGCTTCTCCCCGACGGCAAAGCCCAAGTCACGATTAAAAACGGCAAAATTAAAACGGTTCTGGTTTCCGCTCAACACAAAAAAGGAATACCCATTGAAACTATCAGACGCGAAATCACCGATAAATTGATTAAAAAAGTAGTAGGGGACACAAAAGACATCCGGGTCCTGGTTAATCCAACGGGAAGGTTCGAAGTCGGAGGTTTTACTGCCGATACGGGGTTAACCGGCAGGAAAATCATGGTTGATACTTACGGGGGCCTTATTCCCCACGGAGGGGGATGTTTTTCCGGAAAAGATCCGACAAAGGTGGATAGGAGCGGAGCTTATATGTGCCGGTTTGTCGCCAAAAATATTGTGGTAAAAGGGCTAGCCAAGGACTGTTTGGTTTCGGTTGCCTACGCAATCGGAAAAGCTGAACCATTAATGCTTAGGGCAATAGATGAAAAAGGAAAAGATCTCTCCCACTATGTAGCCAAAAACTTTGATTTTAGGCCCCGGGCAATCATTGAAAGACTGGATTTACAAAGACCCATTTATCAAGCCACCGCTTCCTACGGCCACTTCGGCCGGGCTGGTTTTCCCTGGGAGAAAGTTGACAGTTAATAAGCCTTCTGTAAATAGCCGATATCAACACAGAGGTCGGTAACAATCAAAGAGGAATCAATTTTCTTAACATTGATGGGCATAATACTAACCCCTACGACACCGAAACTTCTCTCAATCCGATAATTGAATCTTACAAATCTCATCTTCAGATCATCATGGTAAAGCGAGTAAGGAAAGGCATCAAGGTTTTGACCGGGAATGAATGGCATTTTTGTCTCAAAAGAATCGCACTTATCACATCTTTTAAGTGCTAGTATGGGATTGACCGCAACTTTAAGGCGTCCAAAAGGGAATGGAAGATCTAATGTCCACCCCTCTAATCTGGCGAGATCTGAAGCCCTGTTTGTTATTTCTTGATACAAACGTAGTTTCCCATAATCCAAAGATCCAAGAACAGAGTCGTCACCATCTTTATAAACCTTCAATGCGTAAGGTCCGTCTTTATAAACTTCGGAATTTATACCTTGAGCAATCATCCTACTTTTAAGTTCAAGGTAGCACGGCCAATCCTGTCCGGCTTCAATTTCCACAGGCAACCCAATTTCTTTCGACACAGCAGAGCATTATACTATAAGCTGTGAATGAAATAAACTACAGGCCTCAGGAGCCCCCTTTTCCATGGAAAGCTGTATGGATGTCGCGTAGCTGTTTATTAGTTACGTGCGTATAAATTTGAGTTGTTGATATATTCTTATGCCCCAGCATTTCCTGAACACTCCTGATATCGGCTCCTGCCATAAGTAGGTCCGTGGCAAAACTGTGGCGCATTACATGGGGCGTAACCTCAACCGGCAATTTCATTTTATGGGAATACTTTTTCACCATTCTTTGCACGGATCGGGGAGTAAGGCGCGTTTTTTCGTCGGGTGTGGTTGGATCAATTTTACCTTTATGGCGGATGAAGAGGGGTTTAAAATGGTCGTCGCGTTCATTCAAATATTTGACCAGCCAGTCGGTTGCCCTTTGGGACAAAAATACGACTCTTGCTTTCCCTCCTTTGCCGATTATTCCAAACTCCCTGCGGTCCAGGTCAATTTTGTCGCGGTCCAGTTTAACAAGTTCCGATACGCGGAGTCCCGTCGAAAAAAGTATCTCCAAAATCGCTTTATCCCTTTTGCCCTGAATGGTTGAAAGAGACGGCGCGTTAAGAAGTCTGTCCACCTGCTCTCCGCTGAGAAACTTTACCTGCCTCTCTTCAATTTTCGGCAGTTCAATTTTATCGGGAGCCATTACTGCATAATCATTTTTAATAAGCCACTTAAGAAAACTTCTCATGGCAATTACATGGTACCCCTGTGTGCGTCTGCTCATTTGAGCCTTATTTTCACCCGGAAGATTGGACAAGAACACCCTGAAGCTTCTTATTACATCGGGATTTATATCTTTTAAGCCTTCGTGAATGTGTTGAGATTCCATCCATAACATAAATCGGCTCAGGTAATGTCTGTAGTTCCTGATCGTTAGGGGAGAGCACCCACGTTCCACTTGCAAGTATTCCAAAAATTGGTTTACTTTTAGTGCTATCTCGGACTGGCCTGGGACAGTATCAGCCATATAGGGCTCGGTACAAAGATATTAGAACATCGGAGGGGAACTGTCAAGAATGTGCGACGCTATCATTATTACCGTTTTGGGAGGTGGCTCTTCCGATAGCGTCCATTAAAGGATACATTGCCTGAATTTCGTTAGGATATCTTTTGATCACGATAAGCCTTTTGTGCCGTATATCAGGCATAATTTTACCTAGAGGGATATAGACTACAAGGCAATTTGGGATTCCTGCTTCAAGAGCTCCCTTGATAAAATCTATATGATCGTCGATAAAAACGACCCAAGGCGCAGTCTCGGCCAAATTTGTAAGATTGTCAACCTTAAATGCCACTGGTTTACGTAGATCTCCTTCCTTCCTCATAATAATATTTATATAATGAATTTCCGGAAGCTTTTTGCTAAACCAGGCATAAGTTGATTCTGTCAAGGTATGGTTTCTGGAGGTTAAGACAAAATTATTCCTGCTTCCATAGAAACTGACGGTTTTTTGGACAACGGGCCGGATATATAAATATCTCTGGGCATCCTTCAAAACTTCCGCATTAAACCAATCATCTTCGGCATGTTTTATAACGTCTTCACTTAACCCTGATCTTCTGGCCAGCTTTGTCAGGAAGTCCCATCCGTCGATTTCGAACGGTTTTGCGGCAATGCCGGTTTTTTCGGAAAATCTATTTAGAACTATTTTTGCCGAGTTAGCCAAAATTCCATCCATGTCATAAGCAAATACTGTTTTTCTGTTTTGCAAGACTTCTTTAAATAAATCCCAGTCACCGGTAAAAAGTTCTGGAAAACGGTAAGGTAATCTTTCCATATTTCATCGGCATTTGCCGTGACAGGCCGTTTTATCACATTTTTTAGCTTAAATCCATGCCTAATATGAAGCCGAAACCTCGCCAAATCAATTTTAAAGCTTATGTAAATTAAAAGACGGTTAACTCACCGTCCGATTATCCCAATATTTCGGAATAACTTAAATATTTCATATATTTGCCGAAAAGCGGGGGAGTCGGGGAAAACCCTTAAAATTCATTCGGTATTTGTTCGGAAAGGGGTTTTGAGACAGACAATTATTTAGGGGTATTAAATAAGAATAAATGATAAAAAAATAATAAACTAATAATGCAAGCGGCCCAAGCAATGCAGAAAAACACCCCACTCACTCACAGGTTTAGACAACGTCGCAAAAGTTACATTGTACGACTATATACACATTAGCTTCTCTGCCCGGACTGTCTTGATAAAAGAGCTACGGGGGTCCTAAGGGAGTGTCGGAGTCTTCCCGGGGAAGCCGGCCTTCTGGGGTCTCTTCCCCGAAGAAGAGAACTAAATGTTATACAACCTCTACATATTACTTATCCACATATTGAGGCCTTGAAGCAGAGACGAAAGGGTTTTGAGGCTAGGAACTATATCAGACTATACATGTCCTCTATAAATTTTGTGTTCGGTTTTTCTTCGCCAAGCCCGATACGTCGCAAATCGTGAAAACTACCTATAATATTCGTGAAAACGAAACCGTCAGGAGACTACACTATCCTATAATTATAGGGTGTTTACCACCCTCCTCCCCTGCCTGTATGTCTCCCAAATTTACCCGTTTAACTATTTATTTAAGTTTAACCTCCCCAGTGTGTGGCGAAAAACATTGCTACAAAAACCAAGACTCCCACAATCAGGTGTTCCCTAACGGTTGAGGAAAAAAGCCTGCCGTCAAGCTTCGCCTGTCCTAGTCCCAAAAGCATATAAAAAGTCACCGTCAGAAAAAGGGACCCGGTAACAACCGTTACCGGCCAAAAATATAGAACCGCTGCAATTTCCATTGTCAAAAGTGAGGAGATGGCGCTGACAATTACGAGATCTTTAGAGAGTTTGGTTTCCAAAAGCACCGTCCAGTAACCTTGGAGATAGAGTAAAAAGGAAACGGCAAAGATGAAAGGAAGTAAATAATATATCTCGGTTTTGACTGACAATATTGCGTCAAATACAAGGAATGATGCCAATAAACTGAGTACAAAACCTACTCCCCTAGCCGCTCTTAGAAGGGCAATGGTCCGGACAGATGCTACCGAATAAATATTGGCAGTTAAGCACAGGACGTAGATGCCGATTGCGTAAAATATAACGATAGGTATCCGGGCAAATACGTTTGCGGGGAGGAGGAACCAGAAAACCCCGACACCCAGCGTAAAAATGGTTGGTAGAACCAGTGTAAGAAGAGTCATTTTACGTCCCAGGCTTTCCATAAGAGACCAATAGAAAAGCACCACGGTTAAAACTCCGAGGGCACCTATCGCCCAGAAACGGTTTTGGTCGTTTAAAAATTGGATTGCGATAAATCCAAGTGAAAGGAGTACTGATGTAACGATAAAACGGCGGCGCTTGCTCATATTAGGCAGGGATCTGTTTTACTATTTCATCGGGAATATCTAAATTGGAGAAAACTTTTTGCACGTCATCAAGATTTTCCATGTCATCCAAAAATTTTAGTGCTTTTGCCGCCTCGGCGGGACTTGCGACTGTATGAAAATTCTTGGGCTTCATTTGCAGCTCGGTTTCTATAATTTCAAAGCCTTTCTCAACCAGTTTCTTGTGTACCGTCCCCAGATTCTCGGGGGCAACATAAACTTCAAGCCCGTCCTCCGTATCCTCTATATCCTCTGCCCCGGCATCAATCAACTGCAGCATTTGGGTATCGGGGTCGATAGTCTTTTTGATAAGCATGAATCCTTTGCTTTCAAAATTAAAGGCCACCGCATTGGGACCCGCAAGGCTCCCCCCTCCCCTCTCGAAAACGTTTTTAATCTCCTGAGCCGTCCTGTTTTTATTATCACTCATAACCTCAACCATTACCCCAAATCCCCCCGGACCGAAACCTTCGTAGGTTATCTCCTCCAGGTTGGCCGACTCCGTAGTGGCCTTGGCTATGGCTCTTTCAATATTTTCTTTGGGCATGCTGATTGCCCGTGCTTTATCGATTTCAAAACGGAGTTTAAAATTCATATCGGGGTCCGCTCCGCTTTTTGCTGCGATCATAATAGCCCGGGCCATCTTACTAAAAAGGTTCCCTTTGGCAGCATCGTTGGTTGCCTTCTGACGTTTAATTGTTGCGTAGTGTGAATGTCCGCTCATAAATCCTCTAGGGCTCGATTATAACTAAATATTGACCATATTGGAAGTGGCTGGGCTTACCCCTATTGACAAGGACTGCCCGCCATTTATACTCAAGTACAGTTTAATACACATGGACACACCTGCCTCTCAAACAGCCATCAATTTGGCACTTTCAGGCGATTGGTCGGGAGCCGTAAAAGTTAACCTCGAGATAATCTCGGGTAGTCCCGAGGACGTCGATGCCATCAACAGACTTGCAAGGGCTTACTGGGAACTGGGTAAACTATCGGAAGCCCGCGAAGCCACAAATAGAGTTCTAAAAATCGATCCCTGTAATCCAATCGCCCTAAAATGTGTTGAGAAATGGAAATCGGTCAGTAACCCCAGCGTTCATTCTGCAAACCCGACTTCCAACGAAACTTTTCTGGAGGAGCCGGGAAAAACCAGGCTTGTTACCCTGCTTAATTTGGGAGATGCCAAAATCTTTGCCAACCTCGATCCGGGCGAGGAGGTCAAGCTTTTTTCACACGCGCACAAGGTCTCAATAAATACCCTGGATGGCAAGTATATAGGGCGGCTTCCGGACGACCTGGCCGCAAGACTTAGAAACTTGATTAAAGGCGGAAACAAATATCAAGTCCTGATGAAGTCGGTTGAACCGAAAGAAATAAAAGTTTTTATCAGAGAACTGGAAAAAGGACCGAAAGCGCCTGATATTTCTTCATTCCCCACCGAAAAAATTGACTATGTCTCTTTTACCCCCCCCGAACTTATCCATAAGAACCCACCCGAAACTCCCAATCTTGAAGAAACTCCCGACGAATAAAAAGAAAGTTAAAACCTTTTCGCAAAATTTTGG
>Ga0208375_1003756_pt1 | contig 12584 bp, 14 predicted proteins | sample RifOxyD1_FD_184038 | JGI IMG/M metagenome (GOLD analysis project Ga0208375, IMG submission 184038) | Soil microbial communities from Rifle, Colorado - Rifle Oxygen_injection D1 (SPAdes) | ecosystem: Environmental > Terrestrial > Deep subsurface > Rock core/Sediment | place: Rifle, Colorado... | reverse complement strand
TATCTACTGCTTCCGAAGCCGCTGAGCCATTAATAATCCAATTATCAACTTCACTGGTTTTAAAACGCCAAAACTTCCCAACTCTGTGAGAAGGAATTTTCTTTTTATCGAGCCAGCGATAAATTGTTTCCTTGGAAACGCCTAGGTATTCCGAAATTTCATCTACAGAAAGCCAGCGATCATTCATAGTTATTATCCGCTATTTTTATGAGTAAAAGATTAACAACAATGACAACTAATAACAATCAATAACGAACAAAAAACACTGTTATTATCCGAGGCTTGATTCCTGTTTAAATAAATTGAACCTAGAGTTAAAATCCGCACCACGGGACAACAACACGGTGCGACTAATTGTTTTTCTTTTATCTTTTATTTCCATAGAAAAGACGCTCAATTTATCCAGTTGTATTTAACTCTAGTTGTAAGCAGCATAATGTCCTTAATAGGGTCTTTAGAACCATTTTGCCGACGTCAGCAAAATGGTCTGACCTAATTCTCATTTATGACCATTTCCGTGACGTCACGAAAATGGTTGGCACCCTGCTTTGAGAAAACACCTTCCTCCTGAATTTTTAATTCTGTTAAGCGGCGAACTGTTGCATTTTTTACAACTGTTCAGTTGACCAATTTGTTGAGGCCAACAAAATGGTTCTCAGCTTTGTTCTCGGTTTTCAAGCCTTCTTGTAACTCTTTAATTTTACAGTTATTATAATGGGGATATTTAATAAAAAAGTTCCGATATTGCGAAAGCTTGGCACCCCATTTAAATCAATAACCGAACCTAAGGCCACAGGAACCACAAAAATTCCAGCGGCTTTTTTATTTGTGGAAATGGAAGAAATAATTGGACTGTCATCGGTTAACAGTGGGTAAATCCCCAAAACCTAGATCTAGAAAGAGTTTCAGAGTTTCTCATAAGCTAAATATTCTTAAATCAATAACCGTATATTTCTTCCAATTTTTTTAGCTTATTTTAATTCATATTTTCTTATCAACCAATAGCTTAGTAACCCAATAATAAACATCATCAAGATAAATATGGGGTACGCTATTTTCCAATTCTGTGCGCCTGTCATCATGCTCCATTCGGACATTCCACCAATACTCGCCAGTAACGTGAGTGGCATAAATATCGTCGTAATCATGGTTAGTCTTCTCATGACACTATTTGTTTTATTAGCCAACAATGCAATATGGTTGTTCATTGATGAAAGATATATCTCCATTAATGCAGAGATCATCTCTCGAAGGATTTCAATCGACTCATGAAATCTGGTCAGATGATCATATACATCACGGAAATGATAAATGGATTTCTCGCTAACGAATGGAGAATCCTTTCGACAAATTTTTACCAAAATCTCGCGCTCATGAACGATGCTTTTCCTCGCTAATAACAGATTCCGTTTAAGTTTCATCATATGCTCCTGTCTGAACCTTGATGGAGATTTCAAAATAATATCTTCAAAAATATTTAATTCATCCTCAAGCGCTTCAATCACATGAAATTTCTGATCAACAATCAAATCAATAATTTTATGAAGTAAGAAATCAACACCGACAGTGATGTTAGTCGATTCTAACATCAAATCTTCAACCAACTTACTGTTATCGTTTGCGTTATGGGTGATAAGAATAAGATAATTTTTTCCAACGAAAATATTGATCTCGCTAATCGTAAATTTTTTATTATGGTAGGTGAAAAGATTAAAAATAAAAAAAGTATTGCTTTGATAATCCTCTATTTTAGGTATTTGTCCATCATCTTTGCAATCCTCTATCGCAACAGGATTAATACCAAAGGTACTGATTAATTTTGCCAGCATGTCGTTAGATGGATTAACCATGTTTAACCAGGCAAACCCACCTTGTCTCAGTAAATCAACTGCTTCATCCAGGGCCTGCACTTCCATTATCTTTTCTTTTTCTGAGATATAAAAATATTTTTCCATTTCCCCACCTTTTTCCATTTAAACACATTCAACTTTGTTACGACATTATCAGAAATATTATGTTTAAAAAATTACTTCGCAATAAAATTTTAACTCATGTGGTCTCTATGTCTTTGTCTTGACTAAATTAGGTGTGATTCACTGCCATCCACTGTTAACCGAGAAGACCGGTTAAAAATTAATCTTTAACGATCACAGCACAATATAATGGACCAGACTTCTCTTTAATAATTTTACTAATTTTCCAACCAGTCCCTTTTAGAATGGCATCCATCTGCTTAGATGTAACCATCAAGTAATCAAACCAAGGTCCAATAATATTTTTATAACGACATCTCAATTTTAATTCCCCAGGAAGCTTACCCTTTTTCTGAAGCTCTTTTTGGTATGACAGATGCCAAGGATCTTTTGTAAGGCTGATATTCAAGGTTTGCGCCACTATAATAGCGTCATCCGTTGTCATTTTATGAAGTTGCTTTAAAATCTTCTTCCCTTTCTGGGGGGTACCGAGAAGACCAAAATTATTACCAAGCATAGTTACCGCTTGAAAATTCTTCTCTTTTAATTCTGATAACATTTCTATGGCCAATACCTTAGCTCTCTTTACTCCTCTAAGCTTGCAAACTTTTACAGCTAATGCCGAGTTATCTATGCCTAAACTATCAATCCCTTTACTTTGCAAATAAAGACTCACCCTACCTGCTCCACATCCTAAGTCTAGCGTTTTACCTTTGATTAAACTAATCGCCTTCTTTTCTGACACACACCAATTTTTAAAATCAGCAAAATATACGTTCAATCCATTCGTAGCTCCATCGATATAACCATCAGATCTCTCAATGATCTCTATTACATCTTCTCCTTTGTAATGGTTTAGCATTTCCATTCCGAAAGCATCATTTTTTTTAGCTACAACACTCATTATCTTCTCCAGTGAATACTCGTAATATCTAATCTGTTATAGATGAACTCCTTTACTATTGTACACATAATTTTAAATGCAATAGATACTTTATTTATTAACGAATCTTCGAATCTTTATCTTCTCTCTAAATATAACTCATCAGTAATTCCCATTTGTTCAATAAAAAAATGATCATGACAGACCAGCATAATTGCTCCCTTGAATTTCTGAAGAGACTTGACCAATAATTCTTGTGAAAAAATATCTAAATTATTTGTTGGCTCATCAAGAATAATAATATCAGGAATGCAAGGTCCCAAAAATGTCTTCGCCAAGCAGGCCTTAAGAAGTTCTCCGCCACTTAAGCTCTCAACCTTTTGATGTACGCTTTCTCCCACAAATCCCAAAAGCGCCAATTCATTTCTTAGTTCCACCATGTTAAAACGTGAATTTCCCAAAAGATTATCCAAAAGACTTAAATGAGAAATTAAACTTCCATAATTTTGATCAAGATAAGCAACACTCGAAGTACCTCGATATATTTCTCCTTCTAAAAAACCACCGGGAACATTGTGATCAAACAAAAGCTTTATGAGGGTTGTTTTCCCTGAACCATTTGCCCCCTTGAGAAGATATTTCTCTTGTCCTCGGACCACAAACGAAAGTGAAACTCTCCAAAGTTGATGTTCACAATTTCGAAATTTAAAATTTAAATTTTTTGCGGAAAAATGAATCTTTCCTTGAGGCGGTTTAGTAGACTCAAAATCAAATTTTACGAAAGGATCAAATTTAATCTGTCCCCACTTTTCTTTAAACTTTCCTTTCGCTTCTTGAACAGCTTCTGATTCGCTAAAGTCTATTCTCCCTAAGGTCTCTTGGGCCCGGCTTTTCCTTTTCCCAATGAGAATGCGAGGAAGACCATCTTGTTTGCTTGCTTCTTTCATTCTCTTTTTTTGTTTTTGCAGTTTTTCTTCTTTCGTTTTCTTAACTTGCTTTTCACTTCTTTTTAATCTATCCAGCTTCTCTTTTGCTTTTTCTCTCTCAGTTGTCCTCTCGTCAAAATAAAAATCAAAATTACCTCCATACTCAGAAATTCCCTGATTGGATAATTCAAGAATGACATCCACTTTTTGTAAAAGACTGCGATCATGACTGATAATTAGCATCCCACCTTGAAATTCATCAATGATTTTACCCACAATTTTTTTCCGCGATTCATCCAGATTATTGGTTGGTTCGTCGAGAATTATAAATTGAACTTCACCAGAAAGTAGCTTAGCCAAACGAACACTCATCAACTCTCCGCCACTAAGATCAAGCAGGCTTCTTTCAAACGGGATAAATTCAAGCAGCGATTTAATAAGTTTTTGATAATGATGAGAATTCCAAACATCAGAAAGATAATCACCTACGCTCATTGGTTGCAAAATAGCACTTTGTTTAAAAAGACCTACCTGACATAAACTTTTCACGTTGCCGCTAGTTGGGGTTAAAAAACCGCAAAGAAGATTCACCAAAGTTGTTTTACCAATACCATTGGGACCGACCAACCCATATTTTTTATTAGTAAAATCATAACTTAAATTATTAAAGATTGATCGACTTTCGATCTCATAAGAAACATTTTTTAAATGTAACATAAATAAGCCTCATATAACTTGTTCGCCCACAAAGAAATGTGGGAGGTAAAAAAGGTAAATGTTTTAAGTTATTGGCTTAGTTTCTCATATACGTCGATTCACTCGACTCAAACAGTTTACATTTTGTCAGTTTAAAAATCAACTTCTACAGTATCAGTTAATCAAAGTTTAGATATATCTATTACAAAACGATACCGAACATCACTTTTGACAACTCGCTCATAGGCCTCATTCACTTGATCAGGATTAATGAGTTCAATTTCCGGGGTGATGTTGTGTTTAGCACAGAAATCAAGCATCTCTTGAGTTTCCTTAATAGAACCAATCACCGACCCTGCATAACTTCTACGCATCATAATGAGCGGGAAGGGATGAATCGTAAGTGGTTTTTCCGGAGCTCCCACCGAGACCAGCGTTCCATCCAATTTAAGAAGATTAAAATAATTTCCCATATTCAGTTCATGGCTCGAAACCGTATTAATGATTAAATCAAAAGTACCTGCATGTTCTTTAAAAGCACTCTCATCTTTGGTAGATATAAAATGATGGGCACCCATTTTTATGGCATCTTCACGCTTTCGATCTGAATGGCTTAACACTGTAACATCAGCTTCCAGCGCGACTGCAATTTTAACCCCCATGTGGCCCAGCCCTCCAAGTCCCATGATACCAACTTTTTTTCCAGGACCTGCTTTCCAGTGCATGAGAGGAGAATAGAGAGTAATGCCTGCACAAAGCAGTGGCGCTGCCTTATCCAGCGAAATTGATTTTGGAATTCTTAGAGTATAATCCTCATTCACTACAATCACATTTGAATACCCGCCATAAGTGGGAGTTTTACCATCTCGTTCGTAGCTATTATAGGTGAGCGTATTTCCTTCCAGGCAGTACTGATCCAGACTGTCTTTGCAATTAGCGCATTCTCGACAGGAATCCACAAAACAACCAACCCCAGCATGATCCCCGACTTTAAATTTTTTTACTCTAGATCCTACCGCCGTAACCACTCCTGCAATTTCATGACCAGGTACCATAGGATAAATTCCCCCTGGTCCCCATTCAGACCTTACATTATGAATATCAGAGTGACAGATGCCACAATATTTAATTTCGATCACAACATCGTGATCTTTAGGTTCTCTTCGCTCAAAAGAAAAAGGACCTAGTGGTTTAGTAGAAGAAAATGCGGCTATACCTTTTGCTTTAATCATATAAATCCTTTGTTATAGATGAAATTTATCCAGTTTTATTAGTACAAAAACTGAAAGAGTTATTACAATTCTAGGTAGAAAAACTCTACAATGTGACATTGTGTAAGCAATCCTTCTATAAATCAAATAAAAAAATTAGCATAAGTTCTCATTTCTTATTATAATCAATTGATTGTTAAATATTAAATACTCCATGTATTTTTCAAATTATTATTTACAGCTTAGAGGATAAAATATGCTTTTCAATATTGCGTTAATCGCAACAGTAGCACTGGTTTTTTACATGCTTTTTGAATTAATCAAAATTCCTGGTATTATCGGAATGATTCTGGCGGGGATACTCCTTGGTCCCGCAGGATTTAATTTTATCTTACCCGACGTTTTGAAATTTTCTACTGATCTAAGATCAATTGCTTTAATCGTAATCTTAATTCGCGTAAGTTTTAGTATTAAAAGATCTGAAATGTATTTAGTTGGTCCGGTTGCCATCAAAATGGGAATAATTCCAGTGATAATTGAAACTGGTTTTATTGCTATTTTTGCCATCTATATTCTACACATGGACTACCTGATCGCACTGATTATGGGACTGGTTATTTCGTCCGTCTCTCCCGCTATCGTAGTCCCTCATATGATGGATCTAAAAGAAAAAATAAATGGAAGTCAAAAACACATTCCCACTATTTTGTTAGCGGGAGCAGCCATTGATAATATATTTGTGATCACAATTTTTAATGCTTTTGTGCAAATAGCTTTAAATCAAAACGAGCACCTTTCGACAATGCTAGTAAAAATTCCCCTAGGTATAGCTCTTGGGATATTGCTGGGAATTACACTTGGATTTCTATTTATCAAGTTTTTTAAAAAGTTTCATGTTCGAGACACCAAAAAGGTTATTGTTTTTCTAGTCATTGCCATCGTGTTATTTAAAATTGAAACACTTATTCCTCTGCCAATTTCGGGTCTCATCGCCATAATGGCCATGGGATTTATTATTTTAGAAAAATATGAAATTTTGGCCCATCGGTTGTCTCAAAAATTTAGCAAAGTCTGGGTTTTAGCTGAGATTATTTTATTTGTGCTGGTTGGTGCTCAATTAAACCTCCAATCTCTGCTTGGGGTTGGACCTTACGGGTTAATTCTTATTGGTCTTGGATTAGTTGGTCGCTCCCTTGGAATTTTACTATCTTTGCGTGGTCAGCAACTAAACTGCAACGAAAACATTTTCTGCATGATTTCTTTTGTGCCTAAAGCAACCGTGCAGGCAGCCCTGGGTGCTATCCCTCTAAGTCTTGGTCTTCCTTACGGAGATATTATCCTCGCAATCTCGGTTTTAAGTATTATTATTACTGCTCCGCTGGGAGCGCTAGGGATTAAGTGGTCATGTAAACATTTATTAAAACCATAAATCTTAGCTCTAAGTTTTATTAATAAATGTCGATAATATACTTAAAAAATTTGCTCACTAGAATCGGGTTAAAATAGATTGACTATTTATGAGCATATGCCCATAATGCCTTATGCGTCCTAAAAAATGCCGCCATACTTGCTGTAAAATTAATGCCAGCTATTTTAAGCCCCGTGGTATTCCTATGGATCAATTGAGCGAGGTTATATTAGAATTTGATGAAATTGAGTCTCTAAGACTTGCTCACTTGCAGTCCCTCTACCAAGAAGAAGCTGCCACACTTATGAACATTTCAAGGCAAACCTTTGGACGCATTATAGATTCGGCCCATAAAAAAATTACAGATGCGATTATAAATGGAAAAGCACTTAGACTCGAAACAAATACTAATCTTAAGGAGATATGATTTATGAAAATTTGTATTCCGGTAACTGAAAACAATGGTATTAACAGCGCAGTAAGCGAACATTTTGGCTCAGCCGCCTTCTTTATGATCGTTGATGCCGATACACTTGCTTGTAAAACTATTACCAATACCAACCAACATCACACGCATGGTATGTGTCAGCCTCTTGCCGTCCTTGCCAGCGAAAAATTTGATGGAATAGTGGTGGGCGGCATCGGAGCCGGCGCATTAAATAAATTAAATGCTGCCAATATTAAAGTTTATAAAACTGAGTTTGCTACCATTACAGAAACCATTAATGCTCTTAAAAATAATTTGTTAAAAGAAGTAGCCCCACATATGGCCTGCGGTGGTCACGGACACCATGATCACGATCATACCAATTCTTAGATTCTAATTTGATCGAAGTTTTTTTGATTTCATAAAAAAGATACCAGCTGCTACCAAACTGGCTATAGCTGATATGAGAATCGTCGTTTTGGCCCCTATAAACTCAGCGGCATTACCTGTGATAAAAGCACCTATGGGCATTCCCCCGAAAAATGCCAAGGAGTAAATACTTAATACTCTCCCCCTTAGTCGATTATCCACAAGTGCTTGAATCAAAGTGTTCAAGGTATTAAAAATAATCATCAAACCAAATCCCACACCAGCTAAGCACAGTAAGCTCATCAACAAGTAATTATTAACCGCAAAGAAAAAAAGAAAAATTGGAAATAAAAATATTCCCCAATATAATAATCTATATCGTTTGGAAATATCACCAAGTGAAGCCATCAATAAAGCTCCTCCCAGCGACCCCACTCCCCTGGCAGAGTGAAGATATCCATTAGTGGCAGCATCTCCATGTAATACATTAATGGCCCATGCAGGTAACAAGGTAGTATAAGACATTCCCAGGCAACTTATAACTGCCAATATGATAATCAATAATCTTATCGTCTCATGCTTGCAACAATAAGATATGCCTACAGCTAATTCTTTAAACAAAGTTTTTTCTCTCGCAGGTGGAACTACGTTTGCAATTTTCATGCGAAATAATATAATGATTATTCCTAAGAATGAAATACCATTAACAATAAAACACCAGCTCGCACCCAAATAAGAGTATAAAATCCCTGCCAACGATGGCCCCACTACTGCAGCTAAATTAAACATGGTTGAATTAAGAGCTATAGCATTGCCTAATTCTTTTTTATCCACCAATTCAAACACAAAGGCTTGTCGTGAAGGTACATCAAAGGCATTCACAATACCAAGGATCGTTGCTAAGAATAGGATGTGCCAGGGTTTTACTACGTTGAAAAAAACTAAAGCAAATAAGATAAAAGCTAAAACCATCATGATCGTTTGAGTAATGATAAGCAAATTTCTTCTAGGAAAGCGGTCCGCCAGTACCCCCCCATATAGCATCAATACGATGGAAGGAAACCCGGAAGCCAAACCAATATAACCAAGATACGCCATCGAATGAGTCAGCTCATATAATAAAAAACTTTGCGCAGTGATTTGAACCCAGGTTCCAATTAGAGAAATAATTTGCCCGATAAACCAAAGTCGGTAATTGGGATATTTAAGAGCGGCAAAAGTTTTTTGCCAGGAAAATTTGGTAATGGTATTTGGGATACTAAACATTCATCAACATTTAACATATTTGAAAGCGTTTTGCGACTATTTCCCACCATTAATCTGGTGGTATCTAAAGCAATCTAGGGCATGATCATTCACCATGCCTACGGCCTGCATATGCGCATAAACAACGGTTGATCCTAAAAACTTAAAACCTCTTTTTTTGAGGTCCTTACTAAAGGCGTCTGATTCAGGGGTTGTCGCAGGAATATTTTCTAGAGTTTTCCACTTGTTAACAATGGGTCGATCTTTGACGAATTGCCAACTATATTTAGCGAAACTACCAAACTCTTTTTGGATTTTTAAAAAAATCTTAGCATTATTAATGGTAGCTTCAATTTTTAATCTATTCCGAATAATGCCTGGATTGTTGAGCAGATTTTCTACTTTCTTTTTTGAATATCTAGCAATCTTTTGAGGATCAAAATTACTAAAGGCCAATCGGTAATTTTCTCTTTTTTTAAGTACAATTGACCAGCTCAAACCCGCTTGGGCACTCTCCAATACAAGAAATTCAAACAATTTCTGATCATCAAAAGTGGGAACCCCCCATTCTTGATCATGATAGTTAATCATCAGGGGATCACTACCCACCCACTGGCATCTATTTTTAAGAGAGTCCATTGCAATTCCTTTGTTTGGTTTTTTAAAAAGCCCCGCAACTATTAAATTGCGGGGCTAGAAATTACTTCTTACGGTCAAAAAAATCAGAAATGTGCCTAAAGAAAGATCCCACTTCTCTTCTTGAAAGACAACAACAGTTAACATCGTTGCAACATTCTTCAGGATTAGTTTCTTCAACGTTCTTTTCACCACAGCAGCACTTGTCATCTTTTTCATCACTCATCGTTTACTCCTTGGTTAAGTTACAATGACATGAATCTAAAAAGTCTGCCAGTTTACGCAAATGAGTTGCTACCTCTTTTGTGTTAATTGAATAAAACACTTCTTTGCCTTCCTTGCGCGCGTTGAGCACCCCTGCTTCTTTAAGGATGGAGAGATGACGAGAAACCACAGAAAGATCTAAGTCGCAACAAGTAGATACTTCGTTGACATTAGATTGCGCTTCTCCATCATAGGAGCAACAACAAATGCGATTGAAGATGGCCATTCGATTGGTGTCCCCAAGCGCTTTAAAAAGTGAAATGTATTTATCCAAATCAAAGGAAAACTTCTTCTTCATAGAAGTAGGTTTGCAAAAATATGTAAATGTTACAAGATATATTTGCATTTTCATGCAAATATTTATTTAAAGCAAGTAGCTAGTAGACGTACATTAGACAAAAATATATAACAAGATCATGTTTACAAATGCTCAGAAAATAATACTGTTCTTATTTTTACTCCTGATGGGAACGGGTGTATTTCTCTACGCTAATTTGAACACAATTATAGAAAATGTGATCAAAAAAAACTTACAGCAAAGAGGACTTAATCAACTTAATTTTAAAATTACAAAACTATCTCTTCAAAATCTAGTTATCGAAAATCTCACTTGGGATAAATATTGTTTAAAGATAAAAAAAATAAATTACAGTTATTCTATAGGAAAGCTATTAACCCACCAATACGGAAAATTATCAGTGGAGGATATTGATAGTTGTTATACCCACGAAACTACTCAAAGCGATCAAACAACCGCCTTTCCCCTTCCTGTGCTTTTTCCTTTTCTCAAAAACCTTAATTTCGAAAAAATCAACCTCAAGAACTTAAAGAATTCAGTCCATATCGGTAGTACTCAATTGGATATAAGTCTCAATCTGGAGTATATATCGATCCCAAATGCGAAACAGATTAATCTTCAAGCGACACTGAAACAAGGTTTAACTTCTTCTCATTTCACGCTTAAAAGTATTCTTTCTGCGCAAACAGAAAAGATTCAAATTCCCTATTTAGAAATAGCGGTGCCAGATAAACTAAAGATTATCGCCAATAATCTTCATTTCTCCTCTACCAAAAACAAGACTGGTTTAATTATCAACCTCAACTCAGATCAATTATCTTTTAATCACTTTGTTTTAAAAGATGTTTCAATAATAAACACAATCATAAATTTACAAAACCAAAAGCATCAAGGAAAGCTTGAAATTAAACAGTTTGAAGATAAGCATTCTGGTATTCGCAATTTAAAAATGGAGAGCACTTACTCACTTAAGAACCAACAGATCTCAATTGATACCAAGATTTCCCCCCACAATAAACTTTTTAGACTAAACTTCTTGGGTACATACAATTGGGGCGAAAAAAATGGTTCATTTACCCTCACCATTCCCAAAGCTAAAATTAATGACATAAAAAGCATTGATTCTTTTTTTCTCATTAGCCCACTTCTAAAACTTAATGCTTTGATTTTCAATCTTGATCTTCAAGGTACCGTTGAGATAAAAAACAATGTCGCTAAACCACGGTTAACCCTAAATTTAACAGATCTTGCTTTGGTACAAAACCAAATAAATCTTAAAGGTATTCAGGCTCAATTGAAACTAAGTAACTTTTCACCATTAAAAGTTAGTAGTGAAATCAAAGCTCCAATACTCGATTGGCCAATCCCTATCAGAAACTTTAAAACCAATTTTTCATTTTACCAAAATATTATGACCTGCCACTCTTTAACTTTTAATCTTTGGGAGGGTAAATTTAAACTAGCACCTACTACTTTTAACACAGTTAAAAAAACACTTACCCCCACCGAAATTAAGTTTTCTTCACTTGATCTGACTCAAGTATTTAACTATATCGATAAACCCAATCTCAACGGAACTGGAAAAATCGGAGGAATTCTTCCTGTTACTTTTATCAACTTAATGCCAATGATTATTAATGGTCACCTTTTTGCAGAAGGAAGTGGAAACTTACAGCTTAAGCTTCAATCTGAAACTAAACAAGCAATGATCAATAGTCAGCACGTTAATATTCTTACCGACTATTTAGATAATTTAAATTACAACAAAATTAATCTGGATTTGTCGACCAACGAAAAACTTGACATAAAGTCCCAAATAAAAATTTCCGGCACAAACCCTGTTGTGCAAGATAAATATCAAGGCCGTCCATTGGATTTTAAGATGACTTTGAATTTTAATATTGTTAAGATGCTAAGAAGTCAGGGGGCTTCCTTACAGCTACCTGAAAAAATTGAAAAGCTTTTTTTAAAAGATGGAAACTAAAATGAAATTTATCACAATCAGTTTACCCCTTCTTATTCTATTTTTTTCATCATGTGCACCAACCGTCAGAGTTGAAGCACCCGATAAACCAATTGAAATCAATCTTAATGTTAATATCGAGCACAATGTTAAAATTCAGATGGATAAACAACTTGATAATTTAATGCAAAACCAAAAAGATATTTTTTAATGTTTAGGAGCTAGGCATGAAAACCACTATATTAGTTTTATTTCTATTTTCTTCATTTTCACTTTTCGCTTTTG
>Ga0208375_1003753_pt1 | contig 12586 bp, 20 predicted proteins | sample RifOxyD1_FD_184038 | JGI IMG/M metagenome (GOLD analysis project Ga0208375, IMG submission 184038) | Soil microbial communities from Rifle, Colorado - Rifle Oxygen_injection D1 (SPAdes) | ecosystem: Environmental > Terrestrial > Deep subsurface > Rock core/Sediment | place: Rifle, Colorado... | reverse complement strand
AAAACACATTAGAAATTCCTTATATATTTATGGTGTAAAAAATATTACTACAATAAGTAAAATTTAAATAGTTAGAAAAAATGAAAGAAGAATGGAAATAGAACAGCAACTTGAAAAAATTGGATTGAATAAGCAAGAAGCAAAAGTTTATCTTAACACACTAAAACTTGGAGTAGCAAAAGCATCTGAAATTGCACATAAATCCGACGTGAAAAGAGAGGCGTCCTATTATATTTTGAAATCTCTTCAAGAAAAAGGATTCATTAGTGAAGTGATAAAATCGGGAGTAAAATATTATTCAGCTGTTCAGCCAAAAAGGATTCTTGAATTAGTTGAAGAAGAGAAAAATGAAAAAACAAATAGAATAAAAGAAATTCTGCCAGAACTTGAATCTCTTCAGAAAGTTGCTTTAACTAATCCAACAATAGAAATCTATCATGGAGAAGAAGGTTTGAAAACCGCTGCCTCGATTATGACTCAAAAACAGAATCAGACAATTTATTGCTATGTTCCAGAAAGTATTCTTCACTTCACGCCTTATTTTCATCCTTTATTTAGAATGAGAAGGAAACAGAACAAAGTTTTCTTAAAAGTTATTTCTGAAAAAACAAAATTTATTTTAGAAACAGTCAAAAAAATAGATAAAGAAGAATTAAGAGAAACGCGATTCAACGACGAGATTATTGGAAAAATGGATTGTGCTTATTATATTCTTCCAGAAGGCGTAATTATTTTAAAGGCAAATGAGAAAGAACAGTTAGGGATTTACATGAAAGAACCATCAACGGCATTATTGCAAAAAAGAATATTTGAACAGATTTGGAGGGAAGCGGATAAAAAATAAAATTTTAATCATCCATTAAATCTTCTAATCTAAAATGAGCCATTTCTCCATTTGAAGTTCTTTTAACAGGAATCATTATAACTATTCCAGTTGGTCCTTCTTTTTCTAATTCTGCTTTAGATGAATCACTTAGTTTTACATAGAGTATATGTGAATTTTGAAAAGATTCATAAAATTCAAAACCTCTTCCTTGAATTGCTATCTCCGACGGCAATAATCTTATATCCGAATATTTTTGTCTAGCTAAGTCCAAAGCTAAAAGAGCTAATGCTTCAGGAAATTCTTTATTTAAATAAATTCCCCAAGGTCTAAATCCATGATTAATTAGAACTTTATTTGCATTAATTTCAGTTGATTTTGACATAAAAAAGTATAAATCGAATAGTATAAAAAGATTGTGGTAGTTAAAAGAAAATGATATTCACAAATTCTAATAGAAAGAAAAATCAAAAGAAAGTTTTTCGTTCAGTCAAAGTTGGAGGAAAAAAATGATACATACCAACTCTGATGGCGGAGCTCGAGGAAATCCAGGACCAGGTGCAATTGGGGTTCTTGTTCGCGACGAGGGAAAAATTTTAATTAAATATAGCAAAAAAATAGGAGAGCACAGCATTACAAACAATGTCGCTGAATATAGTGCTTTAATCAAAGCATTAGAACTTGCATCGAAAATAACAGACAATGAAATAACTTGCAATCTTGATTCTGAATTAGTTGTTAATCAGCTTTTGGGAAAATACAAAGTACGACATCCAACAATCATGGAACTTTTTCTGAAAGTGCAAAAACTACAGGAGAATTTTAAAAGTGTAAAGTATATTCATGTTTCAAGAGAAGATACTTTTCAACAAATTGTCGACGAATTACTTAATGAAGAACTTGACAGATGAGAATAAGTTCTTCTGAAACGCTCGTCCACGCAGTCGCTCGCATAAAAGTAAGAAAATAGAAACATAAAGTTTTCTTTCATCGAATGCTCGCCGACGCAGTCGCTCGCATAAAAGTAAGAAAATAGAAACATAAAGTTTTCTTTCATCGAATGCTCGCCGACGCAGTCGCTCGCATAATGAAGAACTTGACAAAAAAGTTTAATTATATTCTATACGTTATTTCCACAATTCTTATAAGTTAATTTTTCTGTTTGAGATAGTGACAAAGACAATTGATAAAAAAGTTGATACAAGTTCATTGAAAGGAAAAAGATTACCGAAAACAGAAGAAATTTATGCTCGGCTTTGTAAAAGTGTAGGACTAATCTATTGCAAAAGTTATGAAGAGAAAAAATGTTTTGGACCATGCCCGTATTCTGAAAGACAAAAGATAGAAAAACAAAGAGGATTAATTATATAAACTGATTTCTCCTCAAAGAAACATAAGAAAAAAGAAGAGGAAAAATGAACTTAAAAGAATTTTTTAAACCAACAATCTGGAAAGTTTTAATTTCTGTTATTATTCCCATTTCTTTCTTTTTGTTAAACAAACTTTATTTTATATGTCTCCCTGGTCCGTGTAAAGAGTCGGCTTTTTTTGGAAATCCTCTTGTTTATATTTTGACTTTTTTAGTAATATATTTTGTTTGGAGTTTTATTGAAATGTTGGTAAGAGGAAGAAAATGAAAAAGAGGAACTTAATTTTATTGATTATAGGAATATTAATAATCTTGCTTCTTGTTTTAGGATTAATTTTTACCACATCGTTTCAAGTTTCTACTATGAATAGTGAAGGAGAAATTCTTGTTTGCAAATCTTGTATTTGTTTTGGATTGTTAAAAATATCTGAAAGTTATCCTCCGCAATATAATTGTATTGGATTAAAAACTTGCCAAGATACTGGGGAGTGTTGAGAACGAAACTGAAAGTTAAGAGAAAAGTATTTCTTATTTTAGGAGCCATCTTCTTGATTTTAATAATTTTAGGGATTTTCTTTTAAGAAGATTTAACGGGAAATTCTGGATGATATTTTAACTCAATTATCCTTAGAAAAACAAAGATAACTAAATATTTAAACTGGATTTTTCTTGAATTATTATGGGACGCGAAGAACAAATTACTGGAGAAAGATTGAGGAAAATTGATGAATTGAAAAAACAGGGAATTAATCCTTATCCATATAGATTTGAGAAGAAAGAAAATTGTTCTGAGCTTCAAGAGAAATATAAAAAACTGAAAGCAGAAGAAAAAACAAAAGACAAAGTTCGCGTCGCGGGTAGAGTTATGATTAAGAGAGATTTGGGAAAAATTTCTTTTGCAAAACTTCAGGATTTTTCTGGTAGAATACAAATAGTTCTACAGGATAAAGAAACTCCAGATAAAGAATTTGAATTTTTCAAAAAATACGTCGATGGCGGAGATTTTATAGGTATTGACGGAATTATTATGAAATCTAAAACTGGGGAGCTTTCTGTTCTTGCAAAAAAAATTGAAATTCTATCTAAATCTATTTTACCTTTACCTGAAAAGTTTCATGGATTGCAGGACAAAGAAGAGAGATATAGAAAAAGATATTTGGATTTAATTATGAACCCAGAAGTAAAGGAAACATTTCTAAAACGAACAAAAATAATTCAGTTAATAAGAAAATTCCTCGACGATAGAGGATTCGTAGAAGTTGAAACTCCTGGACTTCAAACATTATATGGGGGAACGAATGCAAAACCTTTTTCCACTTATCTTAATGTATTGGATATGAATTTATATTTGAGATTAGCTCCAGAATTATATCTGAAGAGACTTGTCGTCGGAGGATTTGAGAAAGTTTACGAGATAGGAAAAAATTTCAGAAATGAGGGAATAGATTTTATGCATAATCCTGAATTTACAATGATTGAATGGTACGAAGCATATGCAGATTATAATGTCATGATGGACAATGCTGAAGAGTTGTATAAATTTATTGCAAAAGAATTGAATGGAAGTTATACTCTTGAATTCAGGGAGAGAAAAATTGATTTGAAGGGAAAATGGCCGAGAGTCAGTATGACCGATGCTATAAAAAAATATCTAAAAATTGACATCGAGAAAATGTCTCTGAAAGAAATTAAAAGTTTTGTTGATGAAAACAGAATTGACTTTGTTGGGGAAGGAAGCAAAGGAATTTTCATAAATGCTATATTTGAAAAATTGGTGACGGAAAAGTTAGACGGACCGATGTGGATTATTGATTATCCGAAAGAAGTTTCACCGTTGGCAAAACCTCACAGAGACAAAGAGGGTTTTGTGGAAAGATTTGAATGTTATATTGCTGGAAAAGAAATTGGTGACGGGTGGAGCGAAATTATCGACCCTGTTGAACAAAAACAAAGATTTGAAAACGAACAGAAAGCAATGAGAAGCGGGAAAGAAGAGGCACATCCGATGGATAAAGATTTTCTAGAAGCGCTCGAATATGGAATGCCTGTACTCGGAGGAATTGGAATTGGAATAGATAGATTAGTTATGTTTTTTACAAACCAAGCTTCAATCAGGGACGTTATTTTGTTTCCGTTTATGAAACCGGAAATCAGCGAGGGGAAATTAAAAAAGAAGATTTGTTAATATTATTAGCCGTTTTTTTTATAACCTTGTTTTTGGAGTTCAATTTTAGGATTAAATTATATTCATCCAGAAAAGAAAGAATAATTATTCCAATTTTATTTTTTGTCGTCGGAGTTATTTTAGATAGTTTTGCAATCTGGAGAGGTTATTGGAATTTTGGAGAACTTATGGGAATAACAATTGGTTTTATGCCTTTAGAAGAATATTTGTTTATGATTATTTTTCCATATTTTATAATTACTCTGTACAGGGTTTTAAAAAAAGAAATTTAATTCCCATAAATCTTAAATATAGTCTAATATTATCCTTAAAATGACTCTAATAGTAAAATCAAATATTAAAAAAGTGTTAAATAAAAGAAAATCTAATTTTCTACAAACTTTTTGATTAAATCCACAAGCACTTCGGTTTTAGAAACATCTTTGTCAATACATTTTTTTGCGAACTTTTTCCAGAGTTCTGTTTCAACAAAAAAGTTTATTTGTTTTTTTGGTTTTGCCATTGTGGGATTTGCATATTTACAGAAATATTTATATATAAGGAAATACTAAAAATACATATTTACATAAATAAAGAAAATGGCATTCAATGAATTTGGAAGTAAAAAGAAGAACTGGTTTGTAAAACATTGGATTGCTTCAATAATTATTGTGCTATTTATTCTCGGGGGGATTGCTTCTCTTTTTGATAAAAGTTCGAGTGATTTAAATAATTTAAATCAATCTTCGTCGGAAAAAAACAAAGTTGAAGTTTCAGATAACTCTTTAAGTGATTCTTTTAGTGAATTAAAAAATGAAACAATAAATAATCTTCAAGAAGAACCAGAAATTAAACCTGTGGAAGAAGTAAAATCTTCGGAGATGAGTCTTTATGCAAAGAAAAAATTATGCACTGAACTTTGTGCTGGAGAAGACATTAATATTCCTGTAATAAAAAATGAGTGTTCTTCAAGTTGTCTTCAAATCTATTATTACACTGGTGAAGAAGGATTAGATGATTATATAAAAGAATTACAAGAAGAATAAAATGAAGAAAATATTTTTTATTTTGGTTTTGATGTTTTTGATAATTCAGATTAGTTTATTTACTGAATCTTCTGAAATGATTTCGCAATGGACAAACATCTACGTGATAAATTCAGACCAATTTCACGAAGGGTATACTCATGATTTATCGGTTAATTCTCGAATAAAATTTAATTTAGACAACGGAGAACTTCATTATGTCGGAGTCAAATCTATTTTAGAATCAAATGCCGTTTTAGAAGTTGCTTCTGATCCACAAGAGGTCACTATGAGCATGAACCAAGAAAATAACTTTGATATTAATGACGACGGACAAAATGATTTTAGCATTAAATTAAATTCTATTTCAGACGATAAAGTAAGTATAACTTTAAAAGAAATTACCCTTGAAGAAGTTCCAAATTCTCTCGAAGAAAATTTAACAGGTTCTTCTACTATATTATGCCCTGTTTTGATGTCTGGTTGGAGTAATTCAACAAATATAACAAAATATTTTACACACTATTATCATTTTAGTTCAGGACATAATGTAACAAAAGAAGAACCATTTACATTCGAGAAAATTTACAGTTATCAAATTCAAACTTATTTCACTGGAGAAAATTGTAATGAATTTCTAAGGAATGAAACCAACTCTCTCCCTTTTGAGTCTATAGAACCAACACCGATAACTGAACATTCGATTGATTGTAGTTTTTGTTCAGAACTTTGTGAACAGCAACCACCGATTGATTTAAATTGTGGTGCTTGTATCTGCCCTGAAAATTTAGGAAATTGTAAAGACGGTGGAGTAAGAGAAATAATAAACGGAACAAATGTTTTTTGTTTTAAAGAATTATTGTTAGAACAAAAAGATAAAAATGCCGAGTGTCAAAATCATTTCGAGTGTAAAAGTAATCTCTGCGTCGACGGAGAATGTGAACAAGTTGGATTATTAAAGAGATTGTTGGATTGGTTCAGAGGATTGTTTGGATAATTCTTCTTCAAAAGAAATCTGATTTTTCAATCAAAACATTTATATATCAATTGATATACTAACTTTTATGAAACAAATTCAAAAAAATCCATTCGCGAGAAGTCCGACATTACAAACAGTGATGATGATTGAGAGATTTATAGAAAAAAATTCAGCTGAATATACTTACACGGAATTATGGAAAAAACTTCCGAAAAAAGTTATGTGGCAGACATATTTAGTAGTTTTAGATTATTTGCAAAGCATAAATAAAATTGCCCTCGACAGAAACGGAACAGTGGGATATATTTGGAATCCGGAATTGGCGAAGAAATTTGCAAAAAGACCTAGCATAGAAATATGAAACTAATAAAAAAATCCAGAGTAGTTTTTGCAGATGAGAATTTGCAAAAAGAATTTGAAGAACTTTCTGAAAATGATAAAATAAAAAAACAGATAAAAAGAGCAGTTGGAGATTTGCAAATAAATGCCTTCTCTGGAATACAAATCCCTAAAAAATTAATTCCTGAAGTTTATATTAAAAAATACCAAGTAAATAATCTTTGGAAATATGATTTACCCGACGGATGGAGATTAGTTTATTCTATAATGCCAGAAAATAAAATAGAGATATTGTCAGTGATTTTAGAATGGTTTGACCATAAAGAATATGAACAGAGGTTTCATTACTAAAAATAAAATGAATAAAAAAGAGAATTATTTTTTTGAAGAAAGATGGAAAAAAGTTTTATTTTGTATTACAATAATAGGCATTTCATCTTTTTTGATTGTGGATGGAATAAATTGTTTGATTGGAAAACAATGCCAAAATTTTTTACAGGTAAAATTTACAGGATTAGGTGCAATAGTCAGTGGAGTTGTATCTGTTTTTGTTTGGGGTACATTCATAGTCTTGTCTATCATCGCACTGATATCTTTGTTCATTAAGAAAAAAATAAAAAGAGTTAAATCTTAATTAGACAATGCCAGGACTAATTATAAAATCAAACATTCGCCCGAAAGTAAAAGAGTTGGACAAAGAAAATGCAATTTCCAGCGTCGCTGATGAAGTTGAGAGAGAGTTAGAAAGAAAAGTCGAAGATATGTTAAGTGAGGCGATTAAGCGGGCAAAAGCAAACGGAAGGAGAACTTTGCAGTCAAGGGATTTGTAAAAAATCACCGAAATTATTAAAAAGGAAAATTCGTCCTTAAAGACATGATTGAAATAGTAAAGAATACCTATGAAAAAGTCAGAAAATTATTTGAATATAATCCAGAAGAAAAGGAAAATTTAAGCAGATTAAGACGATTAATAATTTCTCGAGAATGGCAAGGACCAAGTGATTATTTTGTTAATCCGATTACAAATCCACATAGAGAAACCAGACACAGCAATGACATTTCAGGAATTTTAAATATTGTAAAAGTAAAGGGAGTTGTTAATTTAGCGACTTTACCAATACAATTTCATCCAGCAGATAGTTCTTTAGATTTGTATGATATAATGAACGGGTTGGCAAGAGCAGGATTTGTAGAATTAGTAAGAAATACTTTTGTTGACAATAAAAGAGCAATCAGACAAGAACAAGTAAGTTCAATTTCATCTATGGAAGAATTAATAAAATCAAGAGAGAGTGGAACTTTTTATGCAATATACAACCCAAGATTTCCAAAGTCACCTCGGAAGAGAGAAGTAAAATATATTTGCTGAATTATTTTGAGAGTAGAGATTTGTAATTCTAATTAATTCTCCAAATATTTTAGAATAATATTATGAACATTGTCTATTTGTCTTTTTCTTAAACTCTCAAACTCTTCAGGATTTCTTTTCCCAGAAAAGAAAGAGGCAGATTTAATTTTAGAGATATAAGTTAAATTTCTTGTTCCATGGTATTTTCTTCTAACTTGAATAAAACCTCCAGTATAAACTGGTCTAAAAGGAATACATTCACTAATCACAAAATCCCAAAAACTACCTCTTTTAAAAATATGAGAAATATCTTTTTTTTCAACATTAGCTAATTTTAAATTTTCTAAAAAACCTCCCGATTTTTCATCTCTTGTGTTAAAAGCAAATGAAAAATAAAACCCTCCATCCAAAGGAATAGTATTCAATCTCAAAGCCCACTCTCTTAAATAAGGGTTATCTTCAATTAAACCAGAATGAGTCCACCCTAAAGAGTATACAAATGGAAGTTTATTAAAGTCAATTAAGAAGTTTCTTATGCCTGAATCAATATCATAACCTCTTCCACATTGCCAACAATTAAGAAAATTTTCTCTCTCTTCCCGAAAATTGTTATAATTAAACATAGAAACTTGAGGGATTTTAATTTTAAAAAGATAAGTATATTCAATAATAGATATTTGTAAAACCTTAAAAACTTCTTATTCTTAAAATAAATATGAAAAAAATAAGTGTTGCATTGATGTGTGTTTTGTTTTTAGGAATTTTTGTAATGTCTTTTGTATTGGCTGAAGATAATCAAACAAATTCTGGTACAGAACAAGAACTTCAACTTGACGAAAGCACGAGTGGTGGACAAATCGCTTGGAAACAAGTTGGCTTATGGTTTACATTTAATCAAGAAAAAAAGATTGAAAAAGAACTTGAACTTGCTCGACTTAGATTAATTCAGGCAAAGATTGCTGCAAAAAATAATAATCCCAAAGAAATGGAAAAAGCCCTCGATGCTCACGAAAGAATTCTTGAAAAAATAAAAAATAGAATGGGAAAATTAGAATCTGGAAAAGATTTGAATTCGTCTACGGAAAAACTTGTCAGATTGGAAAGAGCAATACAGGTTCATGAGAAAAGAATAAATTTTATGAATTATCTTCTGCTAAATGCAAATCTCAGTGAAGAACAAAAATCCAAAATTGAAATGAAAATTTCTAAGGCGGAAAACGTAACTGCGAGATTATCTGAATTAAACGACGAGAAGAAAGAACGAATAAAAACAAGATTGATGAATGAAAAGAACATGAGTCCTGAAGAAGCTCAGAAATTTGTCGACGATAAAGGATTCAGAAAAGAGACGAGAAAAAATGAGCGAAAAGAGAACAGAAATGATTCTCAAGATAATTCAGAAAACAATTCTAGCGAAACAGAAGATGACGAAACCGAAGAAGATTAAATCAAATAGTTTTTTATTTTTTTAATTTATATTTTTATCTCAACTTTCTAACTTCATTCATAAAATTTCTCACGAGATTTCTGTCTACTTTTTCGTAAGTATTTTTGTATGGCTTGAATGCACTTCCGACTATTGCGCCATCAGCAACGGAAAGTTGTTCAGTTACATTTTTTAAATTTACTCCGGCACCGACTATTAATGGAAAATCTCCGAGATAATTTTTGAAATCTTTTAATTTTTGAATTGATGTTTCAATCCCAGTTCCATCACCAGTTGTTACAATGATATTACAATTAGATTTTCCTTCTTCTAAATCTTGCTCAAGTGAATTTCCCGTCGGTGTTTTGTATTTAAATCTAATCCCGCCTAAAATATAAATTCCTGGGAAAAACTTTCTTAAAAAATCATACTCCCATGCATTCAAATCCTTATTTTGCACACTATCAATTTGAATAAATTTTGCATCGGAAATATGCGATAAATTAAAGGATGACCTTAAATCTCCAAGCACATTAATTCCCTTTACTAAATTTAAGTTTAGGTTCGCACTCTCTTCTAAAACAAAAGCTAAGTCCAAAACATCTCCGTGATAATTCTCAATAATCGCACCATTAATTCCTTCTTCGTCGTAGATTTTCAATTCTTCAATTGCGCGTTCAACTTTTTCTTCTTGAGAACTTCCAGCCAAATGAATCATACCAATAATCGGTTTCTTTATTCCAAATAATTTATCAATAGAATTCATTTTAATCCTAATCGTCTGCTCGGACTGAGATTCGGATTTTTACATTTCAAGATATTGCTTCTCATCTCAATCCTCAACTTCGACTCTTGGTGCGAGAAGAAAAGAAATTTCCATATTTGCTGATTTCACGTCGAGACGAAGTGGGTGGTCTGATGCAAAATTCAGCGTCGTCTTTTCTGTAAGTTTCGACGCTTTTACAAATTTTTGAAGATATTCAAGGCTGTACCTTGATTTGCAATCTTCGGCATGAATTTCTGCTTCGTCTCCAGAAAATTCTGATCTTGCAGAATCAAGATTGCTTCGAGATTCAATTATAAATTTTCCTTCCTTTACTGAAAATGAACAAGCGTCGGAAACAATAAGACAATCTTCAATAGAGTCGATAAAATCTGAAGAGTTTAAAATAACTTTAGAACTAAATTCAAGGCTTGGCATATTTTTGTCCTCGCTTTCAACTTCAATTAAGCTCATAGAAAAATTTCTTTTTATTTTGTCTTCTATTGAAATATTCAAAACATTGTCTTCGTTTTTTTCCAAAACCAAAGTACTTTTTGAGCCGCATCTTCGCAAGACTTTTTTCAAATTTTCAAGGTTAACTCCTAAAACATCAGTCCCACCTTCATAAACTGAAAAGGCGCTCCTAGGCAATTTAAAAAAAACCATTGAAACATTTGCTGGGTCCATGGCAGTTATGCTCATTCCAAACTCATTCATTTTAATTCTGGCTTCAGTTACAAGTTCGGAAATTATATCTACTGACTTTGAAAGTAAAGTTGGGTCTTGAAGTTTGACTAACATCTTCGTGAAAAGATACCCTCTCTTTTAAGCATTGTTATTGCAAAGTATAAGTTGGGAGTATAAAAAATCATATAAAGAATAAAGTATTCTTTTTGTTATGCCAGACGAAAAAACAGGTGATGAAAATCCTGAAAAATCTTTCAAAGAAGAAAGGATAAGAAGCATGACCCAAATATATTATTCGCGACCGGAAGTTCAGAAAGCGATTTTTGAATTTTCAAAGAATAGAGAAATATGCCCAAGATTTTTTGAGGGATTTGGAAAAAGACCGGATAGTTTTCAGTACCCCGGAGATATTTTTGAATTGGTAAAAAGAGGGGCGACAAGTTTTCATTGTTCTGAAGAGATTTGGAAAGACCCATTAAGAATTTTTACTGGAATGAGCCAGGCAGAAGCAAACGAAATGCGAGAAGGTTGGGATTTACTAATTGATATAGACTCAAAATATTTAGATTATAGTAAGGTGATGGGAGAATTAATTGTAAAAGCATTGAAATTTTCTGGAATAAAAAATATTGGAGTTAAATTCAGCGGTTCAAAGGGTTTTCATTTAATTGTACCTTGGAAAGCATTTCCCAAAGAGGTTTACGGAAATAAAACTTCAGAGATGTTTCCAGAATATCCTCGAATAATTGCAAAATATTTGGCACATTTAATTAATGAAGAACTTGTAAAAAAAATTTCAATACTCGCAGGAAACAAAAGTGCTTATGTTAAAGACACAGAATCTGCCAAAGAAGTTATTCCAGATTTAGTTCTGGTTTCCCCTCGTCATTTGTTTAGGATGCCTTATTCTCTTCATGAAAAAACAGCTCTAGCAAGCGCGGTTATCGACGCGGATAAAATAAAAGATTTTGAACCACGCGACGCGGAACCAATGCAGATTAAAATAAAAAATTTTATTCCTAATTCAAAAGAAGATGAAGCAAAAGAACTTCTGATTCAGGCATTGGACTGGGATAAAGAAACAAACAACAAAAGAGAGACGGAAAAAGATTATAACAAAAAAATTGAAGATAAAAAGAATTATGCCGAAATAAAAATAATTGAACTTTCAGAAAATTTAATTCCGCCCTCGATAAAAAAGATTCTTGCAGGGGGAATGGGTGATGGGAAAAAAAGAGCATTGTTTATTTTAATTAATTTTTTCAGGTCAATAAATTTGGATAAAAAGGAAGTGGAAAAAAGAATTGATGAATGGAATAAAAAAAATAACCCTTCGCTAAATGAGGGTTATATCCAAATGCAAATCGACTGGACGTATGCAAGAAAAGCGATTCTCCCGCCAAATTATGATAAAGATTATTATAAAGGAATAGGGATTATTCCGACGGAAGAAGAGATGAGATTGAAAAATCCGATAAATTATACTGCGAGAAAAAATTACTACAACACCGAGAAAGAAAAAAGTATTAAAAAAAATAGCAAAAAAGAGAAAGTAAAAAAAGAGTAGTAAGATTTTTTGGTAAATCTCCAAGATAAACATTTCTTCAAAATCAAAGAAATATTTATTAGTAAGATTTTTTGGTAAATCTCCAAGATAAACATT
>Ga0208375_1003750_pt1 | contig 12589 bp, 13 predicted proteins | sample RifOxyD1_FD_184038 | JGI IMG/M metagenome (GOLD analysis project Ga0208375, IMG submission 184038) | Soil microbial communities from Rifle, Colorado - Rifle Oxygen_injection D1 (SPAdes) | ecosystem: Environmental > Terrestrial > Deep subsurface > Rock core/Sediment | place: Rifle, Colorado... | reverse complement strand
GTAGTTTTTGCTCACCCAGAAGAAATGATTGAAGTCTGTATTTCTGATGGGATTTATATTCCAGTACCAGCAAAAGAACTAACAGTAGGTTCTGAATTAGCATATGTCTGTGAAGGAATAACAAACATCAAAAGCCATATTTCTTTAGAGGATCTTCATATAATACTTATGGATGGAAGTCCAGTTTATCATGAAGCACATAAAACACTTCACACAGAATATAAAGGAAGAGAAATACCAATATTTCAAAGAATGCTTGTCTCATCTGTAGCAGATTTATCAGGAGACAAAACTTTAGAAGAAAAACTTCTTTCAGGAGATAATTTAACAAGAACCGAAAGAACAGAAGTATTAGGATCATTAAGATTACTAACCGATGATTATGAAAGACCAACACCATATGCTGATTCAACTTTAATGGGTTGGGTACAAGGAAAAGTTCTTGCTCCAGAAGAATGGAAATTGTTCGAAACCTTATCACAATCTTATTCTGAATTTACACAATTCACAGAAGAAGGTAAAGGAACTTTACATGACCATTGGAGAAAATATCTTAATAGACGTTCAGGAGTTCTAACAAGGATTTCAAGAACCGCAAATGCAGGTCAAGGAACAGAAAAAGCCCCTAAAACTAATGACAAAGATAATAAAGAAACTGATAAAATTAACTTGGAAATAGGATTAGCATATGAAAAATTTAAACATCTTATTACAAAAGGATATATTACAGTTGAAGTTAAAAACGTAAAAAAAATTAAACCTGAACCTAACGAAAGAGAAGAAAGAACAAAACCAATCTTACAAAAAGGAATCAGAAAAAAAGTCCCAGAAGAATTTGGAAAAATATTATCTCCTCGTAATCAAAGAGTTATATATGGAGGGCTTTGTGATGAACTAGCTATAGCTCTTTTAAGATATCCAGGATTAGATTTAACAAGTGCTCAAGATTCATTAGCTCTGATATTAAGCAAAGAACTAAAAGCCAAAAAAATATTAGATTCATATTTAGAACAAGGATTAATAGTAGTCCATTTTAATAACTCAGGTTACAACGAAGAATTAATAAAATTTCTATCAACAGGAAAAAGTCCAAGATATTTTAGAAAGAATGGAAAAATGATTCCTAGAATAGATAGAGAAATTGTAGATAAAAGATTCCTTAATGAAATAGAAAAATTTACAAGAAAATTATTAGATGATTTTGAACAAGGCCAACTAGAAGAAAAACTTAATGTTCCAATAGGAAGTCTAACAAGAACTTTAAATTTAATGAAAAAATTATATCCTGCATTTGCAGAAGACCCTGAACAATCACTACGTTATAGCATAGGTACAATAACATTTTTCCCTGAGAACAAACGTATTTTCCAAAGAGAAGTAGTAGATGCAGATCCAAATAACAATCCAAGTTTATCAAGTATACTTGGGATACCACTTTTAGAAAATGAAAACCAAAGAATGGCCTATGAATCAATAGACAATTTTCCAAAGAAAAAAACAATTATTGATTATTCTAAAATAATTTCAAAATAATTCAATTAAAAAGTATTTAATTTATTATACCAAGTTGTTGCATCTACAGTATCATCTGTAGAGAATCCTTCAAAATCTTTTCTTGGTTTAACACCAAAAATTTTATATCTCATTTCCTTAATTTTATCAAGAGCACTAGAACCAAAAGGATGCCCTTCTCTAAAATAAACTTTTGAACCACCTTCATCTAATTTAACTGTCAAAGGCTTACCATCAATTCCACAAAGTCTAATATAAGCATCTTTCGCAGTAAAACTGTTTCCATCGCATTCTTCAACTTCACCTACAAAAACTTCTTCTTCTAAATCAGAAATAGAGAAACCTCTTAATCTTGAACAAGCCAAAACAGCAACAGGATCTCCTTCTTTTAAATCCAAATAATTCTCACCACTATGAATATTAGATCCATCAAACATTTCTACTAATATTCCTTTTTCTCTACCAAAAACAGCTTCAACTAATTTAGGATTATGATACCAAGGTTCATTGTTAAGAAGTTTACTAAAAAACTTTAAAACAGAATTATTTCCTCTATACTCTCCATAAGTTCCATTCACATTATAAAGAACATCCCTATTAGCACATTCTCTAGCCAAAGCCTCTTCTAAACTTAAACCATTTAATGTAACTACTCTACTTTCCCTATCAGTTAAATGAATTTCTTTATCAGGATTAATCCTTCTTGCTCTATCACCTGCCCTTAACCTAAGAGCATTAAGCACTTGACCTCTTCCAACAGGACTATTAGAAGGAACATCCAAAACTGACTCAGCCCTAAATGCAATTTTATTATACGCATCAGCTTTCAATAAACCAGAACTATCCAAAGAAGAAACCCCACTAATTAATTTAATAAACCTTGGATAATCAGTAGGAAAAGAATGAAAATAACTAGCCTCAGGATCATCAGCCCGGAATGGAAAAAGAACTTGGAAATCTAACCTAGAATTTAAAGAATCATTAATTCTCAACTGCTCTTTAAAAAAATCACTTTCAACAAATTGTTCATATCTTCTTTTCAAACCATAATCCATTATTAAATCCTATCAACTCTTTTGGATTAATCTTCTTTAATGAATTCTTCCAAAGGTATAGTCAACTCATCTTCAGCTTTTATTGTTCCTCTAGCTTTCAAATATTCTTTAGCTAAAAGATAAAACAACAATCCTAATGATTTCTTACCTTTGTTATTACATGGAATTATCAAATCAACAAAATTAGCATCATTATTTGTATCACAGCATGCAATTACTGGTATTCCCATATTAACTGAATCAACAACTGCATTTTTATCCGGCCATGGATCAGCTACAAACAAAATTTTAATTTCTTTGAAATCTTCTAAAGCAGAATTAGTTAACAAACCTGGTCTGTATCTTCCAGCAACTACTGGAATCCCAGTTAATTTTCCAAAAAGCTTGATTCCTGCCCATCCATTTTCTCTTCTACATACAAATAGAATTTGATTAGGCTCATATTGTGCTAAGAACTTAGCAGCAATTTCAATCCTTTCATCAATTTTCTTTACATTTAAAACAGAAAGTCCATCAGGTCTTATTTTATAGATAAATGGAGCCATATATTTAGTTCTAAATTTAGTTCCAATATGTAATCCGACCTTCAGATAATTGTCTAAAGGGGTCAAGTATACTTCTTGTTCTTCTGACATGGAACTACTGAAATAAGTAAGGGTATATAAAGCTTTTTGTTGAAAAATACTACCTTATTACCCTTTTAAAAAATGAAAAGATTTCAAAAAAATAACAATAAATTTTATAAACAAATAAACTAACTTTTAAAACATGAAAACTATTACAATTTCAAAAACTGAATATAACCAAATGAAAAAAGAATTAGAAACTCTTAGAAATACTAAACTCTATAAACGTCTTCTTGAATTTGAAATAAATATCCAAACTAAAAAATATAATAAAGAAGAACTTTTCTCTTAAGATTCTTTTTAAGTAATCAATTAATTTTTGTTGCATTTTTTCTGATTTCTTCATTTCAATAGCAAGCATGTAAATATCATTATTAATCAAATTAGGCTTAAAGTAAATCCTCAAAGGTGGCCTTTTCATTTTAAATTCATATAAAAATAATTTAGAATCAATCAATTTTCCAGCATCAGGACCAATTTGCTCAATCTTATCAAATATATTTGAAATTAAAGTATAATCTATTTTTGCTTTTTTAAGCTGTTTTTTAAATTCTTCATCAAATATTAATCTATAAATCATAATTAATTTCTATTAAAAAAACCTTTAAAAGACTTAATGAAGAATTTCTGAAAAATTTTCAACAAATCTCTCTCTCAATATTAACTAATTCTTTCAATTTACATTCTCTCTCTTTCCCAAAGATTCCAGTTTTAATATAAGACATATTCCAAGCAACAGCAAGATGCGCAATCATGAAATCCATAGTTTCTCCAGACCTATGCGAAATAACAGTTTTTATTCCATGCTTATGTGCATAATCAACAACCTTCTTAGTTTCAATTAAAGAACCAATTTGATTAGGTTTAATAATCATAGAATTAACAGATTTTAATTTTATAGCTTTTTTTAATCGATCCAAATTTGTAGTTATCAAATCATCTCCACAAATCAAAGTTTTCTTATTCAATTTAGCAAACCCAGAAAAATCATTTTCTTCTAATCCATCTTCAACAAACCCCAGATTATATTCCTTTATCCAATCATTCACAAGATTAATTTGTTTTTCTCGCGATAAAACTTTCTGTTTAGAATTTTTATAATAATATTTTCCTTTTTTGAAAAATTGCGAAGCAGCTAAATCAATTCCAAAATTTACTTTGTATCCTGTATGTTCCCTAAATTCATAAACCAAATCAGTCAAGAATTCAAAAATATCTTCATTCTTTTGATTCAAAATAAAAGCCCCTTCATCAGTTTTAGATTTAGCTTTAGATAATTTTCCAATCATCTCATAAACATTCCTATTAATATTCGCTCTTTGAGAAAATGTTTTCGCTTTAGGAATCAACAAAAATTCTTGTATATCAGAAGCTTTAATTTTAGTATGCGCTCCTCCACCAATACAATTACCTAAAGGTACAGGAAGTTTTTTTGCCTTAGGATTTAAGAAACTATACACTTTATTTTTACTCATTGCTTTCAAAACAGCATACTGCACAGCAATCGTAGGATTTCCACCAATAATAGATTTCAAATGATCTAATACTTCTAAATCTTTGAACTCTTCAAAATCATAATGTACAGAATACTTATTCAAATAATTCACAGCAAACCTAACATCTTTTGTAAAAGCTTTAACTTCATACATCCCAGTTGACGCCCCAGAAGGTGCTGAAGCAACATATTTTTTATTTACAATGACTTCAATAGCATTTTCATTTCTAGAATTTTTAATAACTCTCGCTTTCAAATCTTTTATTAACATAAAGACTCAGAGACAATAGAAGTTTAAATAAGTTTTCAAAAAAAGAAAAAATTAAACTAAATTTTTAATAAAATTCTTCTTTCCATCTTTTTTCATTTTTTTCACAACAGCTTTTTTAGATTTTTTTTGAGCCTGTTCAATTAATTTACCAAAAGTAACTCTAACAGCTTTTACAAGGTCCCAATCTGCATCATCTGCTGTCAACATCAAATTTGGATCTTCTAACCTCAAATGTATAGAATACTTAGCCCTTGCACCTGCTTTTTCAGCCTTACCAATCTCAACAATTAATTTAGCTTCTTTAAACTCCCTTTCAACCTTAACATACTCTTGATCAACAAGAAGTTTTATTTGTTGTACCTCAATAGAATTCAAATCTTTTAATCCGCCATAAATAACAGCCATAAAAAACCACCTCCAACAAAATACATAAGGCAATTTAATTTTTAAGCTTATCCAATCTAAAATCTTTAGTTAAGAATAATTGTTCTGTAATAGCTAATGAGTAGTAAAAATAGGAAGTATTATAAACCCCTAATTTCCAGATAAAATTAGAATAATTACTAAGGACACAACAATGAATATAATCAAAGTAAGAGGACATGAATTTAACTCATTTAATATGAAAGATTCATCTTCAAGAAAAGCAATCCAGCTAAAGAACAATATTGAAAATAATTTAAAAAAAATAGGCGTTAACAAAGAAAGTGTTAATATCAATATAGAAAACTTTATACTTAAAAAAGTCCAAGCATCAGCATCTTGGTACTATGATGGACAATACTTATACTATAGCTACAACAAAGGCAGTTTTATTGAAAATTTATATACAGTTTCAAAAGTTATTGAACTAGAATTAGAATCTTTAGAAAAAGGTGAAATAAGTAATGATGATTTCATCAGAGATTTTACAGAAGATAAAGATATAGAACTAAAACGTAAAGAAGCAAGAGAATTATTAGGTATTGAAGAAAATTCTAATGATTGGGAATTAATTCATGAAAAATATAAGAAGTTAGCAAAAGAACATCATCCAGATCTTGGTGGAGATCTAGAAAAATTTAAAGAAATTAATAATGCTCATAAAATGCTCAAAAGAGAATTACTATAACCCTTCAAAAACTACTTAAAATCAAAAGTTACAAAGAAAATATGATTTCCAGATTTACAATTCCAATCATAATCCTTTTACTAAGTTTAAACATTATAATTTTCAATATTGATTTTTATGAAAAAGAATCAAACTATGACCAATCAGAAATCAAAGATTTATTAAATTATTTCACAGGCTCAGAATTAAAAACCGAATATTCTATCGAAGAAATAATTCATCTCAAAGATGTTAGAAACCTAATTTGGCTCTCCTGGGGATTAATAATATTATTAGCAATAACCTTATTCTTTTCATCAACAAAAGACTTGTTTTATGGAGGAATAATTTCATTAATAATAACTTTCTCTCTTCCGATAATATTTCTTTCATTCGAAAATTCATTTATTTTGTTTCACAAATTATTATTCACAAACAATTACTGGTTATTACCTTCTTCATCGAAATTAATTCAAATGTTTCCAGAAAAATTCTTTATTGAATCTGCAAAACAATTAATATTTAACAATCTAATACTATCTTTGTTTACTATAATTCTTGGAATGAAGATTCAAAAGAGCATATAGTAATAGTTACAACGCAAAAGTTACAATAAAAGTTTAAAAAGAGGGACTATATATACTATTTAAAAACGGAGGTGAACGTTTTGGCAGTAAAAAGTAAAGCTAGAGTAGCTAAAGTAAGTCATAGTAAATCAAAATTTAGAATGTTCCTTTGGGGCCTTTTAGCATTGGTTCTAAAAGTTGGTGGAATTGCATTTTTAGTTCAAGGATTTGTAATGCAATTAGCAACTGGTGTCCTATATTACGGAATGTTACATTATGCATTAGGAATTATACTAGTAGCACTTGCTTGGGCAATATATTGTGGAAAACATTGTTGTTCAACTTGTTAATTAGTTAATTTTAAATATTCTTCTTCTTTATATTTATAAAAATGATTTGGATAAATGCAGTTTTGGGTATGTTAGGTGGCGCAACAAGAGCCTGTGTAGGACTATTAAAAGCAATGAGATCTAAAACTAAAATAAAATGGTCAAAAGTTCTCTTTACAATAATAACTTCAGCAATTATTGGAGCTACAACAGGATTAATATTCGATTCAGATTACAAAATTAGTTTGATTGCAGGTTACATTGGAACAGATTTATTAGAAAACACAATAAAAATAATAGCTAAAAAAGAAATTATATAAGAGCTATATTTTTTTAAATTAAATCACAAACAAAATCTCATGCCTTCTAGAACAAAAAATACACTAATAGAAAGAGGCCATAGAGTTTGGCTTAAAAAAGTTCTTAATATGCAAACAAATGGTCAAGAGGGTATAGATATTTTTGATGAAGAATATGGTATAGAATTAAAATGCAAATTATTAGAAACAAAACATCAAACAGGAATTCCAATCGCTGATTATCAACTTAGAAAATTTCGATTTGAAAATCCAAACAGGGAATTACTTTGGGCTTTTCTTTATTATAGATTATCCAAAACTTTAGAAGAAATAGGAGATAAAAAAAGTTTTAATCGTTATGTAACAGAAAGAGATGTTTACTTTCAATCATGGAGTTTCTTAGACCAATTTCCACCATCAATTGCAAAATTAGATACTTGGAGATATGTAAGAAGAAGAAGCGTATTAAGTTTAGAATATGCACAGATAAAAGTCAACAGAGGAACATTACACATACCTAGAGATTGCTCTTTAATAAAAAGATTCAAACCAGAATTATATATAGAAGATGAAAATTTACCTTTTTAGACCATCACAAATTTAATAAACTTCACATAAATTTATTTTTCATATGAAAACAGACTTACCATGGATTGACTTGGAGAAAAAAAAGACTTATTTAAGTACATTTATTGAAGCAACAATTTTAGCAGGAGCAGATTCAGTTCCATTATTAATGGGAACTACTTATCTTGCACAATTTAGAGATTTAGAAGGAGAATTTGCAACAAATCCAATATTTCGCCCAGATTTTTTAGTCGGTCGAGTACCATATAGTAATAGATTACTAGTTGCATTTAATGACGTTAGTTCAAGATTAACCCTTAATCCACAAATTGACGGCCAAGGTTTAAAAGTCCATACACAAGAAAATACAAAATCCACAGTTAATGATTTTTTAAAAAATGGAGCACAGCTCGCTAGACTGTATTTAGCAAACAAGAGTATTTTAGAAAAATTTCCAGAAGAACCAAAAATAAAAAGAAGAAATTTATTCGAAATAGTTGAGGAATGTTATTTGAGAGATAAAAAACTAGCAGAATCCTTCAAATATTTATCTAGACCTTAATTTTTTTTGTAAATTTTTCAATTTTTTATTAAATACCTTTTTAAAGAAGAACTTAGAGAGTTATAGAAATGATTATAAATAATCAAATAATTTTTGACAATACGAACAGAGAAATAGCAATAATTATTTTTGCAATCTGTTTAATAATAATGCTAGGAGGAATTATCTATGAAACCCATTGTAACAAGAATCACAGTTGAAGTCTTAGGCTCACCTAAAGAACATGTTGAAAAAGCTTTAGTTGACGTCATCACAAAAATAAAATCTGAAAAACAAGTAGAAGTCCAAAAAGTTAATGCCTATGAAGCTAAAGAAATGGACAATAAATTATGGAGCACATTTGCAGATATAGAATTTGAAACAAAAAATATAAAAAAATTAATGGATGTTTGCTACGATTTTATGCCTTCAAATATAGAAATTCTAGAACCTATTGGGATGGAAATAGAAACAATAGATGTTCAAGATTTATTGAATGATGTTCTCACAAGATTACATAAATATAATATGGTTTTAAGAAAACTTCAAACAGAAAATATCTATATGATGAAAGAACTAGAAAGAATTAGAGATGGAAAACCAAAGGTAGTACAATAAAAAAATTATTTTTTAAAACAATTTGCAATCAGTTTAGCCAATAATGCAACTAGAAACATAAAAGCAATCCAATAAGCCCACCAAAAACCAAATTTATCTAATATTATTCCTAAAAGTGCAAACAATACTAAAACAATATATCCAGCTTCAGAACATTTAGTAATTTTCTTTTTAACCATTTTTCCCTCCTATTTAATCAACCCTTCAATTTTCGCAAATGTTCTTCTTATTGAATTAACAGCATCAACATTAGCAGACACGGAATCAATACCCTCTTTATGCAAGAACTTCGCCATTTCTTCTTTTGAACCAGCTTGCCCACAAATAGAAGTTTCAATATTATACTTTTTACAAATAGTAATAACTTTATGTATTTGTCTTAATACAGCTGGATGCATTTCATCATACAGCTTTGCAATTCTAGCAGAGTTTCTATCAACAGCCAAAGTAAACTGTGTTAAATCATTTGTACCCAATGAAACAAAAGATATTCCTTCTTTACAAATCTCATCAATCATTTGCACTGCAGCAGGAGTTTCGATCATAACTCCAAACTGAATATCTTTAACAGGTTTTATTCCAGTATGCTCATAAAATATTTTTTTAGCTTCACGTACTTGAAGATTATCAGTAACTAATGGAATCATAATTCCAATATTTTTATATCCGGCTTTATGCACTCTTGCAATTGCTTCATATTCAGCAGTCAATAATTCTGGCTGATCTAAACTTCTTCTAATACTTCTCCAACCCATCATAGGATTATCTTCTTTCGGCTCTTCTTCACCACCCTTAAGATTCCTAAACTCATCAGTCCTCGCATCTAAAGTTCTATACCATACAGGTTTACCTTTAAAGGCCTTAAGAATTTTTTTCAAACTTTCAACTAAATGCGAAATAAACTCTTCCCTTCTTCCATGCTCAATCATATAAACAGGATGCACTCTATTTTCCATATTAATGAATTCGCTTCTCAAAAGTCCAACACCATCAGCACCAGACGCAGCTGCATGTTCTGCAAGTTCAGGAAGATCCATAATTACTTTAACTTTGACTTTTGTTTTCATCAAGAAAGGCTTTTCTTGATCCTTGAGTGCAATAGAAACATTTCCAGAATAAATTTTTCCTTTTGTAGCATCAATAGTAACAAACATTCCTTCTTTCAATTTTTTCGTTGCTATTTCAGTTCCAACTACACATGGAATCCCCATCTCTCTAGATACTATAGCGGCATGGCAATTATTAACTAAAAGAGGAGTTAATTTATCTGTAAAAACAATATAATTATGATTATCCAAAACAGTTATATTATAAACATCAATCTCACCAACATCTCTAACAAAATTCGTTCTAATCATTCGAGTATCAGACTTCATAATCAAATTTAATTTACTCTTATTTATACTAGAGCAAACAGGTAAGACTTTATCTTTTATTTTCCTAAAATCAAGTAATAAGTTCCTTTCTACATAAGGTTTAATTCTTCCTCCAACATTAACATCATTAACAAACCCCCCTAATAATTGTTTCGCAGAAAATAATCTTACACCATTTACTCTATGATAATCACCTTTAACTCTTTTTGTATAACTTAATAACTTACCAACATTTTCTACAATTTGAATATTATCAATATTCCTATTTTTAGTAACTTGTGGCACAATACCCAATCTCAAACATCCAACAACTATTACATCAGTCAATCCTTTTTTTCCACAATATATATTTATTCTAGAATTATTATAAGTTCCATCACCGTCAATTACACCAGCCAAGAAATTATAAATAACATCTTCATGACATTTCAAAAATATTTCAACTAAATTTTCCTTAATGACTAACAATTCTTCAGCAAATGATTTTGAACAAATAGTATGATTATAATTATCATTACTACCGACAACCATCCTTCCTCTTATCAAACCTCCAGCTGATTTCTTTCTATAAGAATAAACATCCTTTCCAGAGAATTCAGCTAAAATTGTTTTTATGGAATTAATGAAATATTTTTTTTCAATAGTATCTTTTTGACAAAAAGTAACACTTCCTCGTCTATTATTATGCCTAATATGCCCATCAGTAACCAAAGCACCCAACAAATAAGCCTTATCATGATTCATATCTCTACAATATCTAAAAGCAGGAATAGAATTTGCTACAAGCAACATTTCATTATTCTTCAAAACATCAGATATTTTTCTATCAACTAACTCACAATTAGAATAAGTTAACATTTTATGATCTGGAGTTAAAATTAAATTATTTCCTCTCATATTACCAGTTTGACTACACCCTATTTCAATAGCATTAGATTTTCTTTTCATACAAGCAAGTATAGGCTTCCATTCAATTTTCAAAGAATCTCTATTTAATGAAGACACAAACAATCTTTCATCTGTTTCATAAAGCTCTTCCATAGTTTTAAATCCATTATCAGTTAAAACCTTAGTTTTACCCGCAAAACAAGTACTCCCACCTTCATCAGTAACAATCCCTGATGCTCTCTGCATTGCAGGAACCATGTCTGGCGTTGTCATCCTTGCAACCAAAATATCCCCTTTCAAAACTTTCTTCAAATCTGCTAAATCTCTAACCATTACAACTTTCCCTTTAGCAACACCAGGTGATGCAGGTAATCCAGAAACTAAAAGTGTTGCATCATTAATATCAATATCCCCTTTAGCCATTTTCACATTTACAACCGAAGTCTCTTTCATTCCTGTCTTTTCCATAGTTGTAACAGGCCTTGACTGTACAATATACAATTTCCCCTTTTCAATTGCAAACTCAATATCTTGCGGCTTCCCATAATGTTTTTCAATCTTTATAGCCAACTCAGCAAGTTTCTGAATCTCACTAGATTTCAAACAAGATTCTTCTTGCAAATCTTTTGACACATCAACTTTTTTAATATTTTCAAAGGTCTTAGGATCACGAACATACATCCAAGTTTTCTTCGCAATCTTTTTAGATTTAACATCCAAAGTTTTCTTATCCAAAACAAACTCATCTGGTGTTATTGACCCAGAAACAACAGCTTCACCAAGTCCATAAGCCCCTTCAATTAATATTTCAGAAGTATTATTTGTTACAACATTCACAGAAAACATTACACCAGCAGCATCAGAATTAATCATCTTTTGAATTACAACAGCAATGTAAACTTTCTCATGCGGATAATTATTTTTAACTCTATAATAAATCGCTCTAGCAGTATACAATGATGCCCAGCAAGCTAAAACATGCGCAATCAACTCTTTATGTCCTTTGACATTCATAAAAGATGCTTGTTGTCCCGCAAAAGAAGCGTCAACTTGATCCTCTGCCGTCGCTGAACTTCTTACAGCCACTAAAGCTCCATTTCCACTTTTCATTAAATCTTCAACTTTAGAACCATTAACATCCATTTCATCATAAGATTCAATAACAATTTCCTTTATTGCTTCAGGCATTGGAGTAGAAACAATCTGATCTTGAATCCATTTAGCAGTTTCTTGTAATTGATCATTATCTTCCACATTCAATTTTTTTAATTTTCCAAAAATTTTTTTATCTAAACCTGAAATTTGAATATAATGCTTAAAAGCATATGCAGTAATAACAAAACCAGGAGGCACAGG
>Ga0208375_1003749_pt1 | contig 12593 bp, 20 predicted proteins | sample RifOxyD1_FD_184038 | JGI IMG/M metagenome (GOLD analysis project Ga0208375, IMG submission 184038) | Soil microbial communities from Rifle, Colorado - Rifle Oxygen_injection D1 (SPAdes) | ecosystem: Environmental > Terrestrial > Deep subsurface > Rock core/Sediment | place: Rifle, Colorado... | reverse complement strand
CCTCGGACAGAGTCCGCGCCTTTGGCGCAAGGCCAAAATCTACTTCCGGGTTGACTTTCTCCCCTTATCTGATAATATGTTTCGGAGCTCAAGGGAGCTTTTTCAGCCCAAGGCTGATCGGCCTCGGGCCGAGTTTTTTTCTTAAATTAGAGGCTATAAAATTTGTATGAAGTTTATTTTAGGCACAAAACAAAGAATGACCCAGGTCTTCGACGATAACGGCCGATCACTAATCGGGACAGTTATTTCGGTTGCTCCATCGATTGTCACTCAGATCAAGACGGCTGGCCAGGGTAATCAAAGTTCGGTCCAGATTGGTTATGGTGAAAAGCGAGCCAAAAATGCCGGTAAGCCGATGCTCGGTCACATTGCCCCAGCCTTGAAGGCCGCCGACAAGGAAAATATCAGTTTTCAATATTTGCGAGAGTTTACTACTGACACTGCTGCCGACTACAAAATCGGTGATACTGTCGATTCGTCTATTTTTACTGAAGGTGAGGAAGTAACCGTCATTGGCACCAGCAAAGGTAAGGGTTTCCAGGGTGTCGTCAAACGTCATGGTTTCCACGGAGGTCCACGTAGTCATGGCCAGAAGCACTCAGAGCGTGAGGCTGGTTCTATTGGTGTGGGTGGTGTTCAGCGCGTCTTCAAGGGTATGCGGATGGCCGGCCGAATGGGTAGCGATCGCGTCACTACCAAATATGTCAAAATTTTAAAGATCAACAAAGAGGCCAAGGAAATTTTAATTCAAGGGGCTGTGCCTGGCCGTCCTGGTTCGTTGATTCAAATTATTGCCAAATAAATATCATGGAAACGACTCTCTACAACCAAAAAGCAGAAAAAGCCGGCGATTTTAAACTCGAGGTCTCTCTTTTTGGCCAAAAGTGGAATGCCGATTTGGTCCATCAGGTGGTCTTTTCCATGTTGTCCAATGCTCGACCAGTTGTCGCCCATGCCAAGGGTCGCAACGAAGTCTCTGGTGGTGGCAAAAAACCGTGGCGTCAAAAAGGCACCGGCCGGGCTCGTCATGGTTCTAGTCGTTCACCAATTTGGAAAGGTGGTGGAGCTACTCATGGTCCAAACAAGGAAGCCAACTACACCAAAAAAATCAATAAAAAAATGAAGTCCAAAGCTCTGGCTGTCCTCCTCTCTCGCAAGTTCAAAGATGGCGAAATGCTGTTTGTTGATAAATTTGATGTGTCCGGCAAGACTAAAGTGGCCACTGATGCCATGAAGAAATTTTCGGCTATCAAAGGTTTTGAAAAAATTAATTACCTCAAAGGTCGTCGTTCTCTGATTGTCACTCCGGCCAAAGATGCTGAATTGGAGAAAGCTTTTGCCAATATTAAAAGTGCTCAAGTGACCGAAGCTCGCAACGTCAATCCGACCGATCTAGTGACTTACAAGTATATTGTTTTGGCTGGAGCTGAACCGATTGTGGCTTCCTTTAACGCGAGAATGAAATAGTTCAACTAAGTTCACTATAAATAAAATTATGTCTAAAATCGGCAAAAAAAATAATGGTCAAGTTCTCCTCGCTCGCCCTCACATTACGGAAAAGGCGACTATGTTGAACGAAACCAACAAATTTCCTATTTATACTTTTGTGGTTGATCCATCGGCCCACAAGACCGAGATTAAAAAAGCCATTGTGGCTCTCTACAAAGTGACTCCGGTTAAAATCAATATCATCAATATGCCCGCCAAGAAAGTGACCCGTCGGGGCAAAGTGGGAACCACTACCGCCACTAAAAAGGCTCTAGTTTTTTTGAAAGTTGGCGATAAGATTGAAATGGCCTAGTCAGTAGTAAGTAATATAGTAGTAAGTAGAAACAAAATCATGAAAAAGTACCAACCAACAACTCCATCACGTCGCGGCATGAGCGTAGTCTCCTACCGCGGGGTTTTGACGACCGATACTCCTCACAAGGCACTGACTACGGGTGGTAAGCGTGACGTTGGCCGTAACAATCGTGGCCGGATCACTGTTCGTCACAAAGGTGGTGGACACAAGCGAGCCTATCGCGAGATTGACTTCACTTTTGATAAAAAAGATATTTTCGCCAAGATTGAGACTTTGGAATATGATCCAAATCGCTCTGGTTTTATTGCTCTGATCTGCTATCGAGATGGCGAACGACGTTATATCCTGGCTCCAACCACGGTCAAAGTAGGGGACATGATTATGACTTCCGACAAGGCTGACATCAAACCAGGCAATCGTTTGCCTTTGGCCAAGATTCCGGTGGGGACTTTTGTTTACAATGTTGAGGTCAAACCAAAAGGTGGGGCCAAATTAGCTCGTTCGGCTGGTGCCTATGCTGAAGTTCTCGCTTCGGACGCTGGTTATACCAACCTGAAGATGCCTTCCTCTGAAGTCCGCAAGATTAGCGAACAAGCCTGGGCTTCGATTGGCTCTGTTTCCAATGAAGAATATCGCTTGGCCAACTATGGCAAGGCCGGCCGCAGTCGCTGGAAGGGTATTCGCCCGACCGTTCGTGGTAGCGCTATGAACCCAGTCGATCACCCCTATGGTGGTGGTGAAGGCGCCCAGGGTCGTGGTACTCGTCGCCCAAAGACGGCCTGGGGTAAGGTCACTGGTGGCCGCAAGACTCGTCGACCAAAGAAATACTCAAACGTGCTGGTGGTCTCTCGTCGCAAAGTCGGTAAAAAACGCTAAAAATTTTAAACTCAAAGACAAAAACCCACAAAAGCCCCGCCATCGGGGCTTTTGTGGTAATAAATAAGGTTTCTAATTTTATTAAGGTCGGACCTTGATAAAATAAATGAGGCTATTATAATTAGTTATAATGCAAAGGAAATTCTCATTTGAAGAGGGAGAAATGTACCATCTTTATAACCGAGGGGCTAATAAACAACCTATCTTTGTAAATGATCATGATCGATTTCGATTGCTTATATTGCTTTATTGTTGCAATGGAACTAAAGAGTTCCACATTAGTAACCATAAAAGTTTATCTTTAGAGGAATATTTTTTAATAGACCGGGGAGAGCCTATTGTCGAAATACTGGCTTACTGTTTGATGCCTAATCATTTTCATCTTTTGGTAAAGGAAATTACAAAGGGAGGGATTTCTCTTTTTATGCAGAAAGTTTTGACTGGTTACGGGATGTATTACAACGCTAAACATAGCAGAACTGGGCCATTGTTTGAGGGGAGATTTAAGGCCCAGCACGTAGACAGTGATGAATATTTGGAATATTTGCTGGCTTATATACATTTAAACCCAATCAAGACCAAGGATGAGGAGAGTTGGAGCGGTAAAAAAATTGTTGACCCTGTTTTAGCCAAGGAATTTTTAAGTAACTACCGGTTCTCTAGCTACCCTAATTTTTTAGGAAAAAGTCGAGTGGAAGATCCTATCTTGAATTTATCTGACTTACCACAAGACATTGTTTCTGAACAAAAAAATGTTTCAGAATTGATAAAAATTTGGTCAGCTGAGATTCTTGAGGATTAACTTTTATTAAGGTCCGACCTTAATAAAGATGTAGCTGAAAATTATAGACTGGGGATAACTTTTTTGTTTTTTGTGGAGAGAGGGGTAGAATAAGGCTAGACTGATTAAATTTGGTCAAGTTTTTTTGAAGTTATTATTTAGCTAATTTATTTTAATGAAAAAATATATTTTAGGGTTGGTCTTATTAGGAGCTCTACTGATTGTGGCCTCGAATGTGGTATGGGGGAAACAGATATCTGGCCAGCTAATTTTCAACAAGCTTCCGACCATGAAATCATTGCAGGTGGTTGCTAATAGTTGGCAGAGGCAAAATCCAGCTTTACCTATCCCAAACCTAAAAACTTGTCCGACAACTTGTCCTCAAGTAACATCTCCTGCTCCCAACTGGTGTCGTGAAGGAAAAATTGTGCCCCAGAAACCTAACGCTTGCGGTTGTTCTCTGCCCCCAAAATGCCTAGCTCAACCTCTCATTTTTCATTCCGCTGATGTTAATAAGAATTATACTATTGAAAGAAATGAATTAGATTATGCTATCAGTCTACAAGTGGCCGGAGGGTATCATTGTGAAAAAGAGGCTTTTTCTGGTTATGCCGTTGGTAGTAGGGATTATAATATTTGTCCAAAGCATAACTCAGATTATCAACTGAAAGACTGGAAAATTGATACAAAAGAATTGTTGCGGCTAATTCAGTTTTTCAATACGGGGGGTTATAAAGTAGATCCGGCTGGGGAGGATGGTTTCGTCCCGGTGTCTAAAGCTTCTATCGACTAGCTTACACCAAAGTCCGACTTCCCATGAGAAGTCGGACTTTGGTGACTTTGGTGTGGACTTTGGTGTTTTTGATACAGACTGGGGATAACTTTTTTGTTTTTTGGGGGGGGGGGGGGGTAGAATGGGGCTAGACTTTATTATTTAGCTAATTTATTTTAATGAAAAAATATATTTTAGGGTTGGTTCTTATTGCCACCCTAGTGGTGGTGCCGATCGTCTCGAGTGGGGCGACTATCGAAGAGCTTTTGGCCCAGATCGCGGCGTTGCAGGCGCAGATCGAGGCTATGCAAGGGTCTGGTTCTGATGGTCCAGCCACTACGCCCATCACCGGCCCCACTACTTTTGGTCAGCCAGAGGTTAAGGTTCTCGGTTCAAGTTTAATGTTATCTGGTTTGCTAGGCAACGAACTTAGTTTGCGAGCCAACTTTTCAGTGAAAGTGACGGCTAAAGATGGAGATATTTATTTTCAGAAAGTCAGGCCTTTTTGGTTAGAGTTTAATAGCCCGACACTTCCTCCTAAAAATGGTGGTATGCCTTCAAGTTGCAGTTGGATTGAAACTCCCACCTTAAAAATGGACACGGTAAGAGAATTAAATGGAAATGATTTTTACGTTTTACCTAAAGGTAAAACTACGAACTTTAATCTTTCTGTATCTTGTAAAACTTCTGAGATGTTTGCTGGCTCCTATACTGGACGCTTGGCAGGTTTTTCTTTCGCCAACACTAACCCAACTACTTGGGTGGTTAATACTTGGCCAACTACTTATGTAGTCATCAATTCTTTAACTAATCGTGCGATAACAGTAATCGGTGAAAAAGGGCCGTGGATTTCTGATGTAAATTACATAAGCGACAAAAATAAAGTTTTCATTATTGGAGAGAGATTGTCCCGGGTTACTAGTGCGGTAGTAGGGTCAAAAAATTTTGCACTAGATGAAAAGAAAACTGATAAGCAAGTCTTATTTACTCTCGGTACGGTTGCACTTGGTAATTATCCAATGTATTTAGAGTCACCACTTGGTAAGAGTAATACGGTGCGATTACAAATTGAAGATCTCGATGATCCGGTAAACCAACTACCAATCATCTATTCTATTACATCATCGGTTGCTCCTGGTGGGAGAGTAGAAATTCAAGGAGAGAGGTTAACCCGAACAGATTATGGGCGATTAGTTGTAGTAAAAGGGTCATCTTATGATCCATACCCGATCATTTCTTCTCCAGATGGGAAGAAGCTAAGTTTTCAGGTTGATTCCAGAGAAACTCCTGGCACTTATGATGTTTATGTTCAAACCCCGGCTGGAGTAAGTAATTCTGTGTCGCTTAACGTCGTCGGACCAGAAGGTTCTCCTAAAATTACCTCTGCCACGGCCAACGTCCGAGCCGATAATAATAGTACGGTAGATGTGACAATCCGAGGTGAAAAATTTGCTGACATTGGGAATATTGTAAAAATTGGAACTTTGACTCGAACTGCGGGTATTGCTCAAATTGGATCTGAATTTTTGTTAAGTGTGAGTATTCCTAGATCACAAATGCCAAATGGGGCTTACCCGGTAACAGTGGAAGTGTCGGGAAAGGGGGTGAGCAATGTGGTGACGTTGCAGGTTGGGTCTGTAGCTACCCAGCCATCAGTAACAGTTATTTCTCCAAATGGCGGAGAAAGATATCAAGCTGGAGGCACCATGAATATTTCTTGGAGAGGAGGATTTGCTCATGTTGGTCTTGGTGTTGTTGATAGTAACGGCGCTGTTATTGCTGGTCCAAATGGTATTGGCACACTAGGAATGATTAGTGCATGGGAACCAAATACAGGTAGTTATGTATGGCAAATACCGACAGACTTTACTCCTAGTTCATCTTATCGGCTCAGTGTTTCTTCTTATAACTCAGAAACTGCTCTTTCTATTCAAGATCGCAGTGATAATTATTTCACTATTGTCGCTCCTCCTGTTACTCCAACCAACCTCCTCCAAAATGGTGATTTCTCGGCTGGTCAGGCCAACTGGGACTTCCTCAAGGTGGTGATAAATGTCCTACGAAACTTTGACGGTGCCTACAACACCAGTAACTCGGGCGAAATTCTCTACCAGACCGTCTTGACCAAACCTGGCTCGACTTACGAGTATGGTGCTAAAGTTAAATCAAATCTCACTAGTGGTGTCTGTCAGGTGGATGTCTTTGGGAGCGGAGTGGATACGGATGTTATTAACTCCTATGGTGTTCAAAACAGGAGCTGGAGTGATACCTTCGTGGCCAAGGGGGCTTCGGTTCAAATCAGAATGATAAACACGGCAATTGTTCCTGCCACTACTGGCTCTGTCGCCTGTAGCTACGACGATCTCTATTTGAAACCGGTCACGACTGTCGCTAAGGCCACCACGATTAATCAGCTGGCCTCGGCTCTGGCTAGTCTCAAGGCCTTAATTCAAGCTCTGCGTTAGGTAAAAAGTAATAAGTAGTAGAGTAATAAGGAGTAAAAATCCCCGGCACCGTTAGGTGACGGGGATTTTGTTTGTTTTTGTCTGTTTTACCCTTGGCCTACGGGCCAAAAAGTTGACAATGAGCCATAATTTGCTAGGATATTAACCAGGCTCATGTCGAGCTTAACCCTTGTGAAATATGGCGTTTAGGCGCCAAAAAATCTCTCCGCCTATGGAATAGCAAAGCTTGTTTGTTTCAGACAAACATTCCATTGGCCAAGGATTTTTATTTCACTGGGTAAATTTTTGATTTTATGTCCCGCTCACTCAAAAAGGGTCCTTATTTGGACGAAAAATTGATGAAAAAAATTGCCGGTAAGAAACCCGGTGATACTGGCGTGATCAAAACCTGGGCCCGCCGGAGTCAAATCAGCCCAGAAATGGTGGGTTTCACTTTTGGTGTCCACAATGGCAAAAGCCACCTCGAAGTCTTCGTGGCCGAGGAAATGGTTGGTCATCGCCTCGGTGAATTCTCTCCCACTAAAAAGTTCGTTCGCCATGGTGGTAAGATGCAGAAGGAATTGGAAATGAAGAAGAAGGAGGCTGAGATCTCCGCTGCTAAATCCGCCAAAGCCACGACTGACACCAAAAAGAAATAATTCAATCTACTCACTATAAATAAACTATGAAAGCTGTCTTAACCAATTATCGCCAAGCTCCTCGCAAAGTCCGCCTCGCGGCTGATTTGTTGCGTGGCAAAATGGTGACAGTGGCTGAGATGGAACTCAATGCTTTGTCCAAAAAAGCTTCCCCAATTTTGATGAAGCTCCTGGCCTCGGCGGTGGCCAATGCGATCAACAATGACAAGGCTGACAAATCAAAACTTTTTATCAAAGAAATCACCGTTGACAAAGGCATGGTTTTGAAGCGTTTCTTTCCTGGAGCCCACGGCAAGGCTTATCCGATCAATCGCAAGAACAGCCACGTCAAAATCGTCTTGGGGATCAAGGAAGTCTCTGTCGCTAAAGTTAAAAAAGTCACCAAAAAAGTGGCTAAAAAAGTAAAGAACTAATATGACCCATCGAGTTCACCCATATGCTCATCGTCTAGGTATCATCCGTGATTGGAAGTCACGCTGGTTTGGCTCGCTCAATGGTCAGTACCAGGATTTTCTCAAGGCCGATGTTTTGTTGCGTGAATTTCTCGAAAAGCGTTTGCGTGGGATGTATGTTGATTCCATCGAAATGGAGCGTAATCAAAATATTTATCGTCTGATCATCAAAACCGCTCGCCCCGGTTTCATTATTGGCCGTAATGGCGAGGGCGCGACCAAACTCAAGAGCGAAATTTTGGCTAAACTCAACAAAGCCAAATTGCCTTTGCCTCGTGAATTTAGAATTGATATCGAGGAAGTCAAAGATCCAGAAAGTCACGCCGCCATCGTCGCCTATATGCTGGCCGAAGGTCTCGAGAAGCGTTTGCCTTTTCGCCGGGTGATGAAGCAGATGATGGAGAAGGTGATGCAGTCTCGCGGTGTGCTCGGTATCAAAGTAACTTTGTCTGGCCGTCTCGGTGGCGCCGAAATGGGTCGGGTGGAGAGTCTCCGTCTGGGCCAAGTTCCACTTCAGACTTTGCGCGCTGATATTGACTATGCTCGTGAGAAGGCCTACATGACCTACGGTGTGATTGGAATTAAAGTTTGGATTTACCGTGGCGAAATTTTTAATGAGAAGGCTCCAAAGACCAAAGAATAACTACCATGTTACTCCCTAAAAAAGTAAAATTCAGGAAATGGCAAACTGGCCGAACTAATCCGAACAAAGCTCGGGTAGCGACGCGTGGAGCAACTTTATCTTTTGGCAACTTTGGTTTGAAGGCTGAGACTGCTGGTCGCATTCGTTCCAATCAGATTGAAGCTGCCCGTAAAACGATCTCTCGTCAGATGGCCAAGACTGGTAAGTTATGGATCAGAATTTTTCCAGACCGACCTTTTACCGCCAAGGGGGCAGAAGTGGGTATGGGTAAAGGTAAGGGTGACCCTCAAGGCTATGAAGCTCAGGTGGTGCCCGGGAGTTTGATTTTTGAGGTTGACGGTTTGACCGATGCTATTGCCCGCGAAGCTCTCCGCAAGGCCGGTGCCAAATTGCCGATTAAAACTAGAATCGTTAGCCGATAATGCGTTAGTGCGATGCGAATCTACCTGCCTGCGGTAGGCAGGCGAATACATGCGAATATAACGAATAAAAAAATGAAAAAGATTGATTTTAAAACTAAAAACGAAGGTGAGCTCCAGAAACTCTTGACGGAAAAACGTGAAGCCGTTCGCGCTTTTCGCTTTGGTATCTCCGGTAGCCGAACTAAAAATGTTAAAGCCGGTCATGACTTACGCAAAGAAATTGCCCGGATATTGACTGTTTTAAATACTATCAAGAAATAATACTACTATGACTACTTCAATTAACAATCCAAAAACTCTCAAGGGCGTAGTGACCTCCGACAAGATGGACAAGACTGTCGTGGTGTCTGTTTCTAGCTTCGTCAAGCATCCAAAATACGGTAAGTATTTAAAGCGTGACAAGAGTTACAAAGCCCATGATGAGAAAAATCAGGCCAAGGTGGGCGAGACTGTCATCATCCGCGAATGTCGCCCAATGTCGAAAGATAAATCTTTCGAGGTAATTTTCGAGAAATAAAATCATGATTCAAGATCGCTCAATCGTAAAAATTGCAGATAACACCGGTGGTAAGATCGGCCGTATTTTCAAAGTGCTCGGCGGTTCCAAAAAGCGCTACGCTCGCATCGGCGAGTTGGTAGTCCTGTCCGTCCAGACCGCTGAACCTCGCAAGGGGACCAAGAAAAAGGATGTGGTTCAGGCAGTGGTGGTTCGCCAGAGGGCTCCTTTCCGACGCAAGGACGGTTCTTATATCCGCTTTGATGAGAACGCTGTGGTGATCATCGAAAAAGGCAAGAAAGATCCAAAGGGTGGCCGTATTTTTGGACCAATTCCTCGTGAGATAGCTGAAAAGGGTTATCAGAAGATTGCTTCTTTAGCGCCAGAAATCGTGTAAAAAAGTAATTCAAATTTCAAAATGCAAAATTCAAAATTACAATTCAAAGTCCAAAATTTTAACTCAAGTTCAAATGAGAGTGCTTTGAGTTCCAGTTTTGATTTTTTAACTGAAGCTTTGCACTTTGAGCTTTGCACTTTAAACTAAAAATCATGAATATCAAAAAAGGTCACAATATAATAATGCTGACAGGCTCCGACAAAGGTAAGAAGGGGAAGGTTTTACGAGCTATGCCAGACGACAATAAAATCTTGGTGGAAGGTATTAATGTTAAAAACAAGCGTCAGAAGCCCCGTAAGCAGGGGGAAAAAGGTCAGACTATCGCCATGCCTCACCCAGTCCATGTTTCCAATGCCGCTCTATTTTGTAGCGCTTGTGGTAAGGGTGTCCGCACCAAGGTTAAAATGACGAAAGATAAGAAAACTCACATCTGTGTTAAGTGTGGCAAGGAACTATAAATAATTTAAAGTTCAAAATGCAAAATTCAAAATTACAATTCAAAGTCCAAAATTTTAACTCAAGTTCGATTGAGGAAACTTTGAGTTCTGGTTCTGACTTTTTAACTGAATCTTTGCACTTTGAGCTTTGCACTTTAAACTAAACAATATGTCCTACCTCTCAATTCAAAAGAAAATAGAACAAGCTGGCAAGACTCTGAAAGAGGAGTTGGGTATTAAAAATGTCATGGCTTTGCCAAAGATTACCAAAGTGGTCATCAACTCTGGTACCGGTAAGGCTCGAGACAAAAAGCGCAATGAACTCGTCTCTGACCGCTTGGCCAAGATTGTTGGTCAAAAGCCTTCGGCTCGCGGTTCTAAAAAGTCCATCGCTAGCTTCAAATTGCGTGAGGGTGAAGTCATTGGTTATGCTGCCACTCTCCGTGGCAAGCGGATGTATGATTTCCTCGATCGCTTGTTCAATGTTACTTTCCCTCGTATTCGCGACTTTAAAGGTTTTGACGCTAAGTGTATTGACGAGCTTGGCAACCTAACTGTCGGTATCAAGGAACACTCCGTTTTTCCTGAGACTGCCGACGAAGATATTAAAGATATGTTTGGTTTGGCGATCACCATCGTCACTACTGCCAAAGACAAGAAGTCAGCTAAAGTTTTCTTCGATGCGATTGGATTCCCGTTCAGAAAGGCGGTAGCTCCTAAAAAATAAAAGTCGCTCGACTTGTTAAAATAAAAAGCACAGAAACCCCTCCAGCGAGGGGTTTCTTCCGTTACGCGTAGAGCCACCCCGCCCTCAAAAATTCTTGCTGAACAAGAATTTTTGAGGGCGGGGACTTCATGCTGGCCACCGCTCCACGAGGCTTTTCATTTTAACCAGTCTCGCTTCGGTTGAAATGCTAAAAACAAAAACCCGCCTCGCGACAGGTTTCTGTCAGGGCGGGGGATGAGAACTCGAGGTTACTCTTGGCGGACAAACTCGACGAGCTTGTCCTTGTAGGCAGGGTCGTCTGGAGTGATGATTCGGGCAATATATCGGGTGCCGTAGAGATCGTTGCATTCTCGTGGTACCAGCCCGCTGGTAAAGGAAAAGTACATCCTGAAACCGTTTCGGTCTTTCATTCCGACGAGAGCCAGGACCGTAGTATTGTCACTGTTATTGCCCTTGTACTCGACCAGGGATAGACGGGGCATTTGGGCAAAGTCCCCGACGATTTTCTCCGCTCGAGCTTTCTGAGTCGGAGTGAGGGACTGCTCGAAAGCGAATCGTTTCTCGTGGTTGAAGTCAATCACGCTACAGACTCCAACCAATGAGATTGTTGCCAACAACAAAATCCCGGCTAATAACCGTCTCATTTTTTCTTCCTCTCAATCGCGAAGCCGAAGCTTCGCCGTTAACTACCCTAATCTATCTACTATTATACACCCATATTAGCTTTCTGTCAACCGCAATCGGGCAGGAGAGGAGCTTTTTTGGCCACTTCTTCCCCCATCTGGCTAAACCCGCCAAAAACCTAGCTTTTTAGCCTTAGACTTGGTTTGACAGAGGGGGAGCTTTTTGATAGGATAGCACCAGCTCGTTTGGCTTAAACGCTTGCTTAAACAAGCGTTCGCCTGAACAAATTTCAAAGAAATTTGTTTTAAGGGCCCCCTTTAATCGTTATGGCAAAAAAATCAGTCATCGCTCGTGCTCAAAAGACCCCGAAGTTTGCTTCGCGGGTGGTTCGTCGCTGTTTCCGTTGCGGACGTAAGCATGGCTATATGAGAGACTTTAATCTTTGCCGTATCTGTTTCCGGGAATTAGCCAACGATGGCAAAGTCCCGGGTATCCGAAAATCTTCATGGTAAGCGATCCTATTTCCAACATGCTCATCACCATTAAAAATGGTGCTAAAGTCGGTAAAGAAACCGTCGTTTTTCCTTGTTCCAACCTTAAATACGAAATTGCTACCTTGCTCGAACGCGAAGGTTTCATCAAGAATGTCAACAAACGGGGTAAGAAGGTCAAGAAGTTTATTGCTTGCGATATTGTTTATGGTACCGATGGCAAGACGGCTAAACTGACCGACGTCAAGAGAATTTCTAAGCCATCTCGCCGAGTTTACCGCCAGGCTGATCAGATCGCCCCGGTCCGCAACGGTTTTGGTATCGCAGTGATCTCTACTCCCAAAGGTTTAATGACTGGCAAGGAAGCTTATCAGCAAAAAGTCGGCGGCGAATTAATGTTCCAAATTTGGTAAGAATAAATTAAAAATTTAAAATGAAAAGTTCAAAATTACAATTCAAAGTTCAAAATTTTGGCTCAAGTTCGATTGAGACTGCTTTGGATTCTAGTTTTGACTTTTTAACTGAAGCTTTGCACTTTAAACTTTGCACTTTAAACTAAAAATCATGT
>Ga0208375_1003748_pt1 | contig 12601 bp, 9 predicted proteins | sample RifOxyD1_FD_184038 | JGI IMG/M metagenome (GOLD analysis project Ga0208375, IMG submission 184038) | Soil microbial communities from Rifle, Colorado - Rifle Oxygen_injection D1 (SPAdes) | ecosystem: Environmental > Terrestrial > Deep subsurface > Rock core/Sediment | place: Rifle, Colorado... | reverse complement strand
ATCATCGTGTTCACGGCGTTGCATCCGCTGCCACCTACTCCCACGACCTTGATTTTTGCACCCTGGGTTGCGACTTGATCGATTTCAAACATACTAAAGAAGATCCTCTTCTTCGGTTAACCTGGTGACCGGTTTCCCTGGTCACGCGCCTTCAGCCACTCAACTCAAAACAAATCTTTGATCCATGTACGCATGGATCCACGGACCTTATCGTAAATATTCTTCTCCCGGATCGGAAACTTGCTCTTCTGCAAATTACGCGAGCCGTACTTCAACAAACCCACTGCCGTAGCGAACTTTGGTGAATTGACAACGTCCCGAAGGCCGCCAATATTTTGCGGCAACCCACGTTTTACCGGCATTTCAAAAATAAACTCGGCAAGCTCCGGCATTCCCTCCAGCAGAGTGGCTCCGCCGGTTATCACGATGCCCCCGGAAAGGGCGTCCTGATAACCCGACTTCATTACCTCCCGCTGAATGAGCGAAAACACTTCTTCAACCCGGGGCTCGACGATCTCAGCCAGAAGCCGCCGTGAAACCACGCGTGGTTTGCGCCCACCGACACCGGGAACCTCGATCGTCTCGTCCGGCTTCACCATTGAAGACATGGCGCAGGCATGTCGAATCTTGATCTTCTCCGCTTCATTTTGCGGAGTTCTGAGTCCGACGGCAATATCGTTGGTAATGTGATTACCGCCGATCGCGAGCACTCCCGTATGCACGATCGCGCCGTCCTTGAAAATCGCGATGTCGCTTGTTCCGCCGCCGATATCGACGAGGAGAACGCCAAGCTCTTTTTCGTCCTGCGACAGAACCGCTTCGGCCGAGGCAATCGGCTCCAGGCAGATCTCAGCGACATTCAAGCCCGCCTTATTCGCGCATTTTATAATGTTCTGCGCCGAGGAAACCGCTCCAGTGACGATATGTACTTTCGCCTCGAGCCGCAAACCACTCATTCCAATCGGGTCCCGGATCCCGTCCTGCCCGTTGATCATGTATTCCTGAGGAATGATGTGGATCACTTCGCGATCGAGCGGGATCGCGACAGCTTTGGCGGCATCGATCACGCGCTGAACATCGTTCTCAGTGATCTCTTTATCCTTAACCGCCACGATACCGGTCGAATTGAAGGATTTGATGTGACCGCCGGCGATTCCGGTATAGACCGTCGAAATTTCAACACCGGCCATCAGTTCCGCTTCTTCAACGGCTTTCGTGATGCTGTCGACCGTCGAGTCAATATTGATCACGACACCCTTACGTAAACCCGTTGATGGCGCGGTGCCGATGCCCACGATATCAATAACTGGCTGCGGACCGCTTTCGGCAACCTCCCCAACGATGCAGCAAATTTTTGTGGTGCCGATATCAAGGCCGACAACAAAGTCCTTTTTGGACATACACCCCACCCCCTCCATGGGCCCCGAACGGGACCGCGGTCGAGACCGGCAAAAAATGCCCGTCTGCCTAAGAAATTCTAAGAACCCTTAGCGGTTTTGACAACTATTTTTTTCCCTGCATCCGCCCAAATCTGACGCGCAGCGATCATATGACTGCTCAAGTAGGTCATCACCTTGGACAATCGTCTCAGCTGAAGGTTCAATTCGTCATCCGGCTCTTGCCCCAAATCGACGAGCACCCGACCTTTTGATGCCGGAAATTGGCCGAGCGGATAGACGATCCACGCCCGAAAACCACGTTCAGGGTCCCAGAATAACGAAGAAATCTCTCCTGCTCCTCTCATCGGAGAATTTTGCCAGGCACTCAGCAAATGGAGCGCATCCAAGACCCGAAAGCGGTCATCCCCCAGAAATCCGGAGAGGATGGGGAGATCTGGCTGGTATTCAAGAGAAATCTTTCCGAAAATCGCACCTTCCTGGTCCACATAAGCCAAATCTCCGTTTCGCCCCTGCCAAAGAGCGCGAGGCTCCCGAAAGGTAACTGAAATGGATAGAGCTTGCGGAAATCTTTTGTTGAGGTAAACCGCCTTCACCCAGGAATTTTCCAGAATGCGGCGTTCGATCACGCCAAGATCCAATTCAAAAAGGCTGACTTTTCCAACTGGAATCGCCGCAAGTCGCGTAATCTCCTCCGCGTCAACGGGAGCTCGTTCCGGCTGGTCGATGACTTCGACGACCTGCACGGTAAAAAGCGGTGAATGAATCGTGTAATAGATTCCAATCGCTGCGCCCACTAGCGTGACAAACGACAAAGAGATGACGAGCGTGCGACGAAATGCCTTCATGCCTGCATCGTAGCACAGCGCAATGAGAGAACGTGCGTAAAATAGCCAAAAAATTGGAAAACACTTTCGGCCACATGGTAGGTTCGGAGTCTATGAAATCGACTTTTCCAATCTTTGCCTCCTTTCTGTTTTTATTCCACCTCACTTCCGGAATTTCCGGTTGCGCGAGTCGCGAGGTTCGGATCGGTGAAACACCGGAAAGTTTTCGACATCAGAGTGTCCCGCTGGTCGGAGCATTTAAAGCCGATCGATACAATTTCGGTAACGGACTCCGCCTGATCGTCGTCGAAAATCATTCGTCACCCACGTTCGCCTATCAAACGTGGTTTCGCGTCGGCTCCCGCGACGAGATGAAGGGCAGAACAGGCCTGGCACACCTTTTCGAACACATGATGTTCAAAGGAACCAAGAATTATAAAGAAGGGGAATTCGACAGAATACTCGAAGAAGCGGGCGTAGAAGGAGAAAACGCCTTCACGAGCCGGGATTACACGACCTACGTCCAGGAACTTCCAAAAGACAAGCTCGAGCTGATCGCGAAGCTCGAATCAGATCGCATGATCAACTTGATCGTCGACGACAAAGCCTTCAAGACAGAAACCGAAGTCGTGCAAAACGAGCGCCGCTTTCGCAACGAAAACAGCCCGGACGGGCTGATGTACCAGGAGCTTTTCGGGCTCGCCTTCACTCGACACCCGTATCACTGGCCGATCATCGGTTATCAGGAAGATCTGAACCGTATGAACTCGGAAGATGCCCGCCAATTCTATCGATCTTATTATAGTCCGAATCACGCGACCATTGTCGTGACGGGAGATGTCGATGCGGAAGAAGTGGCCCGGACGGTCCAAAAATTTTACGGCGGAATTCCCGCCCAGCCATCGCCGATCAGGAACATACCTGCCGAGCCCGCCCAAAAGGCCAAACGCACGAAAGTGATGAAACTGAACATTCAGGTCGAAAAACTACTGATGGGCTGTCATACGCCCGAAGTCACCCACGAAGACATTCCTGCCTTGAGCGTCCTTCAAGCCATTCTGTCCGGAGGCAAGAGCAGCCGTTTGCATCGGGCACTGGTTGAAACCGGGATTTCAAGCTCGGTCGACTCGAACGATATGAGCAACAAGGATCCGACACTCTTTATGATCGCAACCAACCTGCAGAGCGGAAAAAAGGCCTCGCGCGCCGAGGAAGTCATCCGGAAGGAGCTGAACCGGATCTTTCATGAACCCATTCCGGAAATCGAACTCGAACGTGCCAAAAACAAACTGAACTTCGGCTTTTACGAAAGCATGGACGGAAATTCCTCGAGGGCCTATTTTGTCGGACACTACGAGGCCTTGGCCGACAGTTTCGAGGTCGGCTTGACCATTCAAAAAAGAATCCAGACCGTGACCGCGCTTGAGGCTCAAAGTGTCGCCAGACGGTACCTTGATTCCGAAAACTGTTCCGTAATCATCGGCGTGAAAAGGAATTCAAAATGACCAGCAAACTCCTCTTCGCATTCATAGCTCTGTCTGTTTCATGCGGCATCCCCGTTCAGGCCGCCGAAACCGCCTTCGAACCGAATAACGCTTTACCGATCGTTTACGTGAACGTCGCACTCAAGGCGGGTTACGTCACCGACCCTTCCGGCCAATCCGGCTTGACTAACATCATGGGAGAAATGCTCCTGCGTGGAACCAAGACTCGCGGGAAGGAGCAGATCGATCTCACTCTCGACCAAATCGGAGCCCGCCTCGAGGTCGAGACACGCGCTGAGTCGGTGATCCTGCGAGGCGCGGTGCTCAGCTCACAACTGGAACCTTTCCTAAGTCTCGTAGATGAGATCGTTACCCAGCCGATTTTCCCCGAAGACGAAATCAGAAAATTGAAGTCAGAAATCATTTCCGCCATTGAAGAGGAGCTGGGAAGAGACCCAAGTCTCGCATCCCGCAGGTTCATTAAGTTTCTGTTCCTCGATCATCCTTATGGAAAGCCCGTCCTGGGTACGATCAATGACATAAGGAATCTGACTCGACCGGCGATTCTTGGCCATTATGACCGGCTCGTTCGCGATCCGTACATCCTCGTGGTCGGAACGGGTAATGCCAGCGAAGAACGAATCGTTCGTTGGACTGAAGCGATGGCCTCAAAACGCAAAATCCGCGACGCGGAATCTCTTCCAACACTCCCGCGCCCGACCGAAGTGCCCCAAAGGCGGGTTCTCCTCGTCGACAAGCCGGAACGGACACAGACGCAGATCAATATCGGCCAGATTGGAATCAAGATGACCGACGATGATTTTTTTCCCCTTTACCTGGGCAATTACGCGTTCGGAGGCGGGTCGTTTCTCTCCCGCCTGATGATTGAAATTCGTGCGAAACGCGGCTGGAGCTACGGCGCGAACAGCGGATTCAGATTCGGGACCCAGCCAAGATCCTGGCTCACCCACTTGTTTCCGGCCTCGAAGGACAGCCCCGCGGCCCTCGAATTCACGTTGAAAATGATCCAGGACCTCAAGGAGAGGGGGCTCTCAGCGGAAGAATTTGCTTTTGCGAAGCGCAGCATCGTGAACGGCGCCGGGTTCATGTATGACACCCCGAAAAAGCGGGTTGAGAACAAACTTCTCGAGCGGACCCTGGACCTTCCCGACGGCTTCATGCAGTCGTACGCTGCGAAGATCGACAAAGTGTCGCTTGAGCAGGTGAATTCCTCTTTAAAGGATTATCTTCGGCCGGACCGGCTCGCCATTACAGTCCTCGGGACGGCGAAAAACCTCAAGGAACCCATCGCGCGCGCGGCGGGCGTTCCCATCGAAAAAGTCGAGGTCGTTCCATACACGCAGGAGTAGCCAGCCGTGGCAATTACGCCTTGGAAACTTCTCATTCGCAGCACCCTGATCTGCGGTCTCACTGGAACCGTTCTCTTCGGCCTCGCCCTCAAGAGAATCGAACCCCTCCCCCTCAGCGCCGCACCGCTGAAGTTCGAGGCCAAAAGCGCCCACCAGTATATGTCGAAGCTCGCCAAAGGCTTCGAAAATCGGGTGACGTGGAGCGAATCACGCCGTAAAGCCGCGCAATGGCTCAAAGATGAATTCAAGAAGCTCGGCTATTCACCTCGCGGTCTCCAATTCTCGGAGGTGATCGACGGGAAGAAGTACACGGATCTCGAAAACGTTTTCGTCGAAAAGCGAGGAATGAGCCACCCTGACGAAATCATCGTGGCGATGGCCCATTACGACATCACCGATACAACAGTGGAAGGCGCGATGGACGATGCCTCCGGTGTCGGCGTCGTTCTCGAGCTCGCGAGAGCTTTTTCGAAAACCCAGAGTGACCGAACGCTGGTCTTTCTCCTGACCGATAGCGAGGAATTCGGCTCGTTTTGGGGAGCGCGCGCGTTCGCGAAAAACTATGAGAAGGCCGACAAAATCGTAGCGGCGGTCAATGTCGATTTTCTCGCCCCCGAAAAGCAAAAACAGATCCTCACTCTCTGCGATGGACTCAAGACCGGCTTCACCCCGCTCTGGCTTCGGGAAATGGCGCTCGACTCGCTCCGCTCGTTCGGACAAGTTGACGCGGCTGATATGAGTCACATCCTTGAGTTCGTACAACGAGCGGTGCAAATCCCGGCGGCCGATCATGGCGCTTTCCTTGCGGCGGGAATCCCGGCTTTCAACTGGGTCGGACAAACCGAGAATTTCACCCACGACATGGCCCATTATCATCATACGTCACACGATGTGGCGGAAGCGATGCAGCCCGAATCCTTCGACCAGGCCGGCAAAGCCGCTGAACGCTTGATTCACAGTATAAATGCGCTACCGAAGCTGCCCCACGATTTTAAGAGTTCGTCCTATTGGAAAGTGTCGCCTCATCTTTACATCGAAGGCTGGGCGGCGACGCTGCTCCACATTCTCGCCTTCATTCCATTCCTGCTCTATAGCATCGCGAAACTAAGAACCACATTCCGAGAGTACCCGCGTGATCAGGTCCTGGCGGTTTTCGGAAACGAAGCGAAGAGCATCGGGATCCTGCTCGGATCACTTCTGCTGGGCTATGTCGTTATGCTTCTCCTGCCGGCGCTGAACATCATCACGCAGTATGAAACCTTTCCCGCAACACAGAAATCCCTGCTCCTTTACACGCCGAACGTCATAGCGCTGCTGATCGTAGCGGGATCCGTTATCGGCGTTTACTGGCTTTTCCGGTTGATCTTCTCCGAACCCGAAGACACGATCGCGCACGTCAAAATCCGGCACGCGTTTCACTCCGGGTTTCTGACAGTGATCATCTTCCTGGCGCTTCTGAAGAACAGCTATCTCGCGGTCCTGTTGCTATTGCCTCCGGCATATTTCTGGACTTCCGTTCGTGATCGCCGTCGCGTGCACGGAAGGATTCTCAATTTCCTTCTGCTCGGCGGAGGAGCCATCACCCTGGTAACGGCGGTTGCGGTCCTCACAACAATATTTCATGTAGGCGTGGCCTACTGGTGGCTGTTTCTTTCGGCGAGCTACGGTTTGATTTCAGCCTATGCCGTTGTTCTCTTCCTTATGGCCGTTGCCATTCTACTCCGGCTCTTTCGTTCCTTCGTTCTTTGTCTTTGAACTGACTGGATTTTTTCCGTCAATTTAAAAAGGTGACAGCCATGACGCTCGGTGTTACACGCAATGCATAACGAGGGCCCATAAGGCTGAAATTTTAAAAAAAGGAACTTCGATGAAACAGTTCGGCTTCATTTCTGTCGTGAGCATCGCCGCAATGGTTCTTTCCCTGCCATCCTTTGCTGGCGTAAAATTTTTCCAACCGGGTAAAGCGCCCGTCATCATCGAGACGGTCTCGATGGCTGCTGACAATGTCGAAGCTGCGAAGAACGTGGTCTTCAATTTCGTCGCAACCCATCCTGAAATTTTTCCACTCCACCCGAGCGACCAGTCGCTCTATCTGAAGCGTGCGGAACCAACACCCCGCGGGCTTGTTCTCCATTTCGAACAACGCGTGCTGGGAGTTGGAGTGGAGGGAGCCGAAATCGTCGCCCTCTTCAACTCAAAGCAGGAGCTTGAATCAGTCAACTCATCAGTTGCCCCCGTCGCGATGCTTTCCGCGAAACCGACCATCAGCCGCGGAGAGGCGTTTAAAGTCGCGGTTCGCGAACTCGGCTTTCAAAGCGCGGAACTCGGCCAGGAGAACTCTGATGGATTGCGCATCATCCAGACGGCCGAAGGCGCGGTACTCGTTTGGCAGTTCTCGATTCGTGAAGGACTTGATGGATCCGGCGCATCTCGCACCCAGGTGATCGCTTCTGGCCCGAACGCCGGCAAGCTCCTGAAGAGCCTTCCTGTTTCAGACGCGGCAGCTAAACCCGGAGCCATAGATATTTATGATGCTTCGGTGACTATCCTGATCCCAAACCCGATCTACAAAGGAGTCAAAGTCCTTCACAACGGAAAACGCTGGGGTCTGGGCGTTTTCGAAATTTCGAAGGAACCCAAGAAAGCGAATGCCTCCTTCGAAAAAGTCAGGGACTTCTATCAGAAGATTTTCAACCGCTTCAGCTTCGATGGTAAAGGCGCCCCCATCGTCGCCTCCGTCAATGTGCAGAGAGCATTCAGAACCCTCGATCTTCTGAAATTGCGAGAAAATGCGGCCTGGATCGGCCCATGGAAGACCTTCGCCCTCGGTGCCGGCGGGAGAAGTCTCGGGAATTTCAGCGAGTCGCTGGACGTGATCGGGCACGAATTCACCCACGCGGTCGTCAGCACGACCGCGGAACTTACGCCGGGCGGTCGCCCGGGCGCCCTGAATGAACACCTCGCGGATGTCTTCGGAGCGGCAATTGAACAATATTATGAACACCCCGCAAATCCTTTCCTCATGGGAGAAAAGTGTTTGCGCGGAGCCCTTGCCAAGAAGTCAGAGGCCCTTCGAGACATGCTTAACCCCCAGAAGAGTCTGGGCGGACAGCCTGCCCACATGCGTGAGATTCCCGACGAGTACGGTCCTGCCTGCACCCCGACGCAGAAGAACGACAGCTGCGGAGTCCACGACCTGAATGGAATCCTGAACCGCGCGGTGGCCCTCATGATTCAACAGCTGGGATGGGAACCCATCCAGAAACTCGTCTATCAGGTCATGGTGGGTCGGCTTCGCTCAAGCTCCGACTTCGAAGACTACCGAAACCAGGTTGTCGAGGAATGCAACGCGACCCTGAGCGCAAATGCATGCGATGTCGTCCGAACCGCATTCGCTGATGTCGGGTTGTAAGAAGAGAGCTGATGCGGGAACTGGAATAGATTCGGAGTGGCTCGGCGCATCCGTGCGCCTATAGAGCCGTCCATGGAAAACCACTCGAACCTATTCCAGTTCCCGTGAGCTCTCGTAACATTCAGGTGAATCCGCCCGTATTTGGGTGGTGACCAGCCGCTGACAAACGCCTCACAAACTGTCTGGATGTTAGGATGTGTCGAAAATGACAGACCATAGGTAACGGCAGGTGTTTATACCTCCTGAATCCTGGTATCCGGTTTGCTACGTCGGTAACATGGCCATAGACCGCAGTTTGTTCGTTAATTTAATTCAAGCCAATTTGGAGGAACTTTCGTCTCTTCGGCTCATTTTGAGCCCTGAAGGCCCGTTAGGATTTTATGCGGAGATTCTGTTTGCGTATCTAAAAGGCGATATTCAGGCACTTGGGCAACTTGTGTCGATTTCAGAGACAAATCCGAAAGAAGAACCCTATCTCTTAATAAACGTGATTGCCAGGATGCGTTTGAACACGCGTCGGAGGATTCTCGACACTGAACTCATTTCGACATTGCTGAATCGCATACACGCGCTTTCTGACGATCTCTGGAAAGGTGAAGTCTATTTTGTCCTCGCGTATGCCTACGAGACAGCGGAACAACACGAATCAGCAAAATCCTACTACAAACTGGCAGCCGCATTTCTAGGATCGCAGGGCGCAAATAGAAAAGCAGCAAAAGCTGAATTCAATTACGTGGCTGCGGATAGCTGCATTCAACCCGATAAGAAACGCCTGATTGCGGACTATTATTTTGCCTTTAAGAAATGCCGGCGGGTACGGGAGTACGGGATGGCGGGCGCCGCCTTGAACAATATTTCGAGGGAATACTTCCGACTGGGAGCACACAAAATCGCTCTCAACTTCAGTAAGCGCGCTCTGAAGTTGCTCGAACGTGATTTCGGAACGATTCATTATTATCTGGCCGTTCTCCATCAAGCGCATGTGCTGATGGCACTCGAACGAAGGTCAGAGGCCCTGCTGCTTATGGAGCATGCGCGGGGTTCGGAATTTCCCGAAATCAGAGCCGGCCTTGCAGTCCTTGATGGAACAATTTCAAATGGAACAGGGGGAGAATTAGAACGTGATCTTATACCCACTTGGGCTGAAAGACTGAAAAAACAGAAGGGACGGGCCCCACAAAAGATTCTCGGTAGCCTGGAAAGTCAACTGATCGAATTATTGCTGGATGGCCCAAAACACAAATTTGAGATCATGGACAACGTTTACGGCACACGACTGAGCATGGAGACGCGAGAAAGCCGATTCAAAATGCTGATGAGCCGCCTTAGAAAAAAGCACCCCGGACTGATTTGCCTCGACCAGGGAAAGTATCGCCTTTTAGACGAAGACGCCTCGGTTCTGACGAAAAGATCCGCGTAATTTCAGCAAATTCAACAGAATGGCCGAGCAGTTCGAAGTTACCGCATGTTACTGGGATCGTTCAGTCCATTGCTGTAGTTTCTCCTTGTGGTCGTGATGACCCGAAGGAGAACGATATGAAACAGTTGAAGCAGAAGGTGATTAAGTCGATCGTCCCGGCCCTTGTGGTTCTGGCGGGCATCGCCAGCATTTCCCGGACGTCTCAAGCGGCGCTCCTGCTGGATGGCTTGGGTGTGCCGAATCGCATGGATTCTCAAGCCCTGTGCATATATTCAATTTTCCCGCTATTTATTCCTTTCTGCTTCTTGGATGAACAGGGCGCAGCATTTCAAGAGTTCACGTCTGAAGACCTGAAAGTAAGTGGGTATTCGGAAGAGGAAATTGCACTGATCACGAAAGATCAGGCCGAAATTAGAGCCCGTCTCCAAGAGACTAAACAAAAATTGGGAATTTCCAAAGAAGATAACAAAGCTTCCCTTTCCGCTGATTTAAGGCGGATCTACCCCGAAGTCTCGGATCTCTACCTCGAATTCGTTTTCACGCAACTCGGAATGAAATAGGTGTTCGGCATTAGTCACCGCCCAGCGAATGCAAGCTGGGCGGTGATTTTTGATAAGAGGCACAGTATGCGTTTTACATCGCTTTTCACGATATTTTTTACCACTTTTGGCTGGGCAAGTTCCGATTCAGCGGACGTTTGCGTCCTGAATTATGAACGTGCTGGAAGCGGCATTACTAGAATAGTTGAAAAAGTATTTAAAAATAAGCCTGGAATTTTCCTGAAATCCGAAGCCACTCCCGCCGACTTCCTTGAATGCGTAAGATCTGCTTACCCTGAGATCGTGCTTATCGGGCATGCCTTGGAGCTCAGGCCTAATGCTCCAGCGGTTAACCTCGGGTACTTTCGGCGTCTGGATTCAAAAGAACGTGCCGAGAACATCGCGATCAAGAGAGAGTACCTCATCGACGAGCTAAACCGTGTATCTGCCTCGTCAGAGTGGGACTCAGACTATAGCCGTTCGGACAGGCTAAATTTAGAGCTTCGAAAGCTCGAGGAACTGGAGGCAAACGACAAACCTCTTTATCGAGTCCTGCCGATTATGCCTCGAATATTCGCTCTGGCCCGGGCCGAGCTAGCTCGTCAGTCTATTTCTGGATCGAAAACAGGATTACGACGAATTCGTCTCATGTCCTGCCAACCACGCGAAGTACTTGCGCAGTACTCAGATCTGCGCGAAATGTCCGAGGAATTTAAGCTAGAGTTGGATATCGCCCCGCCGAATCGAGTGATGAGCGCCTTGAAAGGCAAAACAGTCACCTCTCCCAGTAAAAAATGGCTCAGGAAAAGCCTAATCGAAGCAAAAGTAATTCCAAAACGTTGAGCACAATTTTCTAGCGAGAACGATTAGTTCGTAATCAACTGCATTTTCTATGAACTTGGCCTCCTGATTCGGCAATCTCAAACCTTTAGACATTTCGCATTCAGGTGGCAAGATTTTAGGCAGGAAGAAGGACTTTGAGCACGACAACCCTTCAGGAACATTGCCCTTTTTTTCGGCATTTTTTTTGCTTCGCATATACGAAACGAGATCATTTTTTTACGCGAGAAAGGTCATGAACCTGCGGCTTCTATCTGTAATTTTTATCTTCGGCCTCGGCCAGACGGCGTTCGGCGCTTCCCTCCCATGGCTCGTCCACGTTCAATCAGCCTACAAGAATGAGATAAACAACAAAGACGTAACGATGGGTGGCGCCGGTTTCATCGCCGAACAAAACGGCAGATACTTTGTCATTTGTGATTCTCACCTTTCCCAGGGGTACAAGGATCTACAGATTTCGATTGGCACGAGAAAGTTAAAAATTAAACCCAATGCCAGGCTGGCTGATAACGATCGGGACATTGAGGTAATTGAGATCGAAAATCCGGGTGTCGAGTCGGTGTTTCGGTATGACTCTATCTTTTATATTCGACCCGGTGATATTCCCGAGTGGAAAACAAAGAAAGGATTTATCGAATTGGTCAGGGGCGAATATGCACCCTTGCCGCGCGGCTTAAAAAGCAAGCCGAGAGCTTACCAGCCTTCAACGTCCTACGAAGAAACTGAGCAGCATAAGGAAAGTTGGATCAGGATGGCCCATGGGGGCATACGGAACTGGAACGATGATGAAAATGTTTCCGATAGCAAGATCGTACAAGGAATGAGTGGTGCGCCAATTCTGACTCTCGTGACCCAGAAAGGTGATCCGATTCCGCGCATCATGGTTCAGGGTTTAACAAAAGCATATCACCGCTTCTTCGATCGCTCATATTTCTCGAGTAGCGTCGCACTTTGGAGAGTGATGAACGAATTTCTTACCAATAAGGGAAGAGGTTACACCTCACCCACTCGATGGAAATTCAGGGGAATGACATACCGCGATTATGGCAATGGAACTCTCGAGATCAACCCCAATCTGGTTCAGGCCGGCAGCATTTCCGGTGGAGACAGCGGAAATGGTTCGGGCGGTGATGGAGGGGACCCCGGGGAAAGCTCGCTTTCGCTCCAAACGGCACTAAAAGCGGGAATGATTTACGAGGGAAAATCAACATTGGCATTCGAGGTGAGTTCATCGAAGCTCAGTCCGTCGTCTTTCACTGTTTACGCAAATCCATCGGCGCTCCGATATTTCGAGCACATACAATCGGATTAT
>Ga0208375_1003745_pt1 | contig 12607 bp, 11 predicted proteins | sample RifOxyD1_FD_184038 | JGI IMG/M metagenome (GOLD analysis project Ga0208375, IMG submission 184038) | Soil microbial communities from Rifle, Colorado - Rifle Oxygen_injection D1 (SPAdes) | ecosystem: Environmental > Terrestrial > Deep subsurface > Rock core/Sediment | place: Rifle, Colorado... | reverse complement strand
AATGCTCTACCAACTGAGCTACCTCGGCGTTTTAATTTTTTACTTCGGAACACTTATTCCTTTTAGAAAATCACTAATCGTATTCATGTCTGGAAGTGACTGACTTTTTTGGTTTATCGTATCAATCCCGCTCATTAAATCGGTGTATGTTCCTAAAAGCGTTTCTATGTATGGCTGAAGGTAATAATAGACACCAAAGGTAACACCTACTATAAGAACCCAATACATAATACTCATAAACTGGGACCATTTTTGAGAACGATATAATTTCTTTAAAAGCTCGTTATTCTCTTCTGATATTTGAAGATTCTTTTCAAGCAAATCGCGTAATTCCTGGTCCATGGGGAATACTATAGCACATAGATAAATAGTGATAAATATCTTTTTTAAAATACCCCTAAAAACACGCCCGCCTGCGCGTCTGCCTGTGCGTACACGCAGACAGGTACACGCGGGCAGGTATAATTTTTTGTTAAAAATTTACTATGCTCGTGCCGTCGCACTGCGCAATGTTTTTTAGGGGTATTTTGGGTTTTAAAATTAAGAATACATATCGAAGGCGCGCTGGTTTACAGCGCGCCTTTTCTATCTTGGCCCCCTTATAGGCCGCTCTTGATCTGCGACTTCAGCGCGTAACAGCGTGGCGTCGTCATGTTCGTGAACACGACAATGTCGCACTGGGGACCTGGGTCAATCACTTCGCGCGTGACAATACGCATGCGCTTCCCGCGCATGATTTCGACTTCAACCATCTTCTTCACCCCGATGACCGACGCGTTGCCATTGCGTAGAAAACCGCAAAGTTCGGAAACGCTGGCAACAATGTGCCCGTTTTCCCCGATACGAACCGGGACCATGTGCCTCGCCGCAAATCCCGGCGAATACGCCACTGCGGGAGACGTTGAAACACGAGTGGCCTTTCCTCGAAGAACGGGGTCCTTGGGGATATTTTCCCTTTGAAGCCACGTCCACTTTTCGCCACTGAACTACTTTGACCGTGCACTTGCATGGCTATTCCTTTTTATCTGTTTTAACAATCAAAAACCTCCAAAGCTCGTCAGGCTCAAAGAACTTTATCCACCTACCTTTCTTTAAATTAAATGGAAAATCAGCCCAAACTATACAATACTAAATAAAAATAAACAATAGCGATAATCAACAACCAAAAACATCTTAATATGGTATGGTTTTAAAACGCCCTCGTAGTTAAATGGATATAACTACCCCGTCCTAAGGGGTAATTGTGGGTTCGATTCCTGCCGAGGGCATAAAATAAAAAAGGCGGCTAACAAGCCGTTCTTTTTTATTTTATGCCCGGAGGAGCAAGCAAAGGGTTTTGCTTGCGTCAGGAATCGAAAAGCGGAGTCATGTCTCAAAAAATGAGTTAGACTTTTTTGAGACAGACGAGCTGGGGTCGCGAGTACTTTGATTTTTGTGAGCAGGGCGAAACAAAAAGCTTAGTAACTCGTGACCGATTCCATCCTGAATTACCTAAAACTATAAACCCAACAGTTCCTGAACTCTTGGTTTATTAAATCCAACAATTGCCTCCCCGTCGATAACAATTACTGGCACACCACGCTGGCCGGTTAATTCAATCATTTCTTTTTGTCTTTCAAAATCTTGCCCAACATTAAATTCCTCGTAGGGAACATTTTTTTCCTGGAAATAACTCTTTGCCATATTACAATAAACACAAGTTGGAGTACTATAAATAGTGACTTTTTTCATATCATTACTTTTTTAATTTCTAATGGACGCTGATTATATCATAAAGCCAAAACACAAATCTATGTCTCTTTTTTGCACACACCCCTAAAATACGCGCGTAAAATTCCCCGCCTGTTTGTAGGCAGGTGCTGAATTTTTATACAATACTGGAAATTGGGCACGACCCCAACCTTGGTCCCAGTAGTAAATTTCGCTAAAAATGATGCGAGTAGCGAGAATTGAACTCGCGTCCTCTGCTTGGGAAGCAGACGTACTACCACTATACTATACTCGCAAAATTACTACGGGATTCTCAAAAAATATACTCGCATGAATCGTTATTTTTTGGAAGAAGCAGTCATTCTACCACTAAACTATACTCGCAAACGAGAAACAGTTGAGATCTATTTTAAAAACCATTTAAAAAAATCGGCAAAGCCAGATTTTGTGGTCGTTGCCTCTTTTTTCTCCTGATCAACAACAATAATAACCCCTTCTCCATTTTTAACAACCCTAAACTTCCCTCTAAGTTCTTCTTCAACGCCCCTCTCGGTCTTAAGGCTAATAATTTGCGCTTTTAGCGAATTTTCCCGCGCCCTGACCGCCGTCAATTCATCTTCAGCTATCTTTCTTTTCTCCCCGGTTAGACTATCGCTTTTATACATACTAACCGCGGCTCGCCCAACAAAAACACAGAGAATGAAAACCAAAACAAAAGTAACCCGAGAATACAGAATTCTTCTAAATCTTTTTTTGTCTTGAAATTCAAGCATTTTCTGATATTATATACCCTTAACTAACCTTATATATTATATATGATGTTCAACAAAGAAAATCGCAAAGCTGTCCGTATCACATGGATAATACTAAGCCTACTCGTTATTGTAAGTATGATTCTTTTGTATATCGCACCCGCTCTCTAGCTAAAACCTTACCTAGGACTTACGCAAATGAGTGAAGTTCTAGGAGCACAAACAAAATGGAGTGAGCTGTGCTAATGCACATTGAACGACATTTTGCGAAGTGCAACAAAGAAATGTGCCATTCGCGTAAGTCCTACTACTGATTTTTCATCATATTCAAAAATACTTCTTTTGGAATATTAACTCTTCCACCTGCCTTCATTCTCTTCTTCCCCTTCTTTTGCTTCTCTCGAAGCTTCATTTTTCGCGTAATATCACCGCCATAAAGATATCCTGTAACGTCTTTTCTAAGGGCTTTTAAGCTTCTAGAGGAAAGTATCCTACCAAGCGCGGTAGCCTGTATTTTGACCTCAAAGAGCTGTCTCGGGAGGATTTGATGCAGTTTCTCAACGGCCTTTTCTGCGTCTTCCTGAGCCCTTCTACGTGAAATAACACGGGTAAATGCTGGCACAATTTCTTCCGCAACCACAATATCAAGCCTCGTCACATCAGCCTTACGCATTTCATCAATATCATAAGAAAGTGAAGCAAACCCAGACGAAACACTTTTCAGTTCATCAAAAAAGTTTCTCATCAACTCGCGAAGTGGTACGCGGGCTTTGATTGAAACACGATTATCGCCGAAAATACTCGACTCCCCAACCTCCGCCTCGTGTTCGTAAAGAAGTTGCATAATCCCCCCGACATAATCTGGTGGAGTGATTAAGGTAATTGAGGCCCATGGTTCAAAGGCTTCTGTATATGTTCCGTCTCTCGGAAAAAGGTGCGGTGAATAAATTTTCTCACGCTTCCCACTTTGATAAACAACTTCGTAATTAATAGATGGCGAAGTAACGATAAGTTCAAGATTAAACTCTCTTCTTAATCTTTCGGTAACAATTTCCAAATGAAGCATTCCAAGAAAACCACATCTAAAACCACGACCAAGCGACCCAGAAACCTCCTCTTCAAAAGAAAGTGATGAATCTGAAAGCTTAAGTCTAACGAGGGATTCTTTTAATAAGTCAAAATCATCCTGACTTTCTGGGTAAAGCGACGCCCAAACAACTGGGCGTGGATTTTGATATCCGGGAAGCGCCGGTAGTGGATTTTTTGTAAGAGTGATTGTGTCTCCAACAGAAGCAATACCTGGCTTCTTAATTGAAGTGACAATATAACCAATCTCCCCTGCTGAGATTTTTTCTGCAGATTTTTTTTCTGGAGTAAAAATACCAACATCAGATGCAATAAATCTTTCCTTGGCCTCACAAAAAGAAAGGTCATCTCCTTTTTTAATTTCACCATCCAAAACTCTCACATAAACAATAACTCCTTGATGATTTGAGTATTCGAAATCAAAAACCAACGCTCTAAAATTATTTTTTTCTCTGTATTTATCGCTTGGTGACGGAACACGTTCTACTACCGCTTTCAATAATTCAGGGACTCCTTCACCTGTCTTTCCAGAAACCGCCAAAATATCTTCTTCTTTACAATCAAGCAAGGTCATAACTTCGCGCTTAACATCATCGACGCGAGAAATTGGGGAATCAATTTTTGTCACAACTGGAATAATTTTAATTCCAAGCTCTCGCGCCATCGCAAGAGTAGTTAATGTTTGGGCCTGCACACCTTGGGTTGAATCCACCAAAAGCAAAGACCCTTCCACCGCCTGAAGGGCTCGTGAGACTTCATATGAAAAATCGATATGCCCAGGGGTATCAATTAGGTTCAGTACGTATGATTCGCCGTTTAGAGTGTAATCCATGCGCACAGGGGTCATTTTTATGGTTATACCGCGCTCTCTTTCAAGGTCCATACGGTCCAAAACTTGGTCACGCATTTTGCGTTTTTCAATTGTATGGGTCGCATCAAGCAAACGATCAGCAAGAGTCGACTTGCCGTGGTCAATGTGCGCGATAATAGAAAAATTCCGTATATACTTTAAGTCCATATTTATAGCCCTATTCTAACACATTATTTTAGTACTTGACGAAATCTACTTTTTATGATTTCATGTGAGTGCAAGCCAATGTGGTTTGCGGTTGTACTTTTCGTGGAGAAAATTCATGGCACTAAGTGAAGCAAGGAAGGGCGAGATTGCCCTACTGGCCCTGAAGCACAAACTTCGGAAAGACGGCATCCGTCTGACCAAGGACGTCCAAAGGGATATCGGGAACGGAGCAAAAGATATTGGAATCCCGTATCAAGAAGCACTGGAATTCTACGAAGGTCTTGTTCGGGAACTTGTCGAGGAAACTTTCTCGCCCAAAAAATAACAAGAGGTATTCATAGGCAACAGGGTGAAGCTGTAAGCTTCTTAAAAGGGTAATTCTGAACCTCCACTAGTGGAATGTCAGAGAACAAGAACCTCTCCCCTTGCCATTCGGGGCCCGCATTTCGCGGGCCCTTTCTAATTAATACTAAAGCTCCTCTTGGGCCGTATTTTTAGCATACTTTTTTGGTGGGAAAACAAGGCGCGCATCATGAACTCCACCATTGCACTTGGCATTCTTGGTCCGTGGGTAGGAAAAATAAATTGGGTCCGTGACAATTTCGAACGAGGAGCCTCTTTGCGGTAGTAGGAAAGTGAGTTCCCGAGGAAAGACCTCGGGCAAAATATGGAATGACAAAGCCTCTCATCTTTTATTTAAACGGGGAGAGGTTTTGATTAGGAGTTTAAGCCAAGGTAGGTTCCCGAGGAAATACCTCGAGCAATACTGATTTACATTTTGGTGAGTGTTATTTTTTGTCTGTTGGAAATGTTCAGTTTTTTGAAGGTAGAGGACACTCAAGGTCGCTCATTTCATTCCCAAAGGGAGCAGACTTTACCAAAACATGTGCTTCATTGCTACCATTTGATGTAGTGATATCACAGAGCATAAATTTAATGTTGTAAGCGCTACCTCCGGCACTGACCTTAAAAAATGCTTCATCAAAGATGGAAGCAGTAAATTGTTCCGACCGACCAATATATAGAGTGTGGCCAGAAACGCTTGTAGAATTAACGATGGTGTCGAGAACCAATGAAATTTCATATCCAATATCGAGCGTTTCACCTTCAGTTAGCCAAGCTTCTTGTGAGGTGTCTACTTTACTTGCTAGCATCAAGACTAAAATGAATGAAAAAGCACAAAGGCAAATAGTGACCACTATTGTTCTTTTTATGATTTCCTTTTTATTAGATCGCTGCAGATATACAGACAAGGCAATAGCATATGAGAGTAGAGATGAGATAACGCCTATGAAAAGTACGGGGATAAAAGCGAACCCCAGCGACATGACGCCGAGTGTGACTGACGCACCAAGCGAAAATCGCATACATTCAATAAAAATTTTCTTAGCGTACTCTCCTTTTGTTAAAGTCAAGCCTTCTTTAGCCTCGACATTGAAAACATGGACGTACGCATAAAGCCATATTAGAACAGGAAAAATAAGTCCCCATGCGAGCCACTGATCAAAATCATAGAATATCTCACTCCAGTTCATATCCATTAAATTATAACGTTGAGAAAAATAAATTCAACGCTCGTAAGTTCCCAAGTAAAGACTTTGGGCAATAAAAACACATCTCCGCCTATCATGATGGCATGCAAGCAAAGCAGTTTGCGTGTCGGGTATCTTATGGTCATAAGTTGCTAAGAATAGTAAACGGGGATACGGAGAATATATTATATAAAAATGTGTTGTAATTTTGTCGTGGTGTCAGATTGCTAGAATGAATTAAAAATTTTCTTGAAGTACTTGCGTTACTTTAATTTGTGCTGAAACAACTTCCTCATCATCTGTTACAATGACATAAATAGGCTTAGTGTTCATTAAAATATACTCTGAAATTGTTGCTTGTGTAGACCATGTGTTTTGTTTGACTGTTATTGGTCCACTCGACCAAAATATTTCTCCAGTATCACCAAGATGAACATAAACCGTATTAAGATTGTTCGCAGATCCAGTGATTTCGATACCACCACTAGCTCGTCTTGTTGACGTGATTTGCACAATAGGTTCGTGATTTAACTTAGTCGGCTTCGTGATAGTGAAGATCTCTGATATTAGCTTTGAAATAGTTGAGAAAAATACTGGCTTAGCGTGTGTTCTCTTGTATACTTCAATTTCCTCTTGTTGTTCTTGTTGAGGATGTCCACTAATGTAACTCTCTGCTACCTCAATTTCTCTCTTGATAGATTTTTCAGCATTTTCAATTCTCGCTGCAATGTCAACCTTTTCATCAGAAGAACGGCAGGTATAATCATGCTCTAAACCATCGTCGGGACAGACTGGAAACACTCTCATCTCATATATATTTGCTAATCGCTGGTCAGTTTCATCTATCAAGCCATCCTTTAATTCTAAGAGCGCTTGTTGCTTGACCGCAAGATCTTCCTTTGTGCGAGTATAATATTGGACATACGGCAAAATCTCACAAGTATCAGATTTTAGATAACACAGAGTGCCATCTTCGAACATGTTGTGTGTGTTTCTGTTATATTCAGCTAACTGATTTTGGTATATTATAAAAATAAGTACAGTAAGTGACACTATGAGCATTGCAGTACCTTCAGTGATGTTTATTGCCGTATTTCTTTTTGATAATTCTCGTGATGAGAATTTATGAAATATCGTCAGGTATGTAATTACAGAAGGAACAAAAGATATCAGTAGTATGGTGCCTTCAAGTGAAATAGAATCACAATCTCCGCCACTACAAAAAAGCAACATTAAGAGCGACAATGCAATTGAACTGAATAAAAGTGTTATGTAACTCGCTATAGTCGCAAGAATTGTGCGTACTGTAAGATTTAAAAGTCTTGAACTCACGATGTGCGAAGTATACCATAAAGGTAGACTTTGGTTTTCAATTTTTACTCTTCACCGAATTGTACGGTTCAGCAATCATCGCCACCATCGCGCTATCCTGCCTCTTCGGCAGGGAAATCTGGGGTTTCGTCGTACGGACTTTCGTTTACGTTCACTCCGAACGCCGAACGCTCTGTTTCGTCGACGAAACGCTTGGTGCAGTCGCTGGCTTCTCCCTCGGAAGCGCTGTCCTTGGCGCGGTCGTCGGAGCAATACTAGGCTTCGTCAACTACGAGTTCGTTTCAATCCGATTGCTCAAGCTCGTTCCAGCGAAAGCGGAGTAAGCTAGCCGAAATCACATTCGGCGCCATCAATTCCTCCCCACAGGGAGGAATTTTTCTTTTCCGATTTATCATTCTAGTATTTTGCAAAATACTAGAATGATAAATCGGAAACAAAATAAAGAATCTGTCCTTACTTCTAACTAATGAAACTATGAGCTAATTACCTAATCTTCTAATTTTAAAGTTCCTCTTGAGCCGGTGCCACAACATCTACCTTCCAGAATTTCTTATGCAGAGCTAGTGAAATATCTTTAATTTCGTCATTTTTTAAAATCCTCAAAACAACCACCCCAGCGATAATACCAATTATTCCAGACAAAAATCCTTGAAGGAAAATTCCAACGGCCGTCTCTGTATTTAAAATTAGTGCAAAAAGATTTAAACAATTGTATGCGACAAAACCCATAAACACAGACGCTGAGAAGCTCTCAAAAAGAGTTTTTCTTATAATTAAAGAAAGGTTAGTTTTAAAATCTCGCTCAAAGATAATCCAATGCAAAAATGCATTCATAATAGAAGCAAGGGAATATGCGAGTGGTAACATTAAAACAGCCGTCCCTGCGATTTGATCAACCCTTAAAATAGATTCTATAAAATAGCGGAAACTGGCGGTATTTTCAAAAAGTATCGTGAGCCAAAACGCGCCACCAATAGCACAAACACTTGAAAATAAGTTAATAAAAAGCGGTTTTCTGGTGTTCCCTGAGGCGTGATAACCGCGAGAAAACAATACTGTTAAACTTTGTGTGAGCACCGAGAGAGAAAAGAGCGCAAGCGCAGCCGCGGTAAGGCGAGTGTCATTCCAACTAAAAGCGCCGGAACCCAAAATGGTACGGACTATTTGCGCGCGAAGAACAATAAAAAGAATGGTAATTGGAACAGCCCAAAAAATTATATGGCGAAGAGCAATCACCATATGTTCCATAAATCTCTCTTTTTCCCCTCTGGTGAAAAACGCCGCGAGCATTGGGAACGCGGCCATTGAATACGCAACTCCGATTGTCGCAAGAGGAACTGATTGTAGATTAAATGAGAAATTAAAAATAGAAACGGAACCAATATACATCGTTGAAGCAATGGCCCCAAGAGCAATCAAAACAAGATGATTGGCAGAGAGAGTTATTGTTCGTGGTAAAGATATCGTCACGACCTCAAAGATGTCTTTCCAGTCTATTTTTCTAACAAACCTTGGGGTAAAACCACTTTGAATAGCAATTGGTATTTGAATCAAAACGTGAAGCAGGGCGCCCAAGATAACACCGAAAGCAAGGCCTTTCATTCCAAAAACCGGATAGAAAGCAAAAACACCGAAAATAATCCCTAGGTTGTATAAAACCGGAGCAAGGGCATAAACGAAAAACCTTTTATAAAACTGAGTAATGCTACCAAAAATATTATTTGATAACCCGAGAATAAATGGCGAGAACAAAAGTATTCTTGATAACAAAACAAGCGAGTCGAGTTGTTCTTTGGAAAAACCGGGGGCTATAAAAGGAGCTAGGTATGGAATTAGGAAAAACATCGCGAAACTGAAAACAGCCATCGCGACAGAAAAAATGGTAAATATTTCAGAGACAAAACGTTTTGCCTTATTCTCGTCTCCTTCCATTTTAGAAAGGAACGGAATAATAACCGACACCGACACAAACGAAGCAATCACGATATATAGCGCGTCTGGGATACGAAACGCAGTGTAATAAACATCAAGCTCGGTCCCCGCACCAAAATAATTGGCGAATAAACGATCGCGCAAGAGCGCTAAAACCTGAGAAGCGATCGCGAAGAAACCAAGAAGAAAAGCGGCCTCGTGAAGACCGCCTACTTCTTTATTTAATACGTTGATGATTCTTTTAACCATTTAGACAAGAATCATTATTTTTATTAATTGTTATCTTTTACCGGAGGGGTGCTTTTCTTTTCCGGTGTAGGAGGAGGAACATCGGTTAAGGCGCTCTTTCCGTCCCTTAGGTTTGTAAGAATATTTTTAACTTCTTGGTTATCTGGGTTTAATGCCTCAACCTTTTCAAACTGAGCAATTGCATCAGCTTTTTTCCCAACTTTATCATAACTTAATCCAAGGAAATACATTGCGTTCGAGTAATTCGTGTTGAGTGCTACAGCACGCTCAAGAGAAACAATAGCTCCTTTGTAATCTCTGTCGGTGTACCTCAAAAGACCCAACTGGAAAAACAGACCAACGTCATTTGGGGAAAGGAGTGATGCTTGGTCTGCCTTTAAAATAGCTTCTGCGATGTTTCCCTCTCCGGCCTCAAGCTGAGAAAGGAAAAACAATGCGTCTGTATAATTACCCTTAAGAGCAAGCGCCTTATTTAGGTTTTCGCGAGCACCTTTATTGTTTTTATTGGAAACTTCAAGGCGAGCCAACGTCAAATAAACCAATGGGCTTTGTGGGTTTAATAATGCGGCCTCACCATAAGCTTTTTTTGCTTCGTCGTAAGCACCGGTAACACCTAGCGGAACAACCGACTCATAAACCGAAGCCAAGTTCATCCAATTAGCATAGTTAGTAACATCATAATCACGCGCTTTTCTTGCGTTATCTATGGCGTTCCCGAGTATAGACTGGAACTGAGACCTGGCCTCTGCTTCTGAAATATTTTTTTGTTGGAATAAATTATTTAACTTAACAAGATAAATTTGTGAGAGAGAGCGATAATAAAGATCACTCTCTGAAAACTGAACTGCTTTAATTAAACCAACTTCTGCGTTATCAAAATTACCATCTGTGTTTAAGGCCTGAATAGTGCTTTGAAAATTAATGGCTGAAAATGCTTTTTCAACAAAAACGTAGCCAAGTGCCGCGGAAGCAATTGTAAGAAAAATTAAAACAAGCACTGAAACAAATCCAATCTTTGGGCTACCCAAAAGAGAAATTTGGTGTGTTTTAATAACCCCCTCGTTTATCAATGTTGCAATAAACACCCCGGTCATTAAGAACGCAAGAGCATAAATAACTACGTTTGGAACATAAAACATGGCAAAAAGCCATAAATACAACGCCAACAAAAACGAGGAAAGTACTGAGTATTGAGCCGTACGCCCTATATCAAACATGAGAATACTTCTAATGCCACGATATAAGAAAAGCCCAAGAAACAAAAACCAAACCAAAACACCTAAAACTCCAGTTGTAACAGCAAAGGAAGGGATAAGACCTATTCCAGCATTAAAGTCGGTTGCCCAAAAAATTGTTTCGTTTAAAACTGCTGGACGATATAGCGCCCAGTCTGATGAAAAACGATTTGGTCCACTACCTAAAAGTAAATTCTGAGAAAGTGCCCCTTTAACGATGTCGATGGTCGCGCTCCACGATGGCCTAACTTCTACCTGTGAGGCGTTAAATTGTGTTGGTAAAAACCCACCAACCTTATCTCCCGAAAATACATAAAAGAGTGCTATTAAAAGAACAACGAGGGCTACCATGGGAACTTTATTTCTTAAAGGCAACCCAGAACTTACCTCGGTGTCAAGGGTCTGATTTTCGCTTTTGTTTAAGTAAATCGCAAAAACAAAAACAATTACAGCAATTACAGCAAGGGCTATCCAAGCAAAGCTAAAACTAACAACTGCTAAGAAAAATATCGAAACGACTAGTGCCGCGTACGTTAAGTACTTCACAAAACCTCTAAGTGAAAGTGTTTCAAGTGTCACCGTGGAAAGTATGGCTATCATCCCGAAAAATGCGCCTAAATCATTCCATTTACCAACAGTATTAGCAAGAACGCCAGAAAAAGTTCCTCCAAACGTAAGAGTGTCTGCCCCAGCGAACAAACGAACCGCCTGATAAAGAGCCACTACCAAAAATGAGGCTATTGTGGCTATATAAATAGTAAAAACCCTATCTCTTGAGTTGGCTAATATTGAGGTTAAAAAAAGAAGGGTAAACATAACAAAAGTAAAAGCAAATGTCCCCACCTCAAAACCCTGCCCGAAAAGCGAGACCGCCGGAACCTTTGAGACAATTGCGGAAATTAAATATTCAAGAGGGAGCAAGGCTGCGAATAAAACAAGGAGTGTTTTTGGGATAATGATTCTGCCATCTACCATACGACCAACTAACCATAAGGCCATTGCCGCGACCGTCAAAACAACGACAAAAACGCTCTTGCTTACATCAAGAGAAATACCACTTATTGATATAAAAAAAACTGGTAAGAAGAAAACAAGACTAACCAATAAACTAAATGGTAATAATTCTAAAGAAAACAGTTTTTTTATTCCTTGCATGAAAGTAAGGGTTGTTAAAAATTTATTAATTAAGTGCCTCGTATTATATAAGAAATCTTTAATAACTCACAATTTTTTAGTTAAGAAAGAGTGGATAGCAAAAAAGCCCTTAAAATTAGGGCTTTTTTGCTTGTCTTGAACCTATAAGCCGAATTCTGTCCCCATGGGATAAGAAACTCTGAATTACCGCTATAGCTTGAGTATTTCACAATAATCAAACTATCTACTTAACTCCGATTCTCTTATCCCACGGGGCGACAGTCATTTATCTAGGCCCGTAATTACTCACGGGCTCAAGCGGCACTCCGTGCGCGAAGCGCGCAAGTTACAAGTTAAAAATTAATACATTTAAAATTGTACTAAACTTCATAACCCTTAAAACTTTTTACTTTACAAACTGCGCGCTTCGCGCACGACACGGCCTTGCACTTAAGTAAGGATTTAGCCGTTTCACCCCCATATTTCTACGGGATTCCTCCACGTGGGAGGTCTAGCCTTTCGGCGTTGACGTCACTGCTCGCACCTCTATCCTTGCGGACGACGGGCGTTACCCGCTACCCTTCTCCGGTCGCCCAAAGGTTAGACCGGAAGTGTTCGGACTTTCCT
>Ga0208375_1003744_pt1 | contig 12609 bp, 25 predicted proteins | sample RifOxyD1_FD_184038 | JGI IMG/M metagenome (GOLD analysis project Ga0208375, IMG submission 184038) | Soil microbial communities from Rifle, Colorado - Rifle Oxygen_injection D1 (SPAdes) | ecosystem: Environmental > Terrestrial > Deep subsurface > Rock core/Sediment | place: Rifle, Colorado... | reverse complement strand
AAGATTATGCAGCAGTAATAAAAGAATCACTTAAATCAAAAAATTATAAAAAGATGATTATTGTTGATCATCCGTTAAGATTTAATCCTGTTGCATCAAAAATTATTGAAATTATTAAAACCTTTTTTGCCATATTTTTAATAGTAAAATATTCTTTAAATATTTTTAATAATATATCCTCCATCATATTCATTTTTATAAATGAAGATTAAGAAACAAGAGTATGAACAAAAAAATAAGTCTCATGATATTTTGTTGCTCGATGTTTTTTGCATTAATTTTCTGGAGGGTTATTGTTTTTATCCGAGGGGATTCTGTTTCTTTTTTAAGAGAAATTAGCGGGCTCAACATTCATCATTTTCATTATGGAATTTTTTTTATCTTAATTTCTTGTTTGATTTTTATTTTCCATAAACCGGAAAAATATTCTATTGCTTTAGCCGGATTTGGTTTTGGAAGTTTTTTTGATGGGTTTATTTCAAGATTGTTAACAAATTCTTCAAGAGAATTAGAAATTTTAAATTATAACCAATATTTTTATCAGTCAATTTTTTTATTTATTGTTATTATTTTATTCGTCGTGGATTTTCATTTAATCCAATATTTTAAAAAAGATTTATAAACCTCTTGCGATTTAATTTTAAAAGAAGATGGTGAAAAAGTTAGGAAAACTTTTACATCATTAAATTTACAAAAACCGAAGAAAAAATTTAAGATGAAAAATTTAGATTTTGTTGACTTGAAATACAAACCCCATGGAAAAGATTTGATTTGTCTTTTTAAAATTCATCCTGCAAAAAATCTTTCGATTGAAGAGGCATCAAACACAGTCGCACTTGAATCTTCTGTCGGCACTTGGACAAAAGTTCCTGGACAAGAATATGTAAAAAAATTGCGTGCAAAAGTTTTCTCAATTAGAAAAAATATTGTTGCGATTGCTTACCCGCAAGAACTTTTTGAATATTCAAATGTCCCGAACATTTTGTCGTCGATAGCTGGAAATATTATGGGAATGAACGCGGTTGAATCAATTCGACTTGAAGATGTGAGCTTTCCAAAAAGTATTTTAAATAATTTTAAAGGGCCGAAATTCGGAATTGAAGGAATTAGAAAAGTAATGAAGGTAAAACATCGTCCGCTCGTCGGGACAATCATAAAACCAAAATTAGGTTTGAACACAAAACATCACGCGCAATCTGCATACGAATCTTGGGTAGGTGGTTGTGATTTAGTTAAAGACGACGAGAATTTATCGTCGCAAAGATTTAATCAATTTGAAGAACGGCTTGCGCGAACTTTAGAAAAGGCGAATAAAGCAGAAGAAGAAACAGGAGAGAAAAAAGGTTATATGGTAAATGTAACTGCTGAAACAAATGAGATGATAAAACGCGCGCAACTCGCGCAAGATTTGGGAAGCAAATATATTATGGTAGATATAATCACAACGGGTTGGGCCGCAATACAAACTTTGAGAAATGCAAATTTTAAATTAATTATTCACGCACATCGTGCAATGCACGCGGCGTTTGACAGAAATCCAGATCAAGGAATTTCTATGATGGTGCTCGCAGATTTCGCAAGATTAATCGGCGTCGACCAAATTCATATTGGAACTGGAATTGGAAAATTAGAAGGAAAAATTCAAGATATAAAAGAGATTGAAGAAGAAATTGAAAAACATCTTGTTAAACATACAAAAAAAAGATTAGAACAAAACTGGGGAAAAATAAAATCTGTTTTGGCTGTGAGTTCTGGGGGTTTGCATCCAGGACATGTTCCGTTCTTGATAAAAAATTTAGGAAAAGATTTAGCGATTCAGGCAGGCGGTGGAATTCACGGACACCCAGATGGAAGTCGCGCAGGAGCAACTGCAATGCGACAAGCTGTCGACGCTGTAATGAAACACAAAACTCTGACAGAATATTCTAAATTCCACAAAGAATTAAGAAGAGCTTTGGTGTGCTGGGGAGAAAAATAAAAAAGTTTATTGTAGAATTATTTTAAATTATTAATTATTCCATAGATAAATAGTGCGACAGCGACGAGAAATGTGAAAAATCCTGAGATGACAATCATTGGGACAAGTGGTTTTAACAATTCATATTTTGAAGTAAGTGTCTCAATTATTGTAACTCCAATTAAAACCAACACAAGCAACATCAAACCGAAAGCTATTAAAATTTTATTTTTCATCTTGTAACTTTTTTATAAGATTAATAATTGAAACAAGTTTTTAAAAATTATTGTGATGGATAAAAATAAACTTATCTAAAATGAGATAAGTAATCTGCTCTGCTCCTATTTCTATTCCACGGAAACATACCTTTGTATTTTCTTCTTGAATTATCTTTGTCAGTTTTATCAAGAATATACTCATATCTTTTCGGTTCTTCAAAATTCCCGTCGTCAAATTCTACTTCTCTAATTGCAATTCCTAATTGAATTGGTTTTGTTTTTTCTTGGGGCATTTTAATTTCCTGTATTTTCAAAATGAGATTTTAAATCTGAATATTCTGAAACCAATTTATCGTAATTTTGAACATTTGCTCTAACAACTTCGTCTAATCTTAAATCTTTTCTGGTTAATGTACTATCTTTTCTTAAATCTAGAAAATCAAATCCGCCAAATCTATCTGGCAATAAAATTTGTCCTAATCTTGTAAAAACTTCTGAAACAAAAATAAATCTTTCACTTTCTGAACAAGAAACTACATCTCTTACCAAAGATTGTCTGGAAAAATAAACTCTATTTGATAAATATCTCTGTCCTTGCTTTGGCATTTTTGTTTTGGTTACAATTTCATTTAGAACTTGTCTAAATAATTCGTCGTCTTCGGAAATTGGGCAAGCAATTTCTAAATACTCTTGTTTCAACGAATGTCTTAGTTCAGAATTTTTTTGTTTTGAAGAATCATAATCTCTAGAAGAATCAATTATTGTTTGAGCTTGATCTGGAGTCAGATATCCTTCTCTTTGAAAAGATGAACTCAAATAATGTGCTCTAACTAATTTTTCTGCTAGATCAGATGCAGGAATACAATCTCCAACTCTTTTTTGAGATCCATCTAAATTTGCAATTCCTCTTCGGATATTTCCAAGAATAGTTGCTCTAAACCCTTCATTTACATTTTGAATTGCAGTTTTTAATTCTTCTGAATAATTTTCTGCAGTTATCAAATCAGTATTCTGCATTATTACCCCCTCCTAATTTTTTCTCTAATTATTGAAGAAACATCTTTGTCTAAAATAACTTTTAATATTACTGCAGAAACTTGAATTCTGAATAGTTTTCTATAATCAGGGATGAATGTATCTTCGTGAGTAATTCTAAAAACCGGAAAAGAATTTTGGGCCCCTTCTCTAACTTTTTCAGCATCTTCTTTTCTAACATAAAGTTCAACAGTTATTCCGTCAGGACCTTGCCCGCAATCTGTAACACGATATCTTCTTGCTAATGTGCCTGTTCGCGGAGCATAAACTAATTCAAATTCTCTTTCAAATTTACCATAATTAATTTTTCTTTGTGTCATTTTATTTTTAATTTTTTTATATTTTTAAATCTTTGGTTTTTGTTATTATTATTTAGTAATTACTTAATTTAGATTATCTGCTCCTTTCTCCGACAATACCTCTGAATTCTCTTTCGTAATATTGTGCTAAAAGACCTTTAGGAATTTCAAATTGTTTGTAATCTGTAACTTCTATTGGGACATGCGATTCAATAAAATGTGTCACCATTTCTAAACAGCCTTCACATCCTCGACATTTTCCAAAAGTATTTTTTTCCATGTATTCTTTGAATTTCATTTTGTTCTAAAAGCCCTTTGTGCAAAGCCGACTGCATTTGAAGGACAACCTCCTACCATAAGTTGACTAATTGTCGGAACTGATTTAATAATAATTGGACGAATATAAAAATCTCCTTGACGACTATATCTTAATTCATCTTCTTCTACTAATTGAACAATAGTGTCGGGAACTTTTTCTCTTAATTCTCTTGGTAAATAATTTAATTTTTCGTCTACTGCTTTTGTGATGTCTTCTTTTCTAGCTGCACGGCTATAATATCCAAAAGGATCTTTTTCTGTTACTGAAGATCTTTCTACATATGAAAGAATAAATTCTTTCAGTTCTTGTAAATCATTATTTTTTGTTTTCATAAAAAAATTTATAAACTTAGATTTTTATACTTTATGTATAATATTATACATATCAAAAATGAAAGAAAATAATACCACAGCTAAATTAGTAGAAGAAGAAATAAATAATACACTTTATCTTAAAGAGATTCTCAAAAAAGGTTTAATTAATTATTCTGCATTAACAAGAGAACTGCTTCCAAGAATAAAATCAAAAAATAATAAAGCAAATTTTCAGTCAGTTCTTATTTCAATTCAGAGATATTATGATAGAATCAAATTAACCAAATCTTCCTATGAACAATTTCTTAAAGAAAATTTGCCGAAGGCAGAATTAATAACAAAGAATAAAATAATAACTCTCACCTTTGAAAGAACAAAAAAAGTAATGGATAGTTTAAACGAAATTTCAAAATCAATCAGATGGGATCTTGGAAATATTTTGCTTTATATTCAGGGAATAGAAGAAGTAACGATAATTACCGACGAGAAACATAAAGAAAAATTTAATTTTCTTAAAAAATATTTATTAGAAGAAAAAGAAAATTTAGCGACGATTTCATTTAGAGAACCAGAAGGAAAATTATACTCTAAAGAAGTTGTGGGGGTTCTTTCATTTCTTACAAGAATTTTGGCGGACAACGATATTAATATTTATGAAATAGCGTCAACATACAAACAATTAATCTTTGTAATACATAAAAAAGATTTGACAAAGGCACATAATATTTTAGATAATTTGATTAATAATTAACAGATTTGTAAACTTCTCTTAAAACTAAACATAAATCAAATAAATCTATTGAAGTATCCAAACAAGAATTTGTTCTTGCTCTTGCAATTTTATATTTTAAATTTTCTAAGTCTCTTCTGTGTTCTTCAACTTGATTTTGATTTAAACATTGCCCGTTGCTTTCAGAATATCTTAATGCAGGTTCTTTTGAATGAACTAATCTGAATATTTCCTCTCCAAAATCAAGGGCTCTTTGAATACGATTTTCAATTAATTTTCTGTCAAGCCATTTTTGATATTCTGGTGTGTGCATTTTTCTGGAATTATTTTAATTTCTCCACTTCTTACGATATTCTCTTAGATAAGGTATGGCTCTTCGAGGTATTTCTCCAAGTCGAACAATTCGATAAACTTCTCCTGTTTTTGGATCACACATTAATTCATTTTGTCGAGGAGAAAATCTTCTTGCGTTGTATAAAAATTGTGCAGAGCGATTATTTCTTTGCATTTCTGCAATCCATTCTTTTTGTTCTTCTGTTAAATTAATGTATTTCATTTTTTGCTCTAATTATTTTATTTATTCCATCATACATGATTTTGATTATCTCTCTAGCCATTTCTCTTTGTGGGCATTCCTCCCCTTGAGCACTCATCAAAGCACTCGGAGAACATTCAAATCTTAAATAATCCCATCTAATTTTGTAAATTGGATCGTCTATTTCTCGTTTGCTTACTTCATATAATTGCATTTTAATTTCTCCAGATTGCCGAAAAGATTATTCCAGCAATAATTATAATTAAAGGAATTTTATCTGAAATTTTTATTCCCATAATCATTAATCCAATTATTAATACAGAGATTCCTCCGGCAATTTTTAATATATCTAAATTTAAAAAAGAAATCGCCTTTGTCCCTATTCCTGCTGCGAGCATAACAATTAGTGTTGCAATTATTCCTGCAAATAATGCTGACAAAATTCTTTCTTTCATTGTTCCGTCGAAAAATAATGCAGTTGCAATTGCTCCTGGCCCTGCCATAAAAAGCACAGCTAAAGTAAATGCATTTTCAATTTTGAACAAACCAGAAATCGCAGCGATGGAGATACTTCCAGTAAACGCGCCCATTCCCAGCATGGTTGCTAATCTGTTTATTTGACTAATTTTATTTTTCATAAATTAATTAGAAAACTTTCCTATATATATTTAGTTGAATAATATTCAAATAATAAGCGAAAAATATATAAATAGTTGAATATTATTCAATTTATTAGAATTTAATAAAAACTAAAAACATAAGAAAGATTTAAATATATCTTTTGAGGTATAATCTTATCCCCTATTAGGTATAATACAATAATAAAAGATGTTAACCAAAAATCAAATAAATATTTTAGAATTATTTAGAAAAAATATTTTTTTAAATGAAAGTATAAGAAAGATTGCATCTATGCTTAAAAAATCTTATTCTAAAATTTATGAATCAATTAAATCTCTTGAAAGTCAAAAAATTATTGAAATAAAAAAAGTCGGAGGTTCTAATATTTGCAGTTTGAAGTTAAATAAAGAATCAATTGCAATTTTATCTTTTTTGGATAAACAAGAATCTTTTTCAAAAAAAATACCAAATGTTAACAAACTATTAGAATTTAAAGAATTTTTAGACGATATTTTAGTTGTTGCAGGAAGTTATGCAAAAGGAAAACAAACGAAAAAATCAGACATAGATGTTGCATTAATTACTAAAGACAATGCTTTCAAGAAAAAAGGTTTGATGGAAAACATGACTTTAACTTTTCTTCCAGAGATCCACATAACCGCATTTTCATATAAAGATTTTGTAAACATGCTTTTGAATAATGAATTTAATTTTGGAAAAGAGATTTTTAAATCTCATTTAATATTTAGAAATCCTGAAAGATATTATGAATTAATAAATGAGGCAATAAAAAGTGGATTCAAAGGTTGAACTTTATTTAAAGAGGGCAGATGACGAACTTTTGTTAGCAAAGATTAATTTTGATATTTCTACAAAAAAACAATTAAAGGAATTATTTAAGATTCCCTTCGACAAAACTTTTTTTAATGATGTAATTTCTGAGGCATATTATTCAATATTTTATTCTGCTAAATCTTATCTTTTGTCAAAAAGGATAGAAACCTCTGCTCCAGAAGAGCACAAAAAAACTTACGAGGAATTTAAAAAATTTGTAGAAAATGGAATTTTAGGGGGAGAACTTTTAGAAATATATGATATTGAAGTTGGAAAAGCAGAAGCATTGCTAAAAATATTATTTAAGGAAAAAGGAAAAAGAGGAAGATTCACTTACAATATTAATTCTAACGCAAATATCCCTGTCGCAATGAACTCAATACAAAACGCTAAAAAGTTTGCATCAATAATTAAAGTGATTATAAATAAAAAAGAATGAAAAACATTCGTCAGAAAATAATAAATTTATTCAAAGAAGGAAATTGCACTCCGCAGATTTCAGTGATAGCAAAAAAATTAAAAGAGCCGTCGACGACAATTCATTACAATATAAAAAAACTTGAAGAAGAAGGCGTGATAAAAACTTACAAGGCAGTTTTTGATTACAAAAAAATTGATCAAGGACATTGTGCATATATTTTTATCAATCTCTCTCAAGAAAATTATGGGGACCCAGAAAAAATCGCAAAAGAAATTTCAAAAGACCCCCGAGTTGAAAGTACTGACATTTGCACGGGGGATTATGAACTTTTAGTCAAGTTAAGAACAAAAGATATCGACGAATATTACGAAACAATAAAGCAGTGGGTAAAAAAATTTGGATTTAGAAAAACAACTTCAGTAACTTCACTAAAACAAATCAAAACAGAATTTGTAGATCTAAATTAATTTTCTTCATAAATAACTAGATTTAAAAATAGAAAATTCTAACAAATTTTATGTTAAAAGAAATATATCGGCCGGCGGTTTTCGCAGTTGTTTATTTTCGCGAGAATGAAAAAAATTTTTATCTTTTGTTGAAAAGAAAACTTCATTGGAAAGGTTGGGAATTTCCAAAGGGCGGAATAAAAAAAGGCGAGAGCGAAATTCAGGCAGTTCGACGAGAATTAAAAGAAGAAACTGGAATAAATGTCGTCGGAGAAATAAAAAAATTTCCGATTTCTGGAAAATATAAATATGACAAAAAATATCCGGACAGGCGGGGAGTCACAGGACAAACTTATTCTCTTTATGCAGTTGATATAAAAAAATTACCAAACAAAATAAGGCTTGACAAAAACGAACATGAAGGTTATGAGTTCGCAGAATTTGACGACGCGCTTAAAAAACTAACTTGGAGCAATCAAAGAAGATGTCTTACTTTTGTTAATAATTGGTTAATTAAAAATGAATAGAGAAATTTATACAATTCAAGTAGAATATTCCCCCGAGGATATTGCATTTGTTCAAAGATTAATGGACAGAAAATTGAAAGTTTCTTTAGTGCCTAGAGAAATAAATGGGCTGAGAGTGATTATAACTTCAAAAGAAATTCCCAGAGTTTATAATTTGCCGTCTGATGCCGACAGATGTCTTCAAAAAATTGAAGAGTTGGCGAGAGGAAGTTAATGAAAAATATTAACGAGATAAAATCCAAAAAAACAATTCAGGAACTTTTGGAATTTGGAATTATAAATGTTGACAAACCTTCTGGCCCAACTTCGTTTAATGTTTCAGATTTTGTAAGAAAAATTTTGAAAATAAAAAAAACTTCTCACTTCGGAACTCTTGACCCGAAAGTCACAGGGGTTCTTCCAATCGCGCTAAATCGCGCGTGCAAACTCACTGGATTTTTTATAGGACATGACAAAACTTATGTTGGAATTATGCGAATCCACGACGACATTTCTCTTGAAGAAATACAAAATAAAATAAATGAAAAATTTTTAGGAAAAATAAAACAGCTTCCGCCAGTTCGTTCAAGTGTCAGACGAGCTGAAAGAGAAAGAGAGATAAAAAAATTTAAGTTGCTTGAGAAAGATGAAAAAGAGATTTTATTTTTAACAGAAGTCGAAGGCGGAACTTATATAAGAAAATTAGTTTCAGATTTGGGTGATGAACTTGGAATTGGTGCGCATATGTTAGAACTTCGCAGAATTCGTGCTGGAATTTTTTCAGAACACGACAAAAAATATCCAAGTGTAAAATTGTATGAATTAGAAAATGCAATGAAAGAATTTGAAAACGGAAATGAAGAATTGCTTAGAAAAATAATTATTCCTGGAGAAATAATATCTGAAATTTATCCTGTTATCGACGTGAAAGAAGAAGAAATAAAAAAATTGTTTAATGGAAAACCTCTTTTCAAAAAAGATGTTGAAAAAAAATTTTTAAGTTTAGATGTTGGAGAAAAAATATGCGTTTTTTCCGACGAAGTTTTAGTCGGAGTTTATAGAATTTCTAAAGAAAAAGAAATTTTCGCAAGACCTGAATTTGTTTTGCAGCCTGTAAGAAGAACCAAGGTTCTTCCTTAGACCATCTCCTTTTCTGTTCATGTTAAGTGGCATTTTTTTATGCCTCCTGCGATGCCACATAGAAGTTAAGAACCAAGGTTCTTCCTTAGGCCATCTCCTTTTCTGTTTCTAAAATTTTCCAAAAGAAATTTTGGAATCCTAAAAAAATACCCCTTATTTTTTGGGAATCAAAAAACTGAACGAATTTAAAAAGTTTTTTGATAGACAGAAAACATCTACTACAAAACTAAAATGTTTTCTGTATTCCGGTGTGCGATATCTCTCTAACTCAAGCCCCCACTCGCTTTTTATTTTTGAGGCGATTGCTCGTGAAAACTCTCTACTCAGGCCCACACTTTCTTTTTTTGTTGTGATGCGATTGAAAGTGTAAATCCTCGCCTCCGGCGGATATCGCGAAAAAAGAGAAGAAAGAATTAAATTATCTTATTGTAACCAAGCTTTCTCCAAAATTTTTCTCTAAAATAAATTTAACTTTTGAATTTAAAACATCAAAACAAAGCGGATTTTCAGAAGCAGTTGTTTTTTCCAAATCAAGATTTTTTATAAACATCGCATCTTGTCCTGCTGTTGGATAAAAAAATAAATTTTCATTTTCCCAAAAACTTTGTTTTAATTTTTTGTATAATTCTTCGTCGCCAATTGCAGGATTAGAAAAATCTACAACGCAAACTTTTTTTACTTTTGATGGAAGAAGATTATTTCCTCCAAATTCTTGCGAGGTTTTGCTACTTTTCCAAATTTTGTCAATTTCATTTTGCAAGTCTAATTTAAATTTTGAAACCTTCAAATTGTCTTGAGCATTTAATAAAACTTTTATTGCGTAAAAAGCAATTGCTACAAAAAAAATAATTAGCAGAATTGAAAAAATCATTCCAAAAGAAAGTTGCATCTGGGCTCTTTTTTTCATTGTAAAAATAAAACCGCAAGATATATATATATATATATCGTCTTAAAAAAATAACTCGTTGAAAAGTTTTGGAAATTTTTCAAAACCTCGTTGCGCCTTCGCGCAAGTAGCCATTAAAGGTTTTGAAAGTACAGAAAATCAGGAAAATTTTCTGTCCATTAAATTTTTCACAAGTTCAAAATTTAATGAAAGGAGGTGAAAATGAAAAACGAAAATAATTTTTGGAAAACATTCAGTATAATTTTAATAGTTGTTCTTGTGGTCGGCGCTGTGATTGTTTTTTGGAGAAATCCTGAATTGAGCCCGAACGCAGGAGTAATAAAAGTTGCACCAACTAGTCGAGGAACAGATGTTTATACAAAGGCAGAAATTGATGCGAAGTTTGATAGTTTATCCAATAAAATCCAAATGCAAAAAAGAGTAACTGGGGCATGGGGAAGTAATTATACTAATTCAGTACTCTTATCGGTTAATTCTTTACAATCAGAATTGAGCTTAAATAGGAACCCCACAGGAGCAGTTGTAGTAGGAAATAGAACTTACATGAAATCAGATGAAGGATTGTTAACTCCATCGTCAATTTCTTTTAAAACAGGAGATTCTCAGGGATATAGTCAATTTTCTTCTACTATGAATGCGTTTAATATACAATTTTTGGAATCTTCACATTATTGGATATGCTCTCCTCCAAGAGAAGGTAATGGAAGTCTTTATTGTGAATTCCATCTAAGGTAAGTAAGATTCATTTTTCTTTCTATTTCTTTTTTTATTTTTCCTCCTACAAAATGAACTTTCTTAAACTGCTACGAGAACCCCAAATAAAAATCTCTTTCTGATTATCTTTCTTCTTCTGCGGAAAAATCTGTCAAAGTAAAATTTGGGGCCGAGAGTTTGCGATTGCATTTATTTGTTTCACGTCGTAAGCAATCGCGGGCTCGAGTTAAATAAATGCGACGAAGTCGCGCAACTTTTAACAAGAATATTTTTATGTAAAATTTATAAATCTCTTAACTCTTTGATAATTATGAAAATAGAAAAATTAAAACCAATTATCGCAAAATTTTTGAGAAAAAAAGGCATAGCAAGAGCTGGAATTTTTGGCAGTTATGCAAAGAACAAACAAAATAAAAAAAGCGACATAGATATTTTAATCGAATTCAAAGGGAGTTTATTGGATTTAGTCGGCATAGAATTAGAATTAGAAAAATTACTAAATAAAAAAATTGATTTGTTAACTTACAACGGCATCAACCCGTTATTAAAACAAAAAATTTTAAGTGAAGAGGTAAAAATTATATGAGTGAGGACAAAGATCCAATTATTTTTATCAAACATATTTTAGAATCTATTGAGAACATAGAATCTTTTGTAAAAAATATTGAAGAAAAAGAATTTCTAAAAAGCAAAGTGCAGTTATTAGGCAAATTGAAGTTATTGGTGAGGCGGTTAAAAATTTATCCGCAAGTTTCAGAAATAAATATCCAGAAGTTCATTGGATAAAAATTGCAGGAATGAGAGATAAATTAATGCATCATTATTTTGGAGTTGATTTAAAAATCGTTTGGAAATCTGTAAAAGAGGATATTCCAAGATTAAAAAAAGAAATTCAAATAATTTTAGAAAAAGAAGATTAGATTATTTTATCGTCGACAAATTTTCTTTTTTAAACTACGCGACTTCGTCGCATTTATTTGAAAATTTTTCTGCGAAATTATAAGAAAAATTTTAAGAAATTATTTTTAATCTTTGAAATTCTGAATTAAATTTAGTCGCGAATTTTTTCTTATTTAACTTTCTTGCAATTAAATTTGCTCAACGAGTTTTTCGCGATATCCCCCGGAGGCATCGAGGATTTGCGATTGCATTTATTTGTTTACGTCGTAAGCAATCGCGGGTCCGAGTTAGAAAGATATCGCACACCAGAACAGAAAGGGAAAGATGTGTGCGAGCAATTTCAATAATATTCCAGAAATTTGAGATTGCGAGTTGAGAAAACCGCAGGTTGTCTTCATTCTTCTTTCATTTGCAATCGTTTTAGATTTATCACAAACCCGACGATTCTCGCAGAATAATTTTTTCCGAGCCGTTTCAAAATTTTTTCAGAAAATTCTTTTACTTTTTCTTTTTTGTGCCCTGCATTTTTCAAAATCTGCACCTTTACAATTTTGTGTTTTTTAAAATGAGATTTTAATGTAAGAAAAAAATTTTCTGTAATTTTATTTTTGCCGAGTTGAACTTTTGAAAAAACCATAGATAAAGACAAGGTTTAAATATTATAAATCTTTGTAGTGATATGAAAAAAAGAGATTGGTCTGTTTATCTAAATG
>Ga0208375_1003742_pt1 | contig 12611 bp, 15 predicted proteins | sample RifOxyD1_FD_184038 | JGI IMG/M metagenome (GOLD analysis project Ga0208375, IMG submission 184038) | Soil microbial communities from Rifle, Colorado - Rifle Oxygen_injection D1 (SPAdes) | ecosystem: Environmental > Terrestrial > Deep subsurface > Rock core/Sediment | place: Rifle, Colorado... | reverse complement strand
CCCGCCGAGTCCGACCGGCCGATTCCATATCGGTACGGCACGCACTGCACTTTTCAATTACCTTTTTGCTCGAAACAATGGCGGCAAAGTTGTCTTCCGTAGCGAAGATACCGATCGTGCGCGAAGCAAGAAAGAATTTGAAGAAGAGATCATGAACGGTCTCACCTGGCTCGGTCTATCGTGGGATGCATTTTCCCGTCAAAGCGAACACGCAGATCGCTATCGAGAATTGCTTGAAAAAATTATTCATGAAGACAAGGCATACGTTTCCGCAGAACCAGCAAAGGATGACCCGAACCGCACTGTCGAAGTGATTCGTCTGCGCAACCCTGGGAAAATCGTGACATTCACCGACCTCATTCGCGGAGATATAACTTTTGATACGACAGAGCTCGGTGATTTTGTCATTGCTCGCTCCATCACTGACGCCCTCTACCACTTTGCGGTCGTTGCCGACGACATGGATTCAGGCATAACACATGTTATTCGTGGTGAAGACCACATCTCAAATACACCGCGCCAGATCCTGATACAAGAAGCGCTTGGCGCACCGCGCCCAGCCTACGCACACCTGCCACTCATTCTCGATGAAAAGCGCGCAAAACTTTCCAAGCGTACGGGAGCGACGAGCGTTATGGATTATCGCGATGAAGGCTTTTTACCAGAAGCACTCGTAAATTATCTCGTACTCCTGGGTTGGAATCCGGGCGACGACCGCGAAGATTTTTCACTCGCACAACTTGTCGAAACATTTTCGCTCGAAGGAGTCCAGAAAAGCGGAGCCGCATGGAACCGAGAAAAACTTCTCTCGGTAAATCAACGCTGGATGCGTAAACTATCAACAGAGGAATTCATTTCCCGCGGAAATCTTACTGCTCCAGACATCGAAAAACTTCGCATGGCAGTATCCCTCCTAAAAGACCGTGCACGCACATTTAAAGAAGCCCGCGACATGCTTTCGGGCGAACTTTCCTGCCTCTTTGTCGAGCCGTCTATAGCCCGGGAAAGTCTTGCTGCAAAAGAGCTTCCCAGCCACCAGGGAATGACTAGAACAGCCCTAGAAAGCCTCTCTGAGGCCATAAAAGGGCTCCCTGGGGGCGTTTCTGCAGATGTGGTCAAAGAGACGCTTATGCCCATTGCCGATGCTGAGGAGGCTAAAGGGAAGGGGGGTCGCGGAGCAGTCCTCTGGCCCCTTCGATATGCCCTCTCTGGACAAGAACGATCTCCTGACCCGTTCACACTCGTCTCGATCCTCGGCAAAGAAGAGTCCATTTCGCGCGTGCAGAAAGCTATTGGTATACTCGAGGGATGATGCGCATTAGGTCTCTGCTTTACGCAATATTTCTTGCTGGAATCGTTTTCGGAGTTCCGCACCATGTTGCATTTGCTCAGACCGCGTCTGATATTCAGTCAAAGATCAATACTAATAAAAGCCAGATCGAGTCACTCGAAGCAGAGATAGCTGCGTTCCAGAAGCAGCTCGATAAGCTAGGGTCTCAGAAAAACACGCTCCAATCGACCATCGACTCGCTCACAATCTCTCAGAAGCAGCTAGCGGCACGGATCCAAGTTACTCAAAACAAGATAGCTTCCGCAAATCTCGAAATACAAAAACTCTCAAACTCAATCGGCGACAAAGAAAAAACGATATCTGAAAATAAGGAGGCGATCGCAAAGATCTTGCGCCGCACTGCTCAAGACGAACGGATGCCGCTCGTCGCAAGCCTTATTTCGTCAGACTCACTCGGAGATGCCTGGCAGATAACAGACCAAGCTATTCAGTTCAATCGGGCCCTCACAAAAGATATTGAGGATCTGCGCATCGCGCGAACAGAACTTGCTGAAGACCGCGACCAAGTAGCCACCGAGAAAACAAAGCTTGTTTCTCTTCACGCCGACCTTACGCTGCAGAAACGCTCAGTAGACGCGAGCAAACAGACGCAGCAGCAACTCCTTTCGCAAACCAAAAACCAAGAAAAGAATTATCAGCGACTCATCGCGCAAAAAGAGGCTGCACAGAAGGCTTTCGAACAAGATCTCGTCAATCTTCAGGGTCAACTTAATCTCATAGTGAACCCGAACCTGCTTCCGAAAGTCGGTTCAGGCGTCCTCTCATGGCCGTTCAGCAAGCCTTTCATGTTCAACTGCACAACGCGCAGCAACATATTTGGGAATCTGTTCTGCATTACACAGTATTTCGGCAACACGCCATTCTCAACTGCAAATCCGCAGGTATACAACAATCGCGGACACAACGCCATCGATATGGGCGTACCGATAGGGACCCCGATATTAGCCTCGGCAGACGGTGTCGTTCTCGGAACTGGAGATACCGACATTGCGCGAGGTTGCTACTCCTTCGGCAAATGGGTGATGGTCACCCATGGCAATGGCCTCAGCACCTTATATGCACATCTCTCAAGCATCGACGTAACGAAAGGGCAGAATGTGTCGACCGGCCAAGTACTCGGACTCTCAGGCATGACTGGCTATGCCACTGGCCCGCACATTCACTTCGGCGTCTACGCAACCCAAGGCGTACAGATATTGAAGCTCGGAGACTATCGCAGCGGCGCAAAGACTCCATGCGCTGGAGTCACTATGCCTGTGGCGACCCTTACCGCATATCTCAATCCGCTTTCATATCTTTAATCATCGATGATCGGGTCCTCCAAAGAAGTAACGATGCGTACGATCGGTACGGCGACCATTTTTTTGAAATTGCAAGCAGGGAAGTACGCGGGGCGTCTTTAGGAAGTTCATAGATCATTTCGATTGCACGAACAAGACCGAGATCACCGATGGAGAACACGTCTTCGCGTGCGAGAGAATTCATCATGAACATATCGACCGACCAAGGGCCAAGACCCCATATCCGCATCAATTTTTGAGACGTCTCAGCCTCAGAGAGCTTCTTAAGCATTAGGAGGTCTAGTGAGTTATCCACAGTCGCATTTGCTATGGACTTGAGCGTTTTTACCTTCGCAGCCGATAGTCCGGCTTTGCGAAGCTCGGCTTCCCGAGTTTTTAGGATCGACTCAGGAACCACTCTCCTACCGCAGGCTTTCTTTACATTTGAAAAAATTGTGTCCGCGGCGGCGATACCCAACTGTTGGGAAATAACGATCGCAACCAATGATTCAAATAATTCTGTACGTGTACGCTTTTCGGGAAGCTTCACTGGAAGAGAAGCGTGGTGCGCGGAAGTGGCTGTATAGAAGTGTGGGTCAACTTGCTTAAAATGCTTCAGTGCCGCAGCCCTTCTCGACCTGCTAGAAACGTTTGTCTTTAATTCCTTGACTCTACTGGGTCTCGTCATGCCGAGATAGTACCATTGCACCTATATGGTGCTGTATAATGGGGAGCAACCCCATGTACCCTATATTTAAAGCAATCTTCTGGGTGTTTGTCCTACTTCTTGCGTTCTCGTTTTTTGGCATTTCAATTCAGTCGGTTATACATTCTCCCGCCGGTCAGGAAAATTTCGGCTACGCTCTCAATCTACTAACTCAGGCTTGGGACTGGCTCGCGCATTTCGTCCGAAACATTCCATAGCACACGCCTTCGTACGGTCCAGGGTAGAGTCGTAAAAGATATATTGTGCGACGTATAACTAAAAGAATTTCGCAAAGAAAGTATTTGTACCCCACCGATTAAACTCCTCCCCCATATCAGTACTGTTACTGTGCACTGTAAAAATTTCTGCATTGGGTACCCGTAATTACGACGAGAATATTTTTTAAATTTTTAATTTAACGGCGCGCGGGGCATTCGTGTTAAACGATCTGCAAACTCCGAGCGCGAGGGGAGTACACTTCCCTATTTAGATGTAGAACCCCGACGTGGCTACCATGGTACTGTAAGCACATATGAATCCAAATGACGTACCAAAGAAAGTAATCGATCAGGCCATCGTAGGCAATAATCCTGCATTATTTTTAATTGTATTCACCACTGGTACTGAGCATCATGGATTTGCGATAACGCCGGAAGGAGCAAAAGCGTTCTACGAAAACCTGGGAACTCATATTACAGAGTACGAGACCCGCGTTCGACCCATCGATACAACGGGTCTCGCGCCTCAAATTTTGTCACCGATTCAAAAAAAGTAACTAATTATTTTTTGATGCGAGAAGAATGACCTGCGCCAAACTGATTGCGGTGCTCATGAGTCCAGTCCAGAAAGCATAGACTTCAAGATTATTTCTCCAACTTTTTCTTCGTGCCATAGGGAGGAGGATAGCACGAGCACTACCGCCACTTCCCTTCGCATGTGCATTACGGTAGAAAGATCTGCTTAAAAGTTTTTTCTGCGCGTAATCCATGACTATAAAAGTCTCAGCAAGAGACGTTTGCGGTCACAAGCTCGTACGCTTCGTCTACCGAATCAACAATGGTATACAAAGACATATCTTTCTCTTCGATAGCATGATGCTCCTTGTAGAGCGTCTGTTCGATAAATGCATGGAGCGGCTCCCAGTATGACTTTCCAAACAAAATAATTGGCACTTTACGAATTTTCTTAGTCTGTACAAGCGTTACAATCTCAAAAAACTCATCGAGCGTCCCAAACCCTCCCGGGAAATAGACATATACTTCAGAAGCGTATGTGAGCATGACTTTGCGCACGAAGAAATGATCGAAACCGAATTTCTCGGTGAGATACGGGTTATAGTGCTGCGCCTGAGGGAGGTTAATATTAAGTCCTACTGAAGCGCCACCGACCTCAAATGCGCCCTGATTCCCCGCTTGCATGATACCTGAACTGCCGCCAGTCACGACCGCAAACCCTTTCTTCGCAAGACGCTGAGCAAGTTCTCGCGCATGTTTGTACGTATCGTCATCGACTGCCACACGAGCGCTGCCAAAGAAAGTCACCGCAAGTCCATAGCGGCGAATAATGTCGAATCCTTCGATAAATTCCGACATGATTTTGAACACGCGCCACGACTCTATCTTTTGAGGCTTGCACACGAGGAGCGGATGCTCTTCCGGCATCGTGCGCTGGCCTTCGTGAACCACTTTTGCGAGACGTTCAGCCGTCTTACTGATCGACACATCGCGCGAGAACAAACTCGTAGTCTGAGTAGATTGCGCTGAATGATCGCTCATAATTAGACTAATGATACCAGATCAAAGTCCCGGACAATTTGCGGCGGGAGAATAACCCGCTTCTTGCGCAGCGTCGGCAGAGTCGAACCATACTTTATTTGCATCTGAAATTCGACTTGCCCCAGAACAGTGTGGAAGATAGTATTTGGTGCCGTTTTTTGAACCGACCAATGCCCCCTCCGTCGCCGAAACTTTCGGAGAAACGGTGTCCAAATGGCTTTCTATAAGTGAAAATTGAACCGTTTTTGCCGCGTCTTCCCCAGCAAGAAACCCAAGACCGAAACTAAAGAGGGAGGCTAATATAAGGACGGTGACAATCAGAACATCTCGGGGTATACGGCCTATAAAGGCTTTGCATTTATCACGGTATTCTGATATAGTCATCGGGTAAAACTATACCACCATGGCATCAACAAAAGCAGGCGGAACAGCGAAAAACCTCAATACTTCAAACCCGAAATATCTCGGCGTAAAGCTTGCTGATGGTGCGGCAGCTCGTCCGGGAATGGTCATCGTGCGCCAGCGCGGTACAAAGATAGAGGCAGGAAAGAATGTCGCCGTCGGCCGCGACCACACGCTCTTTGCTCTCGCTACTGGTACTGTCTCGTACCGCACTCGCCGAAAGACGAGCTTCACAGGAAAGAATTTCGCAAAGAAAGTAGCAGACGTTATCTAAGCACTGCATTCTTAGCTGCAAAAAGAAAAACCGCAATTACATTGCGGTTTTTCTTTACCTCCAAGAAGTATCTCCTTTACTCGGCCTCGATCGTGATTGAGAACTTTCCAAATGCACCTGCCGCAGCGACTGGAACATCAAAGATGCCGCACTCCTTGAACGGCTTTTCAAGTTTGATAGCGCCATCAGAAAGATCGACGTGCGCCTGCTCCTTCGCTGCCTGACGGATCTCAGACTCCCCTATTGCATCGTAGAGGTGTCCCTTTTCATTTACCTTGGCTTTTATGACGATGCGCGCCTCAGCAAGAGTAGAAATGTTCTGAGCGAGGAGTGCCGCATCAAGTGCTGAGCGGTCAACCTCCTGCTTGCGCCTCAGCTCCGCCTCCTTTTGAGCGGCTGAAGTTGCCGGAACGGCAAGTTGCCTTGGAATAAGATAGTTCAACGCATGACCATCAGCCATGGTAACCGTGTCGTGTTTGCGACCAACGCCCTTGATGTCTTTCGTTAAAATTACTTTCATGTGAGCCAGACTACCCCATCATTTGCCGGTAGTCAAAAATTCTATAGCACGCTTCACCTGTGGATCGCGCTTTGCTTCGGCATCAGCAGCTGTAAACGTGGCCGTAATATTTGGCGCGATCCCGTTACCCATAATCCAGTGCCCAGCTGGAGTGACCCAGCGAGCAATGGTCACCTTAAGCGAACCACCATCAAGGTCGAAGAGGGTTTGCACTGACCCTTTTCCGAACGACTTCGTTCCGATCAACGTTGCGACTTTTGCATCTTGGAGAGCCCCTGCAAGAATTTCAGATGCAGAAGCGGAACCGCCATCGATAAGAACAACGACTTTCGTTCCTGGAGGAAGGTCGTTGTACCCATGACTCGAATGCACCTGATTCGGCTCTTTCCCACCAAAATCTTCCGTCACTATCACAGCGCCCTTCGGAAGGAAATGACTTGCGATGTCGACGGCAGCATCGAGATATCCGCCTGGATTCGATCGAAGATCTACGATGAGTTTCCTAGAACCGGAATCCTTGAATCGCGAAAATGCCTGGCTGAAAAGGCTCGCGGAGTTCGAAGTAAATTCATACAGTGCAATACTGTACACGCCGCTCTTTTCATCGAGACTGTCTTTAGTCTCAGGCACTTGAATCGTGGCACGTACGACTTTTATCTCAAATGGTTTGCCTCCATTACGAATAATGGTGAACTCGACAGTCGTGCCTATTTCTCCGCGTATCTTTCTCACGGCCTTTTCAGTCGAGAGACCATCGGTCGACTTCCCATCGATAGCGATGATCTGATCTCCTGCTCGTATTCCTGCAGCCTCTGCAGGAGTGCCTTTAAGAGGCGCGACCACCGTCAATACGTTTTCTTTTATGCCTATTTCCATGCCGACGCCGGCAAAACTCCCTGAAATATTTTCAGCGAACTCTTTCGCCTCTTCCGGCGGGAAGAATACGGTGTACGGATCACCATACGAAGAAGCGAGACCGCTAATGGCGCCATGCAAACGTTCTTTTACGGTCGGAAGCGTGGAAGAAGCGTGCGTGCTTATATAATTTTCATTGAGCGCATTCCATGCTTTCCAGAAAGCTGCAAGGTCAGCATTCTGGTCCGGTGTTGCATCTAGGCCGTCGCCGATGAACGGGACTCGTGACACGATCGTCGACCCAGAACCACTTGTTCCGACCGAGAGACCGATAAAAAAGAAAAGTACTGCGATTAACGCAGACGACATGCCCCGCATCGCCACACCATTCCGAGAATATGATGATTCTTTAGAGTTCATTGCACGAAGTGTACCATGCGATGTTGCATCGCACTGTCGAGTATGACACTTCCTCACATTTCCATATGTTATTCTGTACAGCATGATATTTCGGTACGAGTATCACGGTGGCGTGTGGATTGATCTTGAACAACCGACTGAGGAAGAATTGCGCAGTATCACGCACGAATTCTCGATCAATAGCCGCATCGAAAAAGAACTGATCTCCCCTACCCCAACTCCGCTCGTCATAAGCGACCCAGACGCGACACTGCTTGTACTCCATTTCCCGACACACGGGACAGAAAAAGGAGAGATAGGAAGTCAGGAAATCGACATTGTCGTCGGCACTACGTTCATCATTACCGTACGCTACGAAGTCATTGCACCGCTATATCACTTGAAAAAACAGCTTGAGACTCAACAGCTCGTCGCTCCTCGCGCGCTTATCACTACAGAGGTGTTGTTCGAGGTGCTCTTCGTGCATCTCTATACATCAGTACGAGACCATATCAACCACACGGCCGATCATCTCACGCGCATCGAGCAGGAAATGTTCGACAACCACGAACGCATGACGGTACGCTCGATTTCAAATATCATCCGAGAATTCCTGCACATGGAAGCTACCCTTGCTAACCAAGAAGAACCCCTGGGTCGTTTTATGGACGCCCTTTCACGACGCAAGTTCTTCAAAGCGTCGTTTGCAGAGCGTGCTGATCACATTCTCGCCGAGCGCTCACAAGCCTCCCGCCTCATCGAAACTCACCGCGCCGTCGCGGCCGAACTTCGAGAAACAAACATGGCACTGCTCGAGGTACGGCAAAATGAAATCATAAAAGCGCTTACATTGATCACCGTCATAGTATTGCCCCTTGAACTTATAGCTGTCATATTCGGTATACATGCCCCCGGAACTCCGATTGAAGGCCATCCAAACGCATTCTGGATTATCACGGGAATTATGTTCTCCACGGTAGGGCTTATGACGATATATTTCGCACGAAAGCGCTGGATCTCGTAATATACCCAGACAATCACATACCTATAGCATGAAGTGGCTTGCTCGCATTTTCAAGAAACATTCTCATTCTGCACAGAACCAACTGCCGCAGATATTCTTCACCAATACGCTTTCTGGCAATAAAGAGGTGTTCGTATCCTTGAAACCCGGCACAGCACTCCTCTACTCTTGCGGACCGACCGTCTACAGCAAAGTACACATCGGAAACCTGCGGGCATACATCTTTTCAGATACGCTTGCGCGCACGCTCACTGCGGCCGGATACCGCGTGCGCCGCGTCATGAACATCACAGATGTTGGCCACCTCGTAGGCGACGGTGATCGCGGTGAAGATAAGATGGCGATTGGTGCCGCCCGAGAACACACCACACCCGAGTCGATCGCTGAACGCTACACGAAGCTCTTTATCGGAGACATGGAAGATCTTAATGTCGATACCGACGACATCACTTTCCCGCACGCTACCAACTACATCAAAGAACAGATCGCTCTCGCGAAGACGCTCGAAGAAAAGGGATTCACGTATCAGCTCGAAGACGGTCTCTATTTCAACACGCATAAGTTCCCAGGTTATGGGAAGCTCGGTGGACTTTCGCAGGCAAAGCTCGAAGCTGGGGCGCGAGTAGAACTTGTCAAAGGTAAGCGCAATCCCACCGACTTCGTCCTTTGGAGAGCTGCAAAACCGAATGATCTGCAGCAATGGGACAGTCCGTGGGGTCGCGGCAATCCCGGTTGGCACATTGAATGCTCTGCGATGTCTCGCGCCCTTCTCGGCCAGGAAATAGACATTCATACTGGCGGTGAAGACCTCGCTCAGATTCACCACAATAATGAGATCGCCCAATCAGAAGCCGCCAGCAATCGCATATTCGTGAGGTACTGGATGCACAACGCGTTTCTCACCATGCATGGCGAGAAAGCATCCAAGTCAGTCGGAAACGTCGTCTACCTCTCAGACATCATCGAAAAGGGGTTCCATCCTCTCTCGCTACGCTACTTTTTCCTGCAGGCCCATTACCGCACCCCTCTCTCCTTTTCATGGGAGGCGCTTACTGCCGCCGCAAACGCACTAGAACGTCTCTGGAGACTCTCTGAAGATATTGCTGCCGAATCTAAGCGCACAAGCACGCCTTCCGAGGTGCGCAACCGTTTTCTTGCCCTGATGCGCGACGACCTCTCGTCCCCGCAAGCACTCAGCACTATCTGGGAGTCACTTAAGAGCGAAGAATATACGCCCGAAGAAAAATGGGGACTTCTTGAGACTGCGGAAGCGCATTTCGGTCTTCTTCTTACTAATCCGCCGACCCCAAAAGCCCTAACTGAAAAAGATCTCCCTGAGGAGATACGAAGTATGCTTGCCGCACGCATTAAAGCCCGCACGAGCCGCAATTTTGAAGAAGCCGATCGCATTCGGGCCGATATCGAAACGGCAGGATACTGCATCGAAGACGGGCCGGAGGGTGCCATATTAACTAAGACCCCTCTTTGATATACTGAGCGGCAATGGCCGTCGACCGAGTACCCCCTCAATCACTTGAATCCGAACGTGCCCTTCTTGGCGCGCTCCTCCTGAAGCCTGACGCTATCCACGACGTCTCCGACCTGATTCGTTCGGATTCGTACTACGCAGAGAAACACCGCATCATCTTCGGGGCGATGCGCGAGCTCTCTGAGCGGGGTGAACCGATAGATCAGCTTTCTCTTTCCGAACGCCTGCAGAACCAGGGGCTTTTAGAGCGCTCTGGCGGCCGCAGCTATCTCGCTGAACTCGCCGACTCAGCACCGGCACCTGGCAATTACGCCCACTATGCTGAACTTGTCTCCCGCAAATTCCTGATGCGCGCGCTTATCGATGCTGCCCACACCATCTCTGAATCTGCTTTCGACGACTCACGCGAGACTATGGAAGTGCTTGATGAGGCAGAAAAAAGCATCTACGCAATTGGTAATGCATCTGCCGCGCACAAATTCGTCGCGATTGGCGACAAAGTGCATGAAGCTTGGGACCGCATCGAGGCCCTTTCAAAAAAAGAAGACGGTATTCGCGGTGTGCCGTCGGGTTTCCAAGCTCTCGACAATCTCCTCTCCGGCTTTCACCCATCTGACCTTGTAATCCTTGCCGCACGCCCATCGATGGGTAAGACTTCGTTGGCGCTCGATATCGCCCGCAATGCCGCAGTACGCCACAACGTCCCGGTCGGCATCTTCTCGCTAGAAATGAGTTCTGAACAGCTCATCGACCGCATGCTCGCGGCAGAATCATTCGTGAACTCATGGAAACTGCGTACCGGCCAAGTCCGTGAAGAAGAAGACTTCGCCCGCATTCGTGACGCGCTTGAGACACTCTCGAAGGCGCCGATCTTCATCGACGACAAACCGGGCAATAATATACTCGCCATGCGCGCAGTCGCGCGCCGCTTGAAGCGCGAGCGCGGCATCGGACTCATCGTTGTGGACTATCTTCAGCTCATGACACCCACATCGACCAAAGCGTCTGATTCCATGGTCCAACAAGTGACCGAAATCTCTCGCTCGCTCAAATCTCTCGCTCGCGAACTTAACGTACCGGTAATAGCTCTTTCACAGCTCTCACGTGCCGTAGAACAGCGCGGGGGCAAACCCCGCCTGAGCGACCTTCGCGACTCCGGAAGCATCGAGCAAGACGCCGACGTGGTGATGTTTATTCACCGGGAAGATAAGAAGAATCCAGACAGCGACCGTCACCACATCGCTGAAATCATCATAGAAAAGCACCGCAACGGCCCGACGGGCACTGCAGAACTTTTCTTTGACGAGAAGCGTGCTTCCTTCCAGCCTCTCGACACCTCCGGCTACGGCCAACTAGCTACGGAATTTTAATATCGCATCACAATGGACCGCATCGACGAACTCGCTCACGCTCTTGCCCGCCTTCCCGGCATCGGCCCACGCCAAAGCAAGCGCTTTGTGTTTTATCTTCTTGCCGCCCCTGCCACAGAACGAACCAGACTCGCAGAACTCATAACCGCGATTGGGAAAGACGTACATCAGTGCCCGAAGTGCTTACGCTTTTTTAATGGTGCCACGGCAACCATATGCAATCACTGCACCGACACGCGCCGCGATGACTCGCTCCTGATGCTCGTAGAAAAAGACCAAGACCTATCCGCAGTCGAACGAGCTGGAACCTATCACGGCCGATATTTCGTTCTTGGCGGCGTGCTCACGCTCACCGGCAAGGGTTCTATCCGTGGAAAGGAGCTTGTACGCACGATAGAAGAACGGCTTAAGGGAAATCTCAAGGAGGTCGTACTTGCGCTCTCAGCGACGAGCGAGGGAGAGCACACGGCCGACTATATTCGCGAACTGCTCATGCCCTACCGCGACCACATTAAAATTTCAGCGCTTGGCCGCGGCCTCGCGACTGGCAGCGAACTTGAATATTCCGATGCCGAAACGCTCCGCGCCGCTCTTACGAATCGCACCGAGACATAGAATTTGATAGAATACACGGCATGGTAAAAAAAATTGCTCATTTTTTCGATAAGCTAGAAGACAAAGTTCGGATTACTTTGAGCCATCGCCCTATCCTCTACGCCATCATTGGCGGTATTGGCATCATTCTTTTCTGGAAGGGAGTGTGGGAGATGGCCGAAGTATTCCCCATATTGCATGGCATAGGCTCGCTCGTACTCGGCATAGCTATCCTCCTCTTATCTGGCCTCCTCGTGTCCTTCTTCATTGGCGATAGCATCATCCTTTCCGGGTATAACCGGGAGAAAAAACTTGCGGAAAAAACTGAGATGGAAGTGCGGGAAGAGAAAAATACTGAAGAGTGCATCATTGAACATCTTGAGCATATCGAGAAAAAATTAGACGAGCATGAGAAAGTCATAGAAGAAAGACTTAAATAAAACAAAAACGCCCCTATAGGGGCGTTTTTGTGTTATTTGTTCCAATGATTATCGTTCCTGGACGAACGTAAGTGCGCGGCCCTTGAGTGAGGCGCGGCCAGTACGGCCGATGCGGTGCACATAATCCTCATA
>Ga0208375_1003739_pt1 | contig 12622 bp, 10 predicted proteins | sample RifOxyD1_FD_184038 | JGI IMG/M metagenome (GOLD analysis project Ga0208375, IMG submission 184038) | Soil microbial communities from Rifle, Colorado - Rifle Oxygen_injection D1 (SPAdes) | ecosystem: Environmental > Terrestrial > Deep subsurface > Rock core/Sediment | place: Rifle, Colorado... | reverse complement strand
AATCTAAAAAGTATCAATTACTCTCTTTTGAAAAATTACACTTCGCCGGTAACACCACCAGATATATCCAAGCTGGCCAACCAGTTCCAAATGGTGTGGTTGGATCATGGGGGTTGGACCACCAGATTTATGCGACCATCTGATGGCCTTCCTGAAAATTATTATTACACTCAATATTTTGCCAGCGCCGCTTTAATGCTTCACCTGAATTATACGCTCGAACAAAAAAAGAAACTGCTTATTAATTTCATTCAACTCGGCATAGATCTCTATAGTTTTCTTGAAAGCGGAAACAAGGGCTGGGGACCAGATGGCGGAAATATGAATGAAAGAAAATGGCCAATTATGTTTGCCGGCATAATGCTTAACTATGCCCCAATGAAAAACATTGGTTTTAAATCAGGAGATTATCTTTATGCCAATGGACATGGCCCAGGAAATGCACCTAGCGACTTTGTGTACTTTGGAGAAGATGGCCAAACTTTTTATGTGGCCCAATCAGACATAGATATCACCAACGGCTCTTCCTGGATTCCCGACACTCGCACAGCTCCCAATTATCCCTATACAAAAGCAATGCTTGGTATGCCTGAATGGGGAATAAGATATTCGACAAATCCGGCCCGTTCAGATGCTTCTTGGAAGGCTAACTATAGAACCATCGGTACGGGAGTAATCACATGGGCAGGTACTTCAATTGCGGTAAGGATGATGGGAGCGAAAGAATTATGGAATCACAATGTTTATTTTGATTACATTGATAGGTACATGGCAATTTCCAAAGGAGATCGTGATCCCTTCGGTTATGTAGTACCCGGTGAAGCTGCCGGGGGCAGACCTGGTGGATTCATTGGAACAATGTACGATACCTTTAGGAAGCAACTCTAGGTTCGCAATACTGAAGTGTTCGACTATTTAAGATAAGTATAATCGTTTAAACACTCGGAAAAAAAAGTGGCGAGACTTACTCCTTCTTTGGGACTAATCTTGCCTCGCTGGACTTGTTTTTCGATATTTCTTTTAATGGTTAAACTCAAATATTGGGGATTGTACTGCATATAAGTGAGCGCTTCCGAGGCGCTTCCGCCTGGAATATGGTCTTCAATGTAGAAGTCGGTGGGGTCTTCGTCGTCACAAAAAATATGCACTTCGTTTAGTGCTCCGAAAAGATTATGCATATCTCCCATGACATCCTGGTAGGCACCAGTCAGAAAAAAACCCAGATAATATTCTTCATTCTCTCTTAATTGATGAACGGGCAGGGTACAGTTGTCATCCGCAGGGCCTATAAAGCGTTTGATTTTTCCATCTGAATCACAGGTGATATCTGCGATGGTACAAAGTACTTCCGGCTTTTCATTTAAACGTAGGATGGGAAGTATCGGAAGCAATTGGTTGATGGCCCAAAGATCAGGGACTGATTGAAACACACTAAAATTGCATAAATACTGGGAGGCCATTTCCTTTTCCAAATCCCCCAGCTCTTCTGGAATAAATTCCAAGGAGGATTTTAATTGCACAATTTTATTCATGATCTGCCAATAAAAGGTTTCCACTTTCGCCTTTTCATCCAAGGAGAGCACACCCAGTTTAAAAGCATTGGCTGCCTCATCTTTTAATTGAATGGCATCATTGTATGTTTCTTGCACATTTTCGCTGCTAAGTTCAGCCAGAATATCTCGCATATTCATGACCAGAATATGTTCGCTTACTGATTTGTCGGTGGGATAGTTGGTATATCCAGGATTGATTTGATCGAAAACCGGCGTAATAATGCAGGAGTGGTGAGCGGTGGCAGCTCTTCCTGATTCACTGACGATATGTGGATGATCAACCTCTTCTAGATCACATATTTGTTTTAAAATATAAACAATATCTTCAATGTAATCGCTGGTGGTATAGTTTACCGAGGAGTCGGAGGTGGATTTGGTGCCGTCATAATCGACTCCCAGGCCTCCCCCTACGTCAAAGTATTCCAGCTTGAGATTGAGTTTGTTGAGCTGGGTATAAATGCGGGCACCTTCGTTGATGGCGTCTTTAATGCAACGGATATCGGGTATCTGGCTGCCAATATGAAAATGAAAAAGTTTTAAACAATGCTCTTTCTTGGCATCCTTGAGTATCTTGACTGCATTTAAAATTTCAGGAGCGGTTAAACCAAACTTGGCATTTTCGCCACTGGAGTCACTCCATTTTCCTGTGGCCTTGGTGGAAAGCTTGGCACGAATTCCAATCACGGGTTCAATTTGCATTTCATTTGCCAGCGATAACAGGGTGGGGAGTTCGGATAATTTTTCAATCACAATGATGATTTTTTTACCCATTTTATTTCCCAGAAGGGCCAGTCGTAGGTAGGTGGCATCCTTGTAGCCGTTTACAATCGTAAGAGAATTAGGGTTGGTGTTGTAAGCTAAAGCGGCCATGAGTTCTGGTTTGGAACCGGATTCCAGGCCATAATCGTAGGGCCCGCCAGCATCAATAATTTCTTCCACCACTTCTCTGAGCTGATTAACCTTGATGGGGTAAACGCCAAAATATCTTCCCCGGTATCCAGCACTTTCGATGATTTGGCGAAAAAGCCGGTTAATGGTAACCACTTGACTGCGTAAAATGTCGTGAAATCTGACCACACAGGGCAGGGCAATTTTTTTTCTTTTAATTTCTTCGATGACTTCCTGGATGTCAATGACTGGTCCTTCCGTCGATTTTTCTGGAAGGATGGTCAGGTTGCCCTTGTCATTAATGGCAAAATAACCTTGTCCCCATCTATTGATTGAATAGAGTTCATCCGAGTCCTGGGTTGTCCACTTATCTTTGGGAGTATCTAAAATATTATCCATAGGGCTTTTTATCCCAGTTCATCTTTTCAGGCAAGACAAAGTATGATTTCGCGAATAATTTTCGCAGCAAAAATACTGCTGATATCGCTTGGATCTGCAGGCGGTGAAAGTTCCACGACATCCGCACCCACCAAATTCTTGGTTTTTAATATGGATAAAATCTTTTCAAATACCGGGTAATCATAACCGCCGGGTTCCGGGGTTCCGGTTCCGGGAAAAATGCCGGGATCAAAAAAATCCAGATCAAGGGTTAGATAGATGGGAGTTCTAGTCGGTAATTTTTTCAAGGTTTCATAAAACTGGCTGATCTTTTTTATGAGCCATTTTTTTTCTTTGATGAGCTGGAATTCCTCTTTGGTGCCACTTCTAATGCCAAATTGAATAAGCTTGTGTTTGGTTCCAAATTCTTCCCATACGCGTCTGATTACAGACGCATGGGAATGAATATTCCCCTCATAATGTTCCCGCAAATCTGCATGGGCATCCAGATGCAGTAAAACTAGGTTGGGATATTTTTTAAGCATGGATGATATTGGTGCATAGGAAATGGAATGTTCTCCCCCCATAATCACAAATTTTACATCTTTCATGGGAAACGAGCGCTCAAAAATTGCTTTCAAGGTATTGGTAGCTTCAAGATAGTCTTTTGGAGTTTGTTGTTTGCCAACTACTAAATTACCAAGATCAAAGCAATTGATATCCAGAATATCCTGATCAAAAAAAGGAGAGTAGCTCTCCAGTGCACAGGCCACATTTCTAATGGAATCTGGGCCGAACCTGGTTCCTTTTTTGTAGGAAGCAGTACCATCAAAGGGGAACCCGATGAGATTAATGGAGTGATCAAGGAGAATATTATTTTTTTTTATCCACTCAAATGATTCACTGGAGGTAACTAATTTGGAAAGCACCATAACCCTATAGTTCCTTGCCAAATCTTGCCCGAAGCTCAAGCGCATATTCTATATTTTGTTTAAGAAAATTGCTTTCACCCAGTTGGAACAGTTCGATATCGTGAAAGGTGCATAGTTTAACTTTGAGTGGCTTGTTTTTTAAAACTCGATAAAGAGTATTGACGATAATTTTATTGCGGTCGGCTCCATTTAAAAGATAGCTGTCAACCCCTAAGGCTTTGCAGACTTCGCAAGCTGTTTTAACTTCTTTTTTTTCCATTTCTCAAATAATCTAAGTTGAATTGTTCCAATAATTTAAATACAATACATACATGTATAATATATTAGTTATTGACGATGATCCAGACATTCTTGACGTTATTTGCGACCTTTTGGAAGTTAAGTATGAATGCTCTATTGAGAGGGCATTAAACGGTGAAGAAGCGTTGCAGAAAACTGGTTCCAAGAAATATGATTTGATCTGTACTGATCATCGAATGCCCATTGTGAATGGTGGTAAATTTGTAGTCTTTTTGCGGGGACGTGAAGGGCATAATCAGCAAACTCCCATCCTGATCATTACCGGTCACTACGACAAGGTAAAACAATATCAAATGGCCCTAAAACACGTGTATGTCCACGTTAAACCCATTATTCCACAAGAATTGTATGCTATCTGTGATATGGCTCTTTCGGGTGGAATTCAGGATCTTTTAGATCGATAACCTGAATTCGGAATTAAATTTGGAGAGGACGGGCTCGAAGTACTGGTTTTGATTATAATATTTATTGTTAGAGAGACCGAGATTTCCCCAGCATGTAGCTTAAAATATGTTTTTACAAGACCTGTTAATTAAAATGACCGTAAGTTAGTATTAATTGATTTATCAGATTGTCTTTCGGTCATTGCCTCTTCAAATTTAATTCCGAATTCAAGCTAGATAACTTTTTATTGGACACTTAATTCCGTAGGGTTTTTTACTGTAAAACTGCTTGGCATGTTCCACGATCAAAGCATGAAACTCATTATAAAGAATGTAATCCTTGGGAAGGTTGTCTTCGAAGATAGCCTGCATGTCTTCGTACTTAAAAGTTGCATCAATGAGATTTAAGTGGGTAAAAATTCTTTTGGTATATGCATCGATTACAAAAATTGGTTCATGCCAACCGTATAAGAGCATGGAGTCGGCGGTTTCAGGACCAATTCCCCATAGGGAAAGCAGCTCGTTTCTAAGTGGTTTACGGTGGTTTAATGTTAAAAAAAAGTCGGTAAAAGTGAGCAACTTTTTAGTTTTTTGATTAAAATAACCCGAGGCTTTGATACAAGTTTTGACTAAAATTTCGGAGGCTTTTAGTAAATTTTGGGGATTTAATAAATTATGCTCCCGCAGATTGTGTAAGGCTAAATCGACATTTTTAAAACTGGTGTTCTGGGTCAGGATTGCTCCCACGCAGATTTCAAATAATTCTTCAGGAGTTTGAGGGATATCATAATCATGCTTGTGATAGGTTGCCCTAATTGGCCACCATCCCTGAGGTCCATGGAGAGTTAGAAGCTGTTTATATATCGCTTGGAATCTATTATCCTTTCTCATTTTGTAAAAAATATTGTACAAGGATTTATTTTTAAAGGGTAGCAAAATAAATCTGGGGAATTTTTTATGAAGGTTAACGGACACCACTATCGGACTATCTGGCTTAAAGAGAATGATCCACAAACGGTTTGTGTGATTGATCAAAGATATTTACCCCATGAATTTAGAGTGGCAGAACTAAAAACCTCTGACGATGTGGCGAAATCCATCAAGGATATGTGGATTCGAGGTGCGGGTCTTATTGGGGTAGCCGCAGGGTATGGTATGTATCTAGGAGGGATTGAGGCCCAAAAAACCGCTAATTTTGACCGTTATATCCTAGAAGTAAGTGAAAAAATCAAGGCTCAAAGACCGACGGCGGTTAACTTGGCCTGGGCCGTGGACAAGCAATTGGAGTTTTTAAAAGAAAAGACCAACGTAGATGAAAAAATCCAGGCCTTGTTGGATGGGGCCCAATGGTTGGCCGAAGGTGACGTTGAATTTTCTAAAAAAATTGGTGAACATGGACTGAAAATCATAGAAGAAATCAGTAGAAGAAAAAATGGGGACACGGTTAATATTTTGACCCATTGTAATGCCGGATGGCTGGCCTTTATAGACTGGGGCACAGCTACTGCGCCTATCTATTTTGCCCATGAAAAAGGCATCAAGGTGCATGTGTGGGTGGATGAAACCAGACCTAGAAATCAAGGGGCCAATCTTACCGCCTGGGAATTAAACCAGGAAGGTGTGCCCCATACGGTTATTCCGGACAATGTGGGTGGTCACCTTATGCAACATCAGATGGTGGATATGTGCATAGTCGGCACTGATCGAACCACCCGGACCGGAGACGTGGCCAATAAGATTGGAACATATCTGAAGGCCCTGGCTGCTTTTGATAACCATGTTCCTTTTTATGTCGCTCTTCCATCATCCACCTTTGACATGAATTTAACCGACGGAGTTGCCCAGATTCCCATAGAGGAGCGGGATGCCGAGGAAGTTAAATACGTTTATGGAAAACTGGGCGACAAGGTTGAAAAAGTTTTAATTACACCCAAGGATAGCCACGCTTCTAACTATGGATTTGATGTCACTCCCAGCAGACTCATCACCGGACTTATTACCGAGCGCGGGGTCTGCAAGGCCAACGAGGAAAGTATCAAAAAAATGTTTTCAGATCTCATAAGGAAATAATATATGTTGTTAAAAATCACTGCCCTTGCTATTTATGCCCTGACCATCATTATTTTCGGATTACTTACTATGAAAAAAACCAAAAGTTTTTCGGACTTTTTTCTGGGGGGTGGTAATATCGGTGCCTGGGCCAGTGCTTTTACTTATGGAACTGCTTATTTCTCCGCAGTCCTGTTTATTGGTTTTGCCGGAAAAGTTGGCTGGAGCTTTGGACTTTCAGGAATGTTTATAGGTCTTGGTAACGCCATTATCGGAGTCTTTCTAGTATGGTATTTACTAGGCTCCAAAATCAAAAAGATGTCTGTTGATCTGAAGGTATCTACTATGGCGGAGTATCTGGAAATCAGGTATGATAGCCGATTTTTAAGACTGTTTTCATCATTGGTTATTTTTGTTTTCTTCATACCTTATTCCGCTGCGGTTTTTATGGGACTTAGCTATTTGTTTGAAACTAATTTTGAAACATCCTACATGGTAGCCTTGGTTTTTATGGGGCTGTTTACTGCCCTTTATATGACCCTTGGAGGATATAAGGCCATGACCATGATAGATATCTTTTTTGGGATGATTATGCTCTTTGGAGTGTTTGTTTTGATATGGTTTACTCTAAAAGGCACAGGCGGCTTTGAGGCGACAGTTTTTTCACTCCAAAAAATTGACCCAAGGCTGGTGAAAGCAGTTGGTCCTCCTGGATTATGGCAATTGTTTTCTCTCTTATTTTTAACCAGCATGGCCCCTTTTGCCATGCCCCAGCTGGTGCAAAAATTTTATGCCATCAAGGATACCAAGGCCATTCATATTGGCATGTTTGTTTCAACCCTGTTTGCTCTTATTATTGGGATTACAATTTATTTTATCGGATCCACCACCAGGATTTTTTTATTTCCAGAGGGAACACCTAAAGCATTTACGGCGGATGGTAAACCTCTGTTTGATATTTTAATGCCTGAGCTTTTGCTTAGGATCCTGCCGGATTCCTTATCGATTATCCTACTTTTGGTTATTTTATCTGCCTCGATGTCAACGCTTGCGGCGTTGGTGCTTATTTCCAGCTCTTCGGTAGTAAAAGATTTTTATAATGGCTTTATCAATAAATCGGCCAGTGATGCCAAACTGACGTTGTATATGAGAATCATGAGTGCAATTTTTGTGTTTTTATCAGTGGTCCTTGCTTGGTTTCGTCCAGATTCCATTGTAAGCATCCTGGGTGTTTCTTGGGGTGGAGTCGGTTCATTTTTTATCGGTCCGTTTGTATGGGGACTCTATAGCAAGTTTGCCAATATTTACGGAGCAGTGGTTTCTAGCCTTGGTGGACTTTTAACCTGCGTTTTACTCTATACCTGGGGATTATCATCACCAGAAGCTGGTACCATCGGCATGTTGGTTTCTTTATGCCTTAATCCAATAGTCAGTCTTGTTCAGGCCAGATTATTAAGCAGATAAAGAATAAACATAAGCAAACCAAGATAAAATATAATTTGCATAAAACCCGGAATCTTTTTAAATCTTCTCAGTATGGAAAGCAGATTCGAGGTAAATGGCAGTTTTTTGTCCCATTTCAAAAATTCATGCATTGAGGAACGGAAACTGATTTGAAAAACGGACTTACAAGCCGGGCAATTGATTTCCAGGGTTTTTCCCACTTTAATAGGAATCCTGATTTTCTGGTGACAAACCGGACAGGCAATTATCTTTTTAGTTAGGTTATGGTGAAGTTTTTCCCAATATTTCATGATTAATTTTTAACAATAAATATCTAGTTGATCAATTGGAAAAAAAGTATAATGAGTTGTTTTAAGAAGGGGAACGGGGTTGATTGATTACGTTGTAGCTACAAATCCTGATCAAAGAGTTATAAATCGAGCACTTTATTTTTTAGAGCAAGGTCAGATTATTGTCCTTCCGACGGATACCAACTGGGTGTGTGCAGCTGATCTTATGAATAAAAAAGCAGTCGAATTTTTGTATGACATCAAAGGAGTTGATCGCAAAAAACACCTGAGCCTGATATGTGAAAATATATCCCAGGCCAGCCGCTTTGCCATTATTTCAGATAAAGTCTATAGAATGATCAATAAGGCAGTTCCCGGGCCTTATACCTTTATTTTTAAACCCACTAAGGATATTCCAAGATCCATCAAAGACTATAAAAAACAAAGTGAGATAGGGATCAGGATACCGGATTCCATTATTTGTCATAGAATAATTAAAAATTGCCATCATCCTATAATCACTACGTCAATCACCCGGGATATGATGTCGCCGGATAATTCTTCTGAACTTGTGACGGAAGACATTTTAAGTTACCAGTTAGAGGATTTTTTTGGCAACAAAGTGGCGATGATTATTGATCCGGGTGAGTATCACCTGCCCCAGGCAGGAAGTACCGTTATTGATTTTGCCAACGAATTGGAAGAGCCGGTGATTTTAAGAGAGGGTGCCGGGGATGTTTCTATCTTTTAGTTAGTTTGTCTTTTTTTTAAAAAAAATGTAGGATCAAGGTATATGCAGCACAAGGAAGAAAACAAGGCCACCGGAAAAGAAAAGAAACTGATATATTTGGGAAAGGATGATAGTTACTGGAAAATTTTGCAAAAAAACTTCAAGGAAATTTATCCAGAAAAAGAGTTTATTTTTGAAACCCTGACCTTTGAACATGAAAGGGAAATAAAAATCCTGAGGAAAAATATCGGCGAGTCTCTCCCTCATGTCCTTTTTTTAGACAACTCCCTCTTTCAGGAGGAAGTATTGCGTCTGACTATAGATCTGCAAAAGGATCCGGCTACCAAGCATATTATCTTGATTTCACTTTTACCCAATTTAAACTCCAAAGAAGTTATAAGAAGAAGCTTGTCCCTTGGGATCAAGATGAATTTTATCAAGGGAATTGATATTCTCAGTATTATTCATCATTCCTTTAAACTAGCTTTTCCCAGCGAACTTAAAAAAATGGAACTGGCGGTGGCCAAAGTCCAATTTGAAGCAGTGGCACTTAATTTGTTTAATATTGGTTATATAACCAAGGATTATATCCATATTGAGACCAATTTTATTTTTTCTGAAGGCGAGGGGATACTACTTCATACCAACATCTATGATGACATACCCATCAGTGGCTTTTTTAAAGTTGTAAAAATTCATAAAACCAACCTTTATACCCAGTACCGGATTGCGTATGATCTCAAATATATCCACCGAAATGAAAAAAAACTTAGAGTCATTTTACAAAAAATTGAAAAATATGAAAGTCTTCTTAAACAAAATGATAAAAATCCAGATGCCAAGCTGGAACTTAGCATGGCAAATAGTGAAAAAATCCAGATTTTAAAGGAAGAAGAGCAGAATGCCAAGCTTATGGACCGAAAACTGGAAGAGTGGATTTATAAAAATGTGCAGTTGTCCAGGCCCAAGCGATCAAGAATTTTAATCGTGGACAGGTCGCTTACCCTTTTAGATCAAATACCAGGCAAGCTGGAGGATTATTCTTTTTCCGTAAGGATTAGAACCTGTATAGACAAGGACTCCAAGGTTATTGAACACATGTATCCTGGAATTGTAGCCTATGTGTTGGAAGATCCCAGAAAAGACCACAACGAAGAGATTGAAAATTTAAACAAGAAAGAAGTCAAAAAGGTGGTGGAGCGGGAGTATAACAGCATAGAGGCACTTTCCAAATTAGTCACTAAAATCAAATCCAGTGAAGGGTATAAACCTTTTATTATACTTTTTAATTGTTACGAGAAAACCGACTTGATCAAGGAAAAAATTGGCTACGACCGGATTCTTGGAACCCGGGGGGAAATTGATTTGGATGTCATTGTTGAGATTGTTAAGAAATATGAGCAAATGCGGGCCAAAAATCTGACCCATTTTTCCGAGGAAGATTTAACTAAAAAAGAGCAGCGGTTTTATATAAGCAAGTTCAGTGATAAAAGTGTAGGTGAATATACCTTCCCCATAAACGTAATAGATATTTCGGAAGGGGAAATCCATTTTCAATCCATGCAAAAGATTCCGCCATATGCCACGCTTTATATCAAGGATCCTGTGAAAATGACTCTGACCGTGGTGCCTGAGGAGGATGACGAAAAGAAGAAAAAAAACAAACCCATAAAGAGTAAGGACTTGATTGATTATTATGCCTTGATAAGCGGTCTTGGTGAAATCGAAACGGCTAATCTTAGAAAATATGTAAACGAATTATTTTTTAAAGAATTAAAAAAACAAAGAGCCGAGGAAAAGACCAAGTTCCAGGAGTTAAACCAGCAGGTGCTTGGGCAAATTGATCTAAAAAAAATGGAAGAGGAAAACTAGAATATCAAATCATAAGGGGACGAAATGAAACTTTTATTTTTCATTTTTATCATAGTGGTTGCCGGGCAAGGCTTGGCTGCTGCCGATGTGAATGCTTTGCTTAAAACCAATCGCAACGTTGAGTGGCTGGATAAGGAAATTGAGAAAATAAATTTTAATTTACAAACCAAACATAGCTTTTCCACCAGAAGGGCACTGGAAAAACAACTGGACGAATTAAAGGGACGTCGAAAAAAAGTGTTTTTCCAGTTTATCGAGGAATCATCCGGTGTGGATATTGCGATGCTGGACGAGGGGCGACCTGACAAAAAGGAAAAACTATTGGATGAGGTTCAGGATATCTTGCTACCGCTGGTGGAGAGTATTAAACGATTAAGCGCCAAACCAAGACAAATAGAAAAGCTTAAAAATGAAATCAGTAAATTGCATGAATTGATTAATAACCGGAAAAAGGCGAAGGAATCACTGCTGCTTATTCAAAATGACGAACAATATATAAGCAGTTTACCTCTGATCAACCAGGGTATCAACGAGTTGGAAAGCGAAATTATTAAATTGGAAATTGAGCTGGATGGTAAAACCCGGCTGGTGAAGAAAGATGAGCATGGCAAAACATCCTTCATCACGAGGCTTAGGGCCTTTTTATCCGATTTTGTAAAAACCAAGGGGAAGAATCTTTTTCTCTCGCTTGCCACGCTGGTGCTTTTGTACTGGGGATTGATGGTTTTTAGAAACCAGGTTTTCAAGTTTCAAATTTTTACAGGCAAACTTGAAGTAATTCGCAAAACCTTGATGACTTTATATAGTTCCATTTCTATGACCCTCGCTTTCATGGGCGCCATTTTAGTTTTATATGTGCTGGGGGATTGGTTGCTGCTCACTTTGATTGTGATTTTGCTCCTTGGAATAATATGGTCACTTAAACAATATCTACCCCGCTACATTGGTGAGGCAAGATTGATTTTAAACATAGGTCCGGTCAAGGAAGGTGAACTGATCATGTGGGAAGGTGTTCCTTACCTGGTTAAATCTCTGGGGTTCTATGCGATATTAGAAAACTCGCTTTTAAGTGGAGGATTGAAAAGAATCCCCGTCCAGGAATTTTTTAATAAACAATCAAGAAAAATTTCAGGTAATGAAGTCCTGTTTCCCACGAAAAAAGAAGATTGGATCAAGCTGGATGATGGTTCGATCGGACAGGTACAAGAACAAACTCCAGAAGTGGTGAGTGTTTTTAAAGTAGGAGGAGGCATCAAAGCGTATAATACACAGGATTTTTTTGGCATGGGACTTGAAAACATCACGGCGGGATTTTGTATAGTTGAAATACTAGGTCTAGACTATAGTATTCAAACAGACGTGTTAAGCAAAGTAGTTCCCATCTTTTCCCAAAAAATGAAAGAGTATTTATATCAGGAAAGCTATATCAGGGATTTTGTCCGGAATTTTAGTTGTGAATTTCATTCGGCGGGAGGAAGTTCCCTTAATGTCGCAGTGTTCTTGGAATGCAGCGGTGAACTATGCAGGTATTATTATAAAATCAAGAGAGATATCCAACGCAATTTTGTAAGAATTGCTAATGAAGAAAACTTGACGATTCCGTTTGAGCAAATGACAATACATCAAGGTTAATAAAACAATTGTTCTAAAGTCGTATACATCGAATTCACAAGGCATGGTATGGGAATATTAAAATTTCTTAAAAAGAAAAAAACGGAATCCAAGTCATCACCTTTGCGGTTTAAAATCACCAGGAATGATTCTTACCTGGCCCCTTTTGATGGTGCCATAGGTAGGAGATACG
>Ga0208375_1003737_pt1 | contig 12633 bp, 14 predicted proteins | sample RifOxyD1_FD_184038 | JGI IMG/M metagenome (GOLD analysis project Ga0208375, IMG submission 184038) | Soil microbial communities from Rifle, Colorado - Rifle Oxygen_injection D1 (SPAdes) | ecosystem: Environmental > Terrestrial > Deep subsurface > Rock core/Sediment | place: Rifle, Colorado... | reverse complement strand
TCTATGCAATGGGGAACCCCCTGGGCTTCTGGTTCGGCTTGACGTCGGTAGCCGTCTCTGCAATATTTGCCTTTGCGGAACGTAACAAAAAACTTGGATTTGTTATTTTTTGTTATTTGATTTTCTTTGTACCTTGGGCGGTTTCGCCAAGAATTATGTTTTTATACCATTACCTTCCCTCTATTCCCTTTTTGGCAATAGCTACAGCATATGTGTTGCGCCGGACCCCTAAGCTAATATTTGCTTATTTATTTATTACTCTTATTGCATTTATTTATTTTTATCCCCATTGGGCGGGTCTGCGAATTCCGTTATGGCTCGACAAAAGCTACTACTGGGTGTCTAGCTGGAGGTAGGACTAGGCCGGGCCAAGATAAAAACCGCCTTTAGCAAAAAAATAAATTAATCCCACCAAAAATATAACTAATACAAAAAAATAAAGGACTGACCAACGGCCGGACTGTGGGAAAAAACGGTCAAACGGATAGTAGGAAAAAAAATCCGACTTCATGTTTTTGAGAGAAGAAACGGTAAAAGTAAAAGCTAGTAAAGATATTGCCGCAACTGCAAACGTCACGATAATTTGATAGAAATTGGTGCGGACAAAATTCAGAGCGGGTGCCAGTAAAGAAAATATTACCGCCATAATATTGGACTAAAGCGCCAAAAGGAGCGAGCCGATTATTACGAAAAGTCCAATACCTACTCCAAAAATTGTCGGCCAATCCGTTCCGGAAACGGGTAGAGCAGGAGCGGTTGGGGTTGCTGCAGGTGCAGGGGTTACCGTCTTTCCGGGTGTTGGGGTCGGTGTTGCAGAAGCTCCCGGACTACCTGTTGGAGTGCTGGTTGGAATGCTGGTTGATGTTGCAGTAGCCGTAGGTGTTGCAGTAGCCGTAGGTGTTGGACTGGATGTTTGTGCCGATAGCGTAAAGCCTATCAAGCAGGATCCCGGACAAGGCGGATCACAGTCGGGTGGAACTCGCTGAACACTTGTACCGTCAGGGCATTGTTTCATTGAATCGATGCACGATGTCTCTGCTTTAGGCTGACTTGACGGAACATTTGGAGCTACCGGTTGTTGTCTAAGTTGATAAAGCCTTAAGGCAGTGAATATTGCAACCCCCGCCAGGATAACGGTTACAAGTATTATTAGGATTGTTCCGAGCTTGCCGATAGATTTTTTCATATTTTAATCAACACTAATACCGCCAAACCATCCATATATAGAGTCATGTATTTCACCTTTAACTGTGAAACTCGTTGTGCCGCTTGGAATCGTATATGCTTGGCAGAGGTCTGCCGAACCGGGCCTTTTGACTATCTCCTCGCCAGTCTGCATAACTCCATTTATGGTAAATCTTGCGTCATCAAAAATTCCGGTTGATCTGTAACCTGAGACGCAGAAATTGATGGTTGTTCCAGCCGTGAGAGAAGAGCGCCCACTTTCAGGAATCAATGCCCAGCTGGTGCTGTATGTTGTAACCGCTACACAGTAAGGAGCAGGGGGTGGGGGTGTGGGAGTGGGAGTGGAAGTGGGCGCAACTATCTCACAAATGCAGTCGCCATCATCCCTACATAGTGTGTTTCTGCACACAGATTGAGGAGCACTATCCCCGCTTAAATAGCATACCATTCCGACAGGGCAGTCACTATCCAATAAACAGACCGAATTGCAGGATAGAGGCGGGGGTGTGGGAGTGGGAGCGGAAATGGCAGAGACGGCAAACATTAGGAAGAAGTCGTTAAAGTCGTAATCTCCTGGCCACTCCATCCAGTCTGCCCAACATTGCCGCCCCACCATGGAAGGATCACCGAAAGATTGTGCCCAAGATATGGCTGAGGCAACACTAGGCTTATCCATAGGCACACACTGCCCATCGCTGGGCGGTCCATTTAAACCGGTTCCACAAGTAGTATCGGTATTTACCTGCATCCAACCTATGGCTGAATATGGAGGCCCGGGAATCGGTGCACAAGCTGGATCACCTTGATTGGGTTCCTGCATGTCTGTAATAGTAATAGTTTCACCTGCGTTAATGGGGATATTTGTCACAATCCTTGTCTTATCCGAGGTATCCATGGTAACCGTGTGGCTTCCATCGTGCGAAGTTATATACACGGTTCGGGTACCACTCGAACCTAACCCGACATAATAAATAATTAAATTCCCAGCCGTAGTAAACGGGCCTACTTGTGTGGGTGGACTGTTAAATGACGGGACAGGGTCGGGTGCTTCACCACACCCTCCTGCACAAGGGACACTAACAGCTGCTTTTTGTTTAAAAAGTTGTTTTTGTTGGGTTAAAATTATTCCTGCCGCAATTCCCCCGACAAGAACGACCAGTCCCAATATAGTTGCAATTATTTTTCCTCCTCCAAATTTTTTCTTGGTTTTGGGAGTGACGGAAGAAATATCCGGTGGAGCGCTTGAGCCGGTGTTTACAATAACCTGTTGGATTGGTGATTGATCAGCAGGCGCAGCAGCGGCATTTGTTTCCGGCAAATTTTGAAACTCGGGCGAAAGCGGAGGAAGATCTGATTGGGGGAAAATTATCGGTGGAACCGGTGGGGTGGTGGCTTGTTCTGCCGGCTGACTCACGGGCGGACCCGCCGGATTTGGGTTTTGGTTAGGGTCGTTTTGGTTGGGCATTTAATTTTCAGACATCTTCCACACAAAAAAGCTGAAAGCGATCACAACTAATCCCATGATAGATAGTAGAAGAGTGGGAGTCAAGTCTCCGCTTACGGGTAGGGATTCGGGTGTTGCCGAAGGGATTACCCGGGGTGTTCCCGAGGGTGTGGCGGTGGGTTTAATAGTGGGAGTTGGGGTCGGACTTGATGGCGGAGTTGGACTGGGTGTAGCCGATGGCGAAGCCACAAAAGCAGGGACTTCTCCTGCCTGTACAACAAAATTTCTGGTTAAAGTTCTTGTGATCCCGGACGCATCAAGCCAGGAAATAGTGATGGAGTGGGGACCTTCCGAAAGTGGGACTGAAGGGCTATAGCTCCAGGAACCGTTTTGGGGAATTTTTATCACCTGGGAAGTAATCTGTTCCGAATGAACGGTAATCGTTATTGTCTCTCCGCCGGGTCCTTTTCCAAAAAATTGGGGTTCGTTACTGGTTACAACCTCACCTTCGCTAATGCTTTCTAAAATAACGCTTGTGGGTTTAGGGGATCCCGACGGAGCTGTTACATTAAATTTTGATTCTTCCGAAGCACCTGCCGGTAAATTTAGATCTACGCTGGGGTTTTTCCCGTCAGCATTTGGCGGCAAGCTTCGGTAATCCTGGACTTGACCAAGAACGAGCGGCGGGATGGGATTAGCCGACTGTGGAAAAATTTGAGCGGAGGAAGTTTCTCCACCCTCGGCTTGCACAGAGACTGATAATAGCGTTTTTGCTTGATCAATTTGGGCGATTTGTTTCAGATCGGAAGTACGCGTGCTACCCAACTGCAGAACAAAATTCCCGGCATCGGAGGTCAGGGTTGAGAGGAGATAACCGTTGACATCTACATATACCAATGCTCTTTTTGATGGCTGTCCGGTAGCTGTAATTACGGATCCGGAAATCGGGTTTGAATTCTGAACCACCGCGATTGCGTCACCTGTCGTGATTTGCCAGGGGATTCCGTCATTGTCGAAATCGGCTCCTTCAGAGTTGATTTTGTAATAATAGGTAGTATTTGGCTTTAGACCAGTAAGAGTGATGCTATGAGTGAAAAATTTTTGGTTGGCATCGCTTTCATTTTCAACCTTACCCAAGCCGCCCTGTGTTTCACCCCAATTGATAAAAGCAGATGTGGCATCTTCGGTAACCCAGGAAATTGTAGCTGAGGTGTCGGACAAATTACCCGTCCTGATATCTTTTGGCATAACAGCACCGCTTGCGCCGATTCTAAAAACCTGGGTCATTCTGAGGAGGTAAACACCGGCGAATGTTCCTATAAGAAGAATTATAATACCTATTATCGTTGGGATTTTATTCTTCTTAATCATTTTTTAGAAATTCATTTTTTGTGAATACTTATGGGATTTAAGGCATTGGACTGGGAACCGGGGTAGGAGTAGCCTCCAGCGTGGGCGTGGGCTGGGGTGACTGTGCCGGTTGAGCGGAAGCGGTTGGAATTGGTGCCGTCGCTACAATTTCAGGGATTTGTGAGCTATCGAAAAATATTCCGGATTCGATTTTTTTGATTGTAGTTTGATCCAGCGTCGGATCGATAGGATCAGAAATTTCCTTAGGGACACTTTCGGAGGGCTTGGCGGTAAAGGCCCGATAGGTACTCAATGAAACCCAGAGAATACCGGTTATAAGGGTCAGAATCAGTACAGTAATTAAATTTGGTAATTTATTTTTTTTCATTTAATTAAATTAATCACCCAAAAACGGCGTTCTTCCAGAAATAACGGTCACAATAGTTATACTACCTTCCCTCGCGGAAGAGCTGATTCCCAGTGTATCAATTTTCGTTGCAACTCTCAGGTTTTCGAAATCTTTTATAAATGCGATTAAATTAGGATAAGGACCCCTTATACTCACAGAAAACGGCATTTCTTTAGCACTCCCGGGCAGCGGCTTAAAGTCTGAAGTACTTCTGCTTGCGGACGTGCCCACCAAAGTAATTTGGTTTATGGAAAAACCGAGGATCTCGACGGAATTCTTCGCAGCAAGTCCCAACACCTGGCCGGCTAAAATATTAGGTTTGGCAAGAGAGGGAACGGCGATATTGATATTTTGGATGGAAGCCCTATTTTGTTGGAGAAGGCTACTTGCTTTTTGGAGATCACTTACTTTTTGTGTCAATCCGGAAAGAGTAGCCTGTTTCTCCTTAATTTGTTGCAAGAGACTGACGATTGTAATTACGGTTGGCTTTAGTGCAAACAGCAAGAAAATAATGATGGTTGAAAGCGAAAGAATTATTTCCAAAAAAGCCCTAAGCTCTGCCTTTTTTTTGTAAAGAGCGGTAATGTTCAAAAAGAACTCTCTATATCTGGTGTATGATCCTCTCCAACCTAGTGCCATATTTAATATGAAATACTAATCGTAAATTCTATCTGAGCGAGATCGCCTTCCGATGAATTGACTTGACTCAGACTGACAGTTTTGAAAGATTTGTCCCCTTTCAGATTGGCAACAAATTGCGCGATTCCAAGTTCGGTTACGGAGACGCCTTTGACTTGGGCGGAATTATCTAAAACGGAAACTGTTTTTAAATTCACCCCGGCAGGGAGCTTTGACGCAATTGCTTCAATCTTTTGTGAAGACGGAGTACCCCCTCCGATTTGCTTGACAATGGCAAGTTTTGACTGAACGCTTCTGAACTCTTTTTCTACAGAAGCCTGGGCAGTAATCTGGGCGCTTTTGATTTTAATAGAATTGCTTAGGTCCGAGTTTTGCGCGTCTAACCAGAAACGTGACAAAAAAGCGCCCATGACAATCATTTCGGTAACAATAACTATCACCCTGAAAGCACCCATCGCCCATTTGAGGGTTCTGCCAAGCATCGAAACATCAAATTCTTCCTGGGGGAGTAAGTTTATAACTTTATTTTTGGGCATAGCAACAATAACCGTCAACTCAATATAGCACATATAAAAGCATGAAAGAAGCTACTTTTTCTTTGAAGTTTTACTTTGGGGTTTCACAGATTTTGGCAACAATTTGGAAAGCCGGGATTTAATCCTTCCGGCCTTTTTTTTGTGAATCACCTTTTTCTTTGCTGCACGATCCGCCAAGGATACCGCTTTAAGAATTTTTTCTGCAGATCTTGCCTTTCGTGCGATTCTGACGGCCACCTCAAGTTTGCCGAGAATTATTTTATTTATGGACTCTTTTTTTTTGGAACCCCGTAGGGCTCTTTTGGCGGTTGTCGTTACAGGCATATGGTGAGTATAATCGAAACAAAGCTGAAATGGAAGATCTAATAGCCAAGGGCAAACGAATAATAAACTCTCAACAAAACTCGGTTCTATCCGCGGCGAGCCTCATTATGGTTATGATCGTTGCCTCTATGGTATTGGGACTTATAAGGCAGAGGGTGCTTGCAAGCTATTTTACGCCCGATTCCCTTTCGCTTTTCTTTGCCGCCTTCAGACTTCCCGATGCGATATTCCAGGTTTTGGTTTTTGGTACTTTCTCATCCGCATTCATTCCAGTTTTTACTAAGACTCTAAAAGAAGGCGAGGCAAAAGCCTGGCTGCTTGCAGGGAAAATCGTTTCGATCGGTCTGGCGATTCTCCTTTTTGCCGTAGCCATTGTCGGATTCGGAGCCGTAAAAATTTATTCCGTTATTGCCCCGGGGTACGGCGTCGCCGGGACGGCTGAAATAGCATTCCTGGCCCGGATTCTTTTTGCTGCACAAGGATTCTTTGTCATAAGTTATGTTTTAACCGGTGTTTTGGAATCCCTGAGAAGGTTTTTAATACCCGCCCTTGCACCGATTTTTTACAATCTTGGAATAATTCTCGGTACAGTTATACTGACGCCTTATCTAGGATTGACCGCTCCCGCCGTCGGAGTTGTGATCGGTGCTTTTGCCCACTTTATTATCCAGTATCCGTTATCGAGAAAGCTTGGCTTCAGATTTACTTTAGACCTGAGAGCAGACGAGGGTGTTAAAAAAATCGGGCAACTTGCCCTCCCGAGGATGATCGACTTGGCCTTTGATCAAATCGGCAAAAGTGCCGAACTTTTTCTTTCATCAATTATTTCTCAGGCCTCCTACACTTACTATACCTTTGCGAACTCTCTTCAACTTCTACCCGTGACACTTTTTGGGACATCCTTGGCAAAAGCAGTTCTACCCATGCTTTCTCATGTTGACGGAAATTGGAAAGAATACAGAAAAATTCTTTTGGCTGCAATTTACCAGGCAATATTTTTTACTTTGCCGCTTTCGGCGGCATTGATTGCATTGAGAATCCCTGTTGTGCGTCTCATTTACGGAACAAAAATTTTTGATTGGGAGGCAACGATACAAACCGGGACAATCCTTTCGGTTTTTGCTATCGCGATTGTTTCCCAAACCCTGATGTCTGTTCTTGCCAGGGCATTTTTTGCTCTGCATGACACAAAAACTCCGGTAGTAATTTCTTTCATAGGGCTTGCGATTCTGGTTGCAGGGGATTTTATTCTGGTAAAAGGATTTCATTTTGAGGTTTGGGCACTGGCTGCATCATTCGCAGCAAGCACGATTGTTGAAGCAATAATTTTGTTGATTCTTATTGATAAAAAAGTCGGAGGGATAATTAGTTCCAAATTGGTACTTCATGTTTTTAAAATTCTCGGTGCAACGACAATTTCGGGAGGGGCCATGTTTTTTATGCTCAAGATTTTTGACAAATCGGTCTGGGTGAAAAGACTGTCGTTTTTAAGCGGACTGGAGGTAACCAAAACATTCCCTTTTGAAAGATTTATGCTTGATACCCGTTACACAGGGAATGTAATAATTTTAACGGTAATGACATTTTTAGTAGGTGCCCTCATTTACACTCTTCTATCCCTTCTTTTCAAAATTGATGAGGCCAGATATTTCATAAGTGTTGTCAGGCGGATTATGATAAAAAGAACGCTTCCCCCCCTACCGCCGAAAGAAGAGGAACCTATCACTCCAACCACGGATACCCAGGTTCAATAATGTGTCGGCTTTCAGCCTGTCATAAAGAGGGCTTGACATCTTTTAGCACTCGAGGTATGATACTGCTAACCTATGACTGACGGACTTACATCAAGACAAACTCAAATCCTTAAGACCATCATTAATGAATATATTTCCACGGCCGAACCAGTTGGTTCTGAGGCGCTGGATAAGAAATATAATCTTGGGGTTTCTCCTGCGACGATAAGAAATGAGATGGTTACCCTAACCAAAGCCGGATATCTAAAACAACCCCACGCCTCGGCAGGTAGAATTCCGACGCCTGTAGCAATGAAATTTTATATAAACCAGCTAATGGAGGAAAAACAAATGAGTCTTGTCGATGAGGTCCGTGCCAAGGAAGAAGTTTGGGGGGTGCGGGACAACATTGACGAACTCATGGATGAGGCAACACACGCATTGGCGGCAAGGACAAAATCCCTGGCGGTTGCGGCGCTTAAAGACAAAAAAGATAAATTCTGGCAGGCAGGACATTCATATATTTTTAATAACCCTGAATTTGCCGAGATGGCAGCCTGTCAAAGCCTTTTTTCTATTTTTGACGAGTTTGATAAAATGGACAGATTGTTTTTTGGTATGGGTGAGCCAACTTCCCCGCTGGAAGTCTTATTCGGTGAGGAGATTGGTTGGCCGGAACTCATCCCGGTCGGGATTATCGCAACGCATTTCAATATAAAAGGTAAACCATGCGCTCTCGGAGTGATTGGTCCCGCAAGATCAAATTACGAAACGGTAATCCCAATTTTAAGATATTATGGGAATTTAATTGAGGAAGTCGCAAATGGATAATAAAAAGACCAAAAAAAATGCATCGTCTGATGCGCAAAAGTTAAAAATCAAAAATGTGGACAAAGTCTATGAGGAGTTAGAGATGGTAAAAGCGATGCTGGCGAGAGCGTTGGCCGACTATGACAATTTGAGTAAAAGGATGGAAAGAGAAAGGGCTGATTTGGATAAAATAGCATCTGTCGGAATTATTATTAGACTCCTGCCGGTTTTAGACAACTTGGAAAGCGCACAGGAACATTTACAGGACCAGGGACTAGCAATAAGCTTGGACGAATTTAAGAAAATTTTAAGTGAAGAGGGTTTAAATGAGATTAAGCCAAAAAAAGGAGATGTTTTTGACCCGGAGGCTATGGAGGCTATTGAAGTTGTAAAAGGTGAGAGCGATAATAAGATATCAGAAGTAGTGCTGGTCGGTTGGAAATTTGAAGACGGTACGGTTGTTAGACACGCCAAAGTAAAAGTGTCTGGAAAATAAAATGGGAAAAATAATTGGAATTGATTTAGGAACAACAAACTCTTGTGTTGCAGTGATGGAGGGCGGTCGCCCCAAAGTCGTTCCGGCTGTTGATACCGGCAGAAATACTACTCCGTCGGTTGTTGAACCTGTCAAAAATCTCATTGGGGATGTTGCCAAGAGGCAGATGATTCTTAATGCCAAAAATACCGTCTATTCGGTAAAACGTTTGATGGGCCGGAGATTTGAAGACAAAGAAGTAAAAAGAACAGTCGAGATGGTTCCATACAAAATTATAGAAGGTAAGAGCGGGGTTGCTGACATTGAAATTGAAAGTAAAACTTATACTCCTCAGGAAATTTCGGCTAAGATTTTGATGAAGCTGAAGAAAGACGCAGAAGCCTACCTTGGAGAAAAAGTTGAACAGGCGGTTATCACGGTCCCCGCATATTTTGATGATGCCCAGCGTCAAGCTACAAAACAGGCGGGAGAAATCGCCGGACTTAAAGTTGAAAGAATTATAAACGAACCGACTGCTGCGGCTCTTGCTTATGGAATGGATAAAAAGAAGGATGAAAAAGTAGCTGTTTATGACCTTGGAGGCGGAACTTTTGACATTTCGATTATCGAGGTTGGTCTTGACGAAGGAACGGGAGTAATAGAAGTTAAAGCTACAAACGGTGATACCCATCTTGGAGGAGACGATTTTGATGCAGTAATAGTTGACTATATTGTTTCTGAATTTAAGAAAGAAAATTCGGTGGATCTTAAAGCTGATGCACAGGCATATCAGAGAGTAAGGGACGCTGCTGAAAAAGCCAAGATTGAGCTTTCGGCTGCCGAGGAAGTGGAAATTAATCAGCCTTATATTACCCAGCGTGACGGCCAACCACTTCACTTAACAATGAAATTAACCCGCGCCAAACTTGAAAGTTTGGTGGAAGACCTTATACAAAAAACGATTAAGCCGGTTGAGGCCTGCCTCAAAGATGCCAAACTTGATGCCCACGATGTTGATGAAGTAATTATGGTTGGAGGAATGACACGTATGCCCAGAGTAATTCAGGTTGTTAAAGATTTCTTTGGTAAAACCCCAAATCAATCGGTTAATCCCGACGAGGTTGTTGCCGTTGGAGCTGCAATCCAAGGCGGAGTTTTAGGAGGCGAAGTCAAAGACATACTTCTTCTTGATGTTACCCCCTTAACCTTGGCCATCGAAACCATGGGAAATATTGCCACCCCCATGATTCCGCGGAATACTACGGTTCCTACGAGTAAGACCGAAGTTTTTTCTACAGCCAGCGATAATCAAACCCAAGTCCAGATAGTTGTAACCCAAGGCGAACGGCCTATGAGCGCAGACAATAAAACTCTTGGAACTTTTGTTTTGGACGGAATTCCTCCTGCGCCCCGGGGTGTTCCCCAAGTTGAAGTCACTTTCGATATGGATGCGTCCGGAATTCTAACTGTTACTGCCAAGGATAAAGCCACTGGAAAAACTCAAAATATTAAAATTACGGGTGCGGTCGGACTTTCAGATGACGAGGTCAAACGTATGCAGGAAGAGGCGGAGAAGCATAAAGAAGAGGATGAAAAGAAAGCAGACATGGTCAAAACTAAAAATAACGCAGATGCGATGGTGGCAACGGCCGAAAAAGCCATTAAGGATGCCGGCGATAAAGCCCCGGCCGATGTCAAAGAAAAAGTTGAGGAAAAAATTAAGAAAGTAAAGGAAGTAGCAGGTAAAGAAGATGCCGGTAAGGAAGATATCGAAGCTGCAACAAAGGACCTATCTGATACTTTGAGTCAAATCGGTCAGGCGATGTATCAGAAAACTGAACCGTCTGATAAAAAAGACGGGAAAGCCGAAGGCCCTAAGACTGCCGAAGGGGAAAAGGGAAAGAAAGAAGAAAAAGTAGAAGAAGGGGAAGTTGTAGAATAGCTTCATGTCCACAAAGATTGGCTACCACGATGCACGAATTTTTTGACACCCCTTCAAATTGGAGAACCCGCAAGGAGATGAGAGAGAGAATGCAATATGCGGATAGCCAAATAGCTTCCGGACTTAAAAACCTCATGAACCAGGCCCGAAGTTTATTTTGGTCAATGGCGGTTGATATTGCAGACGATGAAAGCGGGGAGGACATAGATAGAATTTTTAATGAATGTGTAAAAAGGGTACCGGGGGCTCAGGAAGCATTTGAAATTTGGGATAAATTATTCGATAGCGCCGAGATAAACTAAATGGCCACAAAAACCGATTATTACGATATTCTGGGAATTTCAAAATCTGCCAGTGCGGATGAGATTAAAAAGGCTTACAGGAAGCAAGCACTGGAGTGGCACCCGGACAGGCACAAAGATGATAAAGAGGCTGCTGAAAAGCGGTTTAAGGAAATAAACGAAGCCTATCAGGTTCTTTCCAATCCGCAGAAAAAAGCGGCTTTTGATCAGTATGGCCATGCCGCGTTTACCCCCGGAGGCGGGAATCCTTTTGCCGGGGGATTTTCCGGGGGGCGATCCGGACCATTTACTTATACCTATACTACAGGCGGGGACGGACAAAATCCTTTTGGGAACTTTGACTTCGGCGACCCATTTGATATTTTTGAAAGCTTTTTTGGCGGGGGCAATCCCTTTGGACGCGCCCAGCGTCAGCAAATTCCCCGCTATTCGATAACACTGGACTTTATGGAAGCGGTAAAGGGAGTAAGTAAGGAAGTTGATATTGGAGGCAAGAAAAGAAAAATCAAAATTCCGGCAGGCATTTATGAAGGGGCAAGAATTAATTTCGGCGACTTTACCCTATCGGTAAATATTAAACCGGATAAACTTTTTGAACGCCAGGATGACGATGTCTATGTGAGCGTGGCGATTCCATTTTCCCTGGCAGTTCTTGGAGGTGAAATTGAGGTTCCGACGATTGAAAATAAAATAAAAATCAGAATCCGGCCCGGAACCCAAAGCGGAACCATGATGCGCCTCCGTGAGCACGGCGTTCCCCATCTCCACGGACGGGGCAAGGGTGATGAATACGTCCGTATAAACGTTTTAATCCCTGAAAAATTAAGTAGGGAACAGAAACAGATTATTGAAGAGATGAAAGACTCCGGTTTATAAATTCGGTTTCTTGACAGCGATAATTTGTGGTAGTAAAAGATAGTATCAATGAAAGAGTTTGATTTTGATTCACCGCGTCAAGCCAATCTTGTTCCTATAAATGATGGTGAACGTTATTATAAACTTCTGAGACTCAGTGATGCCTTGGATATTTCCTGGGACGCTGATACTTGTGCCGAGTGGGAACGTGATAAGTGGTCGCCTTGCCTGCCGGCTTTTGGACAATATGCTGTTACGGCCCTTGTTGTTCAGGATTTTTTTGGAGGGAAACTGGTAAAAGACCCCGACAACGATCATTATTGGAATATTTTTGAGGATGGCACGGAGTGTGATCTGACAAGAGAACAATTTGCCGAGGGGATTACCCTGTTGGCAAAAGAAGATAGAACCCGCGAATACATGCTTTCAAATGAACGCTCTATTAAAGCGAAAACTCCGGATAGATACAACACCCTGCGGGAGAGAGTGCGTCGGATATTGGGAGAATAGTCTTAATGTAGCATGACATTTGCGACAACCTCATACGGTGTTTTAAGATCAATTCCGAGATGTGGTCTTTCGTAGTTATATTCGTGTAGCCAAGTTGCAAACCGCATCCGTAGTTCATC
>Ga0208375_1003736_pt1 | contig 12637 bp, 12 predicted proteins | sample RifOxyD1_FD_184038 | JGI IMG/M metagenome (GOLD analysis project Ga0208375, IMG submission 184038) | Soil microbial communities from Rifle, Colorado - Rifle Oxygen_injection D1 (SPAdes) | ecosystem: Environmental > Terrestrial > Deep subsurface > Rock core/Sediment | place: Rifle, Colorado... | reverse complement strand
GTCTGTTATCAGATAAATAGTCTCTAATAGTCTCGACAAAAACACCTTGAACATAAAGGGGATAATTCTTCTTAATGTCTTCATCCCTCTGAATTTTTTTCTTTCTCTCTTCAATTTTGGGTAAATTTTCTCTTAAAACTATCAAGACCAGTTCAAGATTTTGTGAAGTCATTTTTCAAAGATACAAGTTTTATTTATAAGTATTTATATGCTGGACTATTTCTTTTCCGGACTTTGCATTTTTACGCCGAGTTCTTCGAGACGTTTCAAGTGTGCCTGCATAACCATTTCGACGTTGCCAATCATTTTTATCAATTCGTTTCTTTCATTTACCAAAGTGTTAAGACAACCTTGATGAAAAGCAATTTCTTGTTCTCGATTCATTTGGGGCATTTGTTCAGTTTTTTTATTTTCAGGCTTTCCGGAATTTGCCAATGCTCGTTCAAGATTTGTTGGGTCAATTTTCATGAGGTAAGTAAATAATTGAAGTTTAAAAGTGTTTGCGATTTGCCGATTCTTCTACTGAAACATTTGATAATTTTAGAATCATAAAAAAATTCCCAAATTTTTCCAAAAGAGAATTTTTCAAGACTAAAAATTCTCTACTGAAACATTTATAATTATTCTAATCTTGTCTAATACATGAAGTCCGAAGTCGTGAAAATTTTATCCATAATTCTTGTGGAGAATAGAATTAATTTTCCCAATGAAGAAATTGAAAAGTTAATTGAGATTCCGCCTTCGTCGGAAATGGGCGATTTTGCATTTCCGTGTTTTGTTCTTGCAAAGGAGATGAAAAAATCTCCTAATCTAATCGCCGAAGATTTTGCCAAAAAGATTACTAAAAACTTAACTGATAAAATTGAAAAGGTAAAAGCAATTGGGCCTTATATTAATTTTTTCTTGAACAAGCAACAAGATTCTGAAAAAGTTTTGAAAGAAATTTTGAAATTGAAAAATAGTTATGGAAAGAATTCAGATAATAAGATTGGGAGAGTGATGATTGAATTTCCGTCGCCAAACACAAACAAACCGCTTCATTTGGGTCATTTGAGAAATATGGCTATAGGAGAATCGGTTTCAAGGATTTTGGAGTTTGGCGGAAATAAAGTTATTCGCGCGAATCAAACAAACGACCGAGGAATTCACATTTGTAAATCAATGCTGGCTTATCAAAAGTCCGGAAACGGAAAAAAACCAGACAAAAAACCAGATCATTTCGTCGGTGATTTTTATGTTATGTTCTCAAAAATGGCTAAAGAAAATCCTGGATTGGAGAAAGAAGCACAGGAAATGCTCGTGAAGTGGGAAAAGGGCGACAAAGATGTTCTTGCTCTTTGGAAAAAAATGAATAAGTGGGCTTTTGATGGAATGGACGAAACTTACAAAAGATTTGGGATAAAACATGATGCGAATTATTATGAGAGCAAAATTTACACTAAAGGAAAAGAGATTATTTTTGACGGATTGAACAAAGGAATTTTTAAAAAAAGGGACGACGGAGCAATTATTATTGATTTAACGAATGATGGTTTGGATGAAAAGGTTGTGTTACGAGCAGATGGAACTTCGATTTACATAACGCAGGATTTAGCTTTGGCAAAATTAAAGGCTGAAAAAAATATTGACGGAAGTATTTATGTTACGGGGAACGAGCAGGATTATCATTTCAAGGTTTTATTTTTGATTTTGAAAAAACTTGGTTTCAAATTTGCTGACAATTTAAAACATCTTTCTTACGGAATGGTTGGACTTCCCGAAGGGAAAATGAAATCGCGAGAAGGAAATGTTGTTGATGCCGACGAGTTGATGGATGAGGTTCAGAATTTGGCGAGAGAAGAATTAGAGAAAAGACAAAAACTTCCGAAAAGAGAGTTGGAAAAAAGAGCATCAAAAATTGCACTTAGCGCAATTAAATATCATTTTTTGAAAACTGACATTTTTAAGAATATGGTTTTTGATCCGAAAGAATCCATAAGTTTCGACGGAAACACTGGGCCTTACTTGTTGTATAGCTATGCACGGGCAAATTCAATTTTAAAAAAAGCAAAAGTTAAGGAAATAAAAAAATTTAGTGTAGGCAAATTTGAAAAGCAGGAATGGGAACTGACGAAAAAACTTTCTGAATTTCCTGTGGTTGTGAAGGATGCTGGAGAAAAATATAATCCTTCGCTGATTGCACATTATTCTTACGAACTTGCTCAATTGTTTAACGAATTTTATCATGCTTGCTCGGTTATGGAAGCCGAAAAAAACAAAAGAGATTGTCGGTTGGCACTTGTTGAGAGTTTCAAGATTGTTTTGAAAAATTCTTTGAATTTACTTGGAATTGAGACATTGGAAGAAATGTAATAATTTTTAAACTCGAACATAATGGGTTTTTTATGACAAAAGACTACACAGTAATCAAACCAATCTCTGAATTGAACAAGAAAGACATTTTGGGTATTTTGGACCATACTTTTTTAAAAACTTCGGATGAGTACGGAGATGAGCAGAAAAGAAAGATTGATTTTGAAAAATTTTTGTCAGATGTTTGTTCAGCTGAAGATAAACCTTACGGAATTTGTGTCAGAGCTTATGATGTTAAACAAAGTTTTGGAATGTTAAAATCGAATGGTTTGGAGAAAGAAATTAAAATTGCGTCAGTGGTTGGTTTTCATACCGGCTTAGATTCAACAGATGATAAATTGGGGGAAATGGATCGGGCGATTAATGATGGTGCAACGGAGATTGATGCAGTTGTGAACTATTCACTTTTCAAAAAAAGAGTAAATGAAGGCAAAGGATTAATCTATGACTTTTGGAGAAATTTGATTTTTGCACAAACTATTGAAGAACGAGTTGAAGAAGAGATTTTCAAACTTTCTCATATAGCGAGTGATAACCGAGTTTTTCTGAAACTTATTCTTGAAACTGGAGAATTAAATCAAGAAGAAATTGTAAAGCTGTGTGGTTTTGCAAAGAAGTATGGGGTGGATATGGTTAAAACATCGACGGGTTATTCTAAAATCGGGGCGACGATTGATGCGGTTAAAACAATGCGGGAAAATTTTCCTTGGGGAATAAAAATTTCTGGTGGAGTAAAAAAAGAAAATCTTTCTGAACTTTTGTCCGCGATGGAATTTTTTAGTGGCGGATGGATTCATCTCGACCCAAAGAAAGTAAGAATCGGCTCGAGTAAGATGTTTTATGATTAAAGTATAGAAATCTTTTTTAATAGAACTAAATAATAAATCTAATGAATCAAATATATTTTGCGGGTTCAATTCGAGGTGGCAGAGATGATGTTTCAATTTATCTTGGAATTGTAGAACATTTGAAAACTCACGGGCATGTTTTAACTGAACACGTCGCGGATAAAAGTTTGACTTTGATGGGCGAGGGTGGATTATCTGATAAACAAATCCATGACCGTGATATGAACTGGTTGAGCCAAGCGAATTTTCTCGTTGCTGAAGTTACTCAAGCAAGTTTGGGTGTTGGTTATGAAATTGGACGAATTGTCGAGAGGAATAAATGGGTTCCGGAATGGCAGAGAAAAAATATTTTGTGTTTGTATCGACCACAAATTGACAAAAAACTATCCGCGATGATTTCTGGTTGTGACGATTTAAGACGAGTAAAATATCAAACTTTAGAACAGGCAAAATATGGTATTGATACTTTCTTTCGTTTGTTTGAAAACAGATAATAGAAAAGAATAAATATTTTTAAATCACAGTCTCTTGATTTTATTATGGATATTTCAGGTAAAGTTAATTCTTGGATGGAAGGATTTGACAATGGAAATCGTTTTGGGCTTGATCCTGCTCGAGTACCCTTTACCGAAAAAGACCCGCTTGTAGACAGAATAATTTATTCTCATGGATCTATTACTGGATTTTTGGTTGATAGAGTTGATGAATTTTTTAACGAAGATATTAAAGATTTTAGAAATGGTTATTTAGTTGCTTCGTTGCGATATGCAGATGGTTTGCCTTTGTCTGATGTAGGGGATAAATTCAGTGGTGAAAATTATGTTCGGGGAATAAAAGCTTTTGAAACTAAGTTAAAAATTAGAAATTCGATTTTTGGGAAAAAATAATCTTTTAGAAAAGTTTCTAAAAATTTGTTAATTTTATAAATTCGGCAATGCTAATAAGTTTATGAGGAAAAAGGTGAATTTAGAAGAGAGGTTTGCGGAAACAAATTTCTCTGAAGAGAAGAAAAGAAAAAATATCTGGCTTCTTGGGGGGGCGAGTTTTTTTAATGATGTTGGGAGTGAAATGATTTCACCAATGCTTCCATTTTTTGTGCAGTCTCTTGGTGGTGGCGGACTTGCAATTGGTGCTTTAAGTGGTTTACGCGAGGGAATGTCAAGTTTGTTTCAACTTTTCGGTGGATGGATTTCAGACTTGAAAGGAAAAAGAATGCCTTTTGTTTTTCTCGGATATATTATGTCTACAATTTTTAAACTTCTTTTATTCTTTTCAAGTTCATGGCAAGCTGTTCTTGCATTTGTTTCTTTAGAAAGGTTTGGAAAATTAAGAGATGCTCCACGAGATGTTATAATCACTTTATCAACTAAAAAGAAAAAACGTGGGCGGGGTTTTGGAATTCATCAAATGCTCGACGCTGGAGGAAAAATTGTTGGTTCGATTTTAGTTCTAATTTTATTCTGGAAATTTGGTTTTGATTTTAAGCATATTGTTTTGATTGCAGCGGTTCTTTCTGCAGTTTCTTTAGTTCCATTATTCTTTGTAAAAGAGCCAAAATCATTTCCTGTGAAAAAAAGTCTTATCAACGGAATAAAGAATCTAAATAAGAATTTAAAATATTTAATTTTTGTAATCGCGTTTTTTACTCTCGCTAATTTCGGACTTTTCATGTTTATGCTTGTTCGTGCTAAAGAAGTTACTGGAAGCATAGCTGCGGCACTTTCTCTTGGAATTTTATTTTATTTAACTTGGTCTTTATTTTCAATTCCATTTGGGAAATTATCCGATAAATTTGGAAGAAAAAAAGTTTTGTTGCTGGGCTGGTTTTTATTTCTTTTTGTTTCGGCTGGTTTTATTTATTTAACCGGATTAATTTCGCTGTTTGTTTTGTTTGTTGCCTACGGATTTGTATACGCGATTATTCAGGGAAATCAGAAAGCTTTCGTCGCTGATTTGTCGGGGAAAATGAAAGGCACTGCAATAGGATTTTATAACACAGTCATTGGAATTGTAACAATTTTCGCAGGAATCATTGCAGGTTTGCTTTGGGATATTTCTTATCAAGTTATGTTTTATTATCTAATTGTTATCACAATTATTTCTATTGGTTTAATGATTAGGGTTAGAGAGAATTAGGGATTGTATAAGATAAGGTTTAAATATTAATTCTGTTCGGATAAATTATGGAAAACATACAAGAAGCGATTGCGAAAATTGATTCTTCGTTAGTTTTTCGAAGACGATTTGGTGCTTCGTCAATGGGAGTTTATGAGGTAGAAAAAGCAGGGTCAGTTTATGTGTTAAAGGTATCTGGAAAGAATTATCTTTGGGGAATTCAGCATATAGAACAAGAAAGACAGTTATTGTCGAGGGCGAAGAAAATTTCTGGAATTACTCATCTTGTCCATGACTATGGAAATACTATTTATGGAAAGGCAATACTCAAAGAATATTTTGAAGGAACAAATCTTTATTATTTGAGTACAAGAGTTAGGAATAAAAAGCTTCAAGAAAAATTAGAAAACACAGTTAAAGAAATACATTCTCTTGGCTTTGGAAAATTGGATTTAAATGAGGTTAATACTGTTCTCTCGCCAGACTTTCAAGATGTTTGCCTGATTGATTTGGGTTATGCAGTTTCTTTTGAAAATTTTCCTTCATCTCGGATTGAAGAAATAAAATTCTTCGATTTAGATGCGTTAAAATTATTTGTTTTTGGATGAGGGGAAAACTGAGTTATCTTTTTTTAGCTAATACTAAGTGGTATGTAGAAAGACGATTTAGGATGGGAATATTATCTAACCTCAAGTTTTGTAATCTAATACTTAACTTTTCATCAATTATATAATTTTCTGGAGCATTTTTTTTATGAATTCTAATCGGGCTTATAACTCCGACGTAATTCAATTTCTCGACTGAAAATCGAGAAAGATCATTTTTTGTAGGATGAAATCTGTTTAATCGCCACATGTCAACTCCGATAGATTTTGCTAATTCATAGAGTTGAGGCAGATTGGAATAATTTATGTTCATAATACATGTTACCATTTCAGTTTTAGTTTTTTTTGATTCAACAATTTCTTTTAAACTACGAACTGCAGATTTAAATGAGTCTGGCTTTCTGCGATTGATAGAATGTCTCTCATCCGAAAAATCAATAGATACTCCGACGTCGTTAAACAACGACAGATTGGGCCTAATTTTATTCATAGAAATATTCGAACCATTAGTAACTAATGAAGTTTTAATTCCTGCGTCGTAAAGTTTCTGAGCAAAGGTTAAAAAATGGGGGTGCAAGGGTGACTCTCCGCCACCAAAATTTACCCGTGTCACGTTAGCCTCAACTAATTGAACCACTAACAAATTGAATTTATCTTTTGGTATTGATTTAAACTTGTAATTCTTTTCATGCCAATACATCTTCCGACCAATATAACAATGTTCGCACGTTTGATTGCACGCTTCAGTTATTGAAATTCCGGCGGTATATTCTTTCATAATCTCACCTTCTTGGTATCTTCAAGTCTAATCCACTTGGTTTCTTTATAATTTTTAATAATATTAAAATAAGTTTTTCCGCCATAATGCAACACTCGTTCGCATAAAAAAAGAGGAATATCCCTCGCTGGAACGTTCTTCCAATCAATTTTTGTTTTAACAGAATTTTTGACTGGTAAAAATTCGGGATGGTTTTTGTATAAGTTGTCTAAATCTTGCCAAATTCGTGACCATTTATTCCACCAAGACTTTACCGACGTAGCTGGCTGATACTGAACGTTTGCATTGTGGCAACAGGCAATTGAGTCTTTTCCGTAATTTAATAAAAGATAATGACTCAAAAAAGTGTCGTCACCGATAGCATCTGAAAAATCTTGGTCAATTTTTCCTAATATAGATTTTCTGATTGCATAAATTCTTCCGTGTAAAAATGGTTTAGACCCACCAGATTTAGAAATTTCAATACCCGGATGACTCATTCTGGCATTAAGAATATTGGACACTAAGTTATTGGAAGTGTAGGGTATAGGTCTCCCAGTTACAGCCATCACATCTGAGGAAAATAAATTAATTATATTTTTGAAACAGCTTTTATTGACGATAACATCCGCGTCAACGTAAATTAAAATGTCTCGATTAGAATGATTTGCAATTGCTTTAACTGCCGAGGGTTTTCCTTTTGGAGAGCTAATAATTTCTAACGGATAAATTTTGTTAGAAAAGTTTTCAGCTAAATCCCGACCATGATCGGTTGTGCCATTAAAACATAAAATAATGTTCGACTTTTGTTCTAGTTCAAGTACACCTTTAACTATTGACTCAAGGCTTTGCACCAAAGTTTCTTCTTCGTTGTACACCGGAACACCAATGCTTATGGTTTGGGCATCCATGTATTCATTATAAAGTAGGAATATATAAATCTTTTCAAAAGAAGTTTTTAATTAAGAAAAATTATTGTTATCAAAACCTTAGAATTATTTAACTGAAATTTTTATCCAACTTTGATTAAGATATCTTTTGTGATAAAGGGATAGTTTTCCTAACTTGTCTTCGCAAAGGACTTGAAAATTCATATCCCGACCACCACTCCAGCCACTATAATGTCTAATATCTTTTATAATTTCACATTCAGCAGGTTTTTCTAATTCTAAACTACTTCCTGTACTATTCGGAGAAACCGGTTTCTGCTCAAAACACCCAGTCAAAGCTAATCCCAAACTTCCTGCAATAATTAATTCTTTTAATCCGAATTTCATAAAATCATCTAATATGACTTGTTTTTAAACTTTTTGGTAAGAAGATTATTTAACAACTTTCATTTCGATTCCATCACACGAGCGACTGCGTTAGCGAGTGTTATTGAATGAGATTTACTTTACGCTTTTCATTTCGATTCCATCATACAAAATTGCGAAGCCATTTTGTATTACTGAACGAAATTATTTAACTGTCTTCATTTCGTTCCATGCAAGTTCGAAAAGCTGTTCTAATGCGTTTGCAAAGAAATCAGTATTAATCCAAACACCAACATCGTAGTTAGGATGGAATTTCTCGTCGTCAAGAAGCATGAACATTATTTGATTTCCGTCGATTATGACAAATCTTGCTTTCATTTTTTCAAGATTTCTAACTTCAGCGACAGCTTTCAAATCCTTTGCAACTTTAACATTACTAGCATCAACGGGTGCTGCGATTCTTATTTTTACTCCCCTCTTCTTACATTTTTCAAAACTTGGCATTAAAGCTTCAAGTTTTCTGTTTAATCCTTCTCTTGTTGTTACGATTGTGATTGTTTTTTCCGCGTCTCTTACCATCATATCAAGATGATTGTAAATATTTTGTCTTCCTTTCATGCTTCCAGACAAATCAGTTGGCTCAACGAATTTAACACCTTGTGTGAAAAGAAGATTTAATTCATCTAAAACTTGATCGCCTTTCAAAGTTTCAAGTCTTTTTGTTCTTTCTTGAGTATGTTTTACCAAATTTTTCTTAACTCTCTCAACGACTTCTTCTGGTTTCAAAGCAATGAACTTTATTGGTTTTCCAAGTTTCATAACAATGAATCCTTTCTTTTCAAGGCTCTCGAGGATATCATAAGTTCTTGATCTTGGGACGTCAGAAATGCTAGACAATTCTCCAGCAGTAGAAGTTCCCCTAGAAAGAAGTGCTGTCCAGACTTTGACTTCGTATAAATTTAAGTCGAAAATTTTTCTTAGTCTACTCAAAAATTCATCTTTAACTATCATTTTGTTATATCTTTTTAGTTTATTTGGTTTTTAAATATTGCTATGCCGAAAGGGTGAAATTTAAGGATTACCAGTTGGTAGTTATTTAACCAAAATCCCAACCTTACACTCTTTATGTTAAAGGTAATTCATTGATATTTTTAAATGTTTCTTAAGATTAATTTAGCTTATTAAAATAAATCTTAAATTTTTTTCCTTTAATATTTCCTTCCATAGTGAATGAATATTTATTTTTCACGTCGCTGACTAATCCATTTGAAATTTTTTTTGCATTCACTCTTTCTTTTATTATTCCTGCTTCTTTTCTTGAAATTAATTTTAAAAATTCTTTATCTTCAACAGCGACGTGTAATTCAATAAAATCTGTTTTCACAAGTCCTGCTTTTTTTCTTTCTGCCTGCACAAATCTTGAAATTTCTCGAGCATAACCTTCTGCTTCAAGCTCGGGAGTTAATTTTGTATCCAGCTCTAAATATTCTTTATAACTTTCATCTTTTTCTAATTTTGGAGATTTAATTTCTAATTCTTTTATATTTAGCTGATTTTTGATAATTTTTTTTAAATTTTCATATTGGGTTTTTGATTTCACAAATAAAGTTGCTTTTGCTAACGGCCATTTCAATCCAATGTGAGCCTTATCCCTTTCAGAAAGTCCCATCTCAATAATCATTAGGGCATTTCCAAATTCTTTTTCAAGAGTTAAATCTATTAATTTCTCGTCGTATTTTGACCAGGTGGAGAGATGAACACTTCCCTTTTCAAATTCTTTATGAATTACTTCAGAAATATTCGGAGCAAAAGGCGCGAGCAATTTTGAAACATCATCCAAAATTTTTCCAATAACTTTTTTTACATTTTTATCATCTCTGTCTCTAATCATTTTAATATAAGTTTTTGAAAAATCATTTGTAACAAATTCCATTATGGGTAAAAGTGCTTTTTCAATTTGATAATTTTCTAAATTTTCTGTCGTTTCTTTAACAAGTTTATTTAATTTTGATAAAATCCATTTGTCTTCAACTTTTTCTATTGCCTTTTCATTGTTGTTTAGTTGAGTATAAAACTGAAAAGTATTCCAAAGAACATTTAGAAATGGCGAAACTTCTTCTTTTACTAAATTTATCCCAAATCTTTTAGAAGCACCAATGTCCATCGTGCAAAATTGTAATCGAGTTGCGTCAACGCCAATAGAAGAAATCACTTCATCTGGATTCAAGACATTTCCTTTTGATTTTGACATCTTTTCTCCTTTCTCGTCGACAATATGCCCTGCACAAATTACATTTTTGAAAGCGACGTCATCAAATAAAATTGTTCCTAAAACGTGCAAAGTGTAAAACCAACCTCTTGTTTGGTCAACCGCTTCAGAAATAAAATCATAAGGAAACCTTTTTTTGAATTCTTCTTTATTTTCAAATGGATAATGAAATTGCGCAAACGAAGCTGAACCAGAGTCGTACCAACAGTCAATAACTTCGGGAATTCTTTTCATTTCTTTTTTGCATTTTTCACATTTAAATTTTATGTTGTCTATCCAAGGTTTATGCAAATCAATTTCTTTCTCGGAGAATTTTTTTATAGAATTTTTTTTCAATTCTTCGACGCTACCAATTACTTTTTCGTATCCACATTCGCATCTCCAAACTGGCATAGGTGTTCCCCAGAATTTATTTCTTGAAAGTGCCCAATCTTTTACATTTCTTAACCATTCACCGAATCTTCCTTCTTTGATATATTTTGGAGTCCAATTTATTTTTTCATTCAGTTCAATTAATCTGTCTTTATATTTTGTAACTTCTATGAACCATGACTTTATTGCATAATACATCAACGGAGAACTACATCTCCAGCAAAAAGGATAGTCATGTTCATAAGGAATTACTTTGAATAGTTGATCATTAAACTTCAATTTTTCAATTATTAATTTGTCTGTTTTTTTTATAAACTGTCCCTGAAAATCTGGCACTTCTGCAGTGAATTTTCCTGTTTCGTCGACGGGCTGAACAAACGGAACTTTTTCTTTTTTGCAAACATCATAATCGACTTCACCAAATGCTGGAGCAAGGTGAACTAATCCAGTCCCATCTTCAGTTGTAACAAAATCTCCAGGAATTATTTTGAATGCTCCTTTAAGTCCGGCGAAATAATTAAACAAGGGAGAATATTCTTTTCCAATTAAATCTTTTCCTTTTACTGTTTTGATTATATTTGGTTCTTCAAATAATTTTTTTGCCTGCTCTTTTGCCAGAATAAAAATTTCTCTTTCTTCGACGAAAACATAATCAATATTTGGATTTACAGCGACGGCAACGTTCGAAGGCAAAGTCCAGGGTGTTGTTGTCCAAACTAAAAGATTTTCTCCAGAACTTAATCTTAATTTTACAATTACCGAATCTTCTTTTACTTTTTTGTAACCTTGAGCAACTTCATGACTGGATAAAGGAGTTTCACACCGAGGGCAAAATGGAACAACTTTATGTGCCTCGTAAAGAAGTTTTTTATTGTATAATTGTTGTAAAGACCACCAGACACTTTCAATGTAATTGTTATCCAGCGTCGCGTAGTGACCTTCCAAATCGACCCAATAGTTTAATTTTCTTGTTGACTTGTTCCAAGATTCAATGTAGGAAAAAACACTTTCACGACATTCATCTATAAATTTTGCTTCGCCGTGTTTTTGAATATCTTTTTTTGAATTCAGCCCTAATTTTTTTTCTATCTGCACTTCAACTGGCAAACCATGACAATCCCATCCTGCTTTTCTCGGAACGTTGAATCCTTGCATGTATCTGAATTTGTTAATTATGTCTTTGTATGTCCTAACTTCAAGATGATGTAATGCAGGCGGTGCATTTGCCGTCGGAGGACCTTCAAGAAAACTAAAAAGTTTTTTTCTTTTTGAATCATTTAGAACCGCTTTTTTTATATCTGATTCCTTCAAAATTTTTGCGGCTTCTTCTTCGGTTTGTTTAAAATCGTACATAAGTTAAGTTAGAGAAAGGGGATTTTTAAAATTATTGAATTTCTTCTATTCAATACATATCTTTTCAGGCTTGTTTTTTTGAATCTCCGTTTGCCAAGTTATGCAATTTTCTGTTGTTTGCATTTCTGATAAGTCTTCCATAATCTTCTTTGCGATAGCTTCTGCAAACTTTACTGGAACTGCGTTACCAATCATTTTGTAACCATCTGCAATATCATTATAGTAAAAAATAAAATTGTCTGGAAAAGTCTGTATTCTTGCACATTCTCTTACCGAAAGTCGCCTGTACAAAAATTCTTTTCCTCTTACAAATTCCCTCACATTTTGGCTGATAAATTTCATTTTTGGAGCTTGTGGATGCATTGGTGCATGTCTTCCACCTGCCTGGATTGTAAAAGATTGCTCATCCCATGATCTTACTCTATTCCTTGACATATAAATAGTCGAAAATCCACCATTCATATATTCGTGGTTGGGTATTTGTAAGTTTTGATTTGTTTTATTTTTTTCTTTTGCAGACGTTGGATTAGTTAAATCACCAATGGCGTCTCTTAAAGTTAACAATTTTAAATTTGGTTTTGGAAACTCAAATTTTTTCCCCAAACTTTGGTGATACCCTACAATAATAACTCTTCTTCTTTCTTGTGGAACCCCATAGTTTTTGGCATCCAATAATTGATAAGAAACATTATAACCAATTTGTTTGAATG
>Ga0208375_1003733_pt1 | contig 12644 bp, 10 predicted proteins | sample RifOxyD1_FD_184038 | JGI IMG/M metagenome (GOLD analysis project Ga0208375, IMG submission 184038) | Soil microbial communities from Rifle, Colorado - Rifle Oxygen_injection D1 (SPAdes) | ecosystem: Environmental > Terrestrial > Deep subsurface > Rock core/Sediment | place: Rifle, Colorado... | reverse complement strand
TTACCTGATGAATTTTGTTCTTTTCTCGCGAGCATTAATTACCTCTTTTTTAAAAATTTTAGGTAATTTACACTAATAAAAAAGAAGGTGCAAGGAGCGCGAATGCGGGCCAGAAAAATTGATGATCTGCGGGTAAAAATCTTTTTACACCGAAAAAAAAACAATGGACAAAAAAAACTCAAAGTTGAATCCGTTGATGATCATGCGTTGATTTTAAAGGAAAGTATTGATGTGAATGAATTTGATAACATTGATGAAATAAAATTAATGTTGATGGTATCTTGCCAGTGGAAGAGTTACCCTCTGGGTGTTTTCACCCCCTTTATTGGTGACTCGCTTGGTAATCCTACGCAAATTAGCCAAATTCATTTTGCATTTCCCGAAAAGTTTCAGCGGGAATTTTTAAAAGATCTTTCATTAGTTTGAATTGAAGGTTATTTATGGTGCAAGCAGTTTCAAATTCTAATAATATGTCCAATAGCCAGAGCAGTCCAGGTGGTAACGATGCCGCTAAAAAATCAGGTATAAAAGTATTACAGGCCGGTGAAAATTTATTTCATGAGAATGATTTAGCTAGTTCTTTGTTTATTATTCAAAAAGGACAAATTAGATTATTCCGACCTAAAGGAAGAGGGTTTGTTGAGTTGGCAATTTTGCGAGCTGGAGAAGTTATCGGCGAGATGGCTTTCTTTGATGATGCTGCTAAAAAGAGAAGTTGTTCAGCTGAAGCTATTATTTACACTGAAATCATCGAAATTTCTTTTGATGCATTTTCCAAGGCAATGGATAAGCTTAATCCTTGGTTTAAAACTATCGTAAATACTCTGGTGAAAAGATTAAAAAGATCCAATGACACAGTAAAGTCTCTGGAATCCAATTCTATTAGTTATGGCAGGGATGGCAAAGTTAGTAATTATAAATTTTTTACTAATTTAGATGTTGCTCGGGCCCTTTCTACATTTTACTTGGTAGCCAAAGCACATGGTGAAGTAAGAGGAATGCAGATGGCAATTCATATGAATATGCTTAAATTTTATATGTTTGATATTTATAATTTTCCCGAAATAAAATTTGAAGAAGTGATGAACCTCTTTAGAGAGCTTGAGATGATAGAAATGAAAGAGGATAAAGAGGGGCTCTTAAATGAGATTAGAATTAATAAATTGGAAGACTTTAAAAGTCTGATGAAGTTTTTTAACAATCAAAGACATGCTGGGGAAGATGATGAATTAATGATCTCGGCTAAATGTGAACGTTTTTTGAAAAGGATTTATGATCAAGTGGATGCTGAACGATCAACTCAAAAAATGGTGGAAGCTGATCTTTCGGAGATATTAGCTGATTTTAAACATCGAAATATTCCGATAGATGAAGAAGATTTAAAAGATGCTATTGAGGCAGGATTTGTGGGAGAAATTATTGTCGGTCATAATAATCAACTGATTTGTGACGTAGAAATACAAAAACTTCGGGAAAACTTTCCAATCATTGTCATGGTCAATAAAATAAAAAAAGTGAATGAAGCTAAATCAAAAGTTTAAGTACTTGGATCAAAGAAACACTGAAAGGTTTCTCCGTTCGTGTAAATAGCGCTTCCTCTGAGTCTCAACATGTAACCAGTTTGGATATCTGCGGGAGTCCCAGGATTGTTAGGAGTGCTCGGGCTTTCAATCTTTACATTTTGACTGGTAACATATCCTATATATTCCCAACCATTGGTGGTACTTTGAGAAACGTTCACACCATTTTTGGTACACTGGATGCTACTTATATTGGGTTTTCCAGTTAATTTAAAATAGCCATAATAGCTCGCTGGTTCATCTGCTGCAACCACTACACAATCAGGGTATGTCACTCTGCCATTGCCATAGAGCCTTACCACATTGCCAGTATAGGGTTCACCGGGAGTAGGGGCATATCTGGTGTTTTGATTTGCTCGATATCCCAGATAAACAAAGCCGTTGGCGGTATCGTTGGGAGTTAAACTAGTACTTCCCGCAGCCGAGTATTTAGTTACCCTGAGTGTTTGCGGATCGAAATTTCCTTGGATGGCAACTGGCCAATAGTTATACTGATGGGCAACGGTCACCATGGTGATGGCTTGATTGATTCCATCAAAAATTCGATTATAATCCGCGCCTACAATATTGTAGCTATCGGGGTAGGTTTTTCCGGCTTGATCAGTTGGCCGTATAACCTGTCCACCATCATAGTAGATCTGAGAGGACATATCCATGTAGGCATAACCTCTTTTAAAACCAGAAGGAACACCATCATAGCCATGGGAAACTAGAGACATAAAACGCATTTGATCGCTTCCCAATGTAGTTTGTAAACTTATAAGTCTATTTTTATCTGTGGTGAGATTATAAGGGTGAATCCAATAGCCGTTTAAGTAAGTTCGTACGTCACCGTTACTCATAACGACAATCATTAAATATGCATGATTTCTAAATATTCCGTTGGTACGGTTATTATTGATAATTTCATAGGCCCGATAAAAACCATTTTCCTGATTGCCTCCATTTAAGGTAGAGACAATTTGATCAAGCTTGGAAGCTGCAATATTGTAGGGCACTTGTCTATTGAGAGCACTACTGGTTAGTCCCGCATTATCATGGGACACCAGAAATGAGTTAATATCCACAGAGTCACCAGTGGCCCTAATTAGGGGGGCCATAAGGATATGGTGGTCAAAATCTGAGGAAATTCTATAAACTAAATTATTAAAACCACTTCGAAGTGCTGGTTCAACGTAAGTTTGGCTAGCGGAGTTATCCCATAAAAACAAAAAATCTACTTTTGGTTTAACTACGCTGTATTGAGAGCATATTTGGTCGGAGGTGTAAGTATTTATACTGGGAGCACTACTAGATGATTTACTCTTTTTAGTTCCAAATATTTCCTTGGAGCAAGATCCTACCAAGGCAAGACTTAGAACTAAAATGAAAAATTGAATACATTTCCAAGGTTTAAATTTCATAGAGATCCCTCTTTTTTAACAAACCGAGTCGGTAAGATTATCGGATTATTTATTAATTTGCTTAAGTACTGTTTAAACGAATTTCCAAAGCAGAATGATTTACTCGGGCATTTTCCAATAGTAGGAAAAAAATATCATTATTTCTTCAACAAATTTCAATAGGTTATAATAAATTATGAAATAAATTTTTATTGAATGAACCCTTACCTGGGAGAATTTCGATGGGTAATACTTGGTATTTTGTAGAAAAAAACGATAAAGCGGGCCCGATTGATGATGCCACTTTGGAAAAATATATTCGGGATAAAAAATTAGGTGAAAAAAGCTTTGTATGGAAAAAAGGTTTTGAAGATTGGAAGCGCATCGAAGATGTAGCAGAGCTTGATAAATATTTTAATGATACTCCTATCTCACCGCTGGATAATTTTGATGAGGTTCCTTTTTTTGAAGAAGAAAATCAAGCTTCAGGATTTAAAGAGTCACTGGATGTTTCAGATTATTTGGAACTTGAGGATACAAATAAAACAAAAAAAGTGAATTCAAGTTCTATCGTCGAAGACAAGACGATGGGAATCAACTGGAATCAAATATCTCATGATGCTCAGATCTTTACTATCAAGGTTGGAATGGATCGTGGTGCCGATGAAAATGAATATGGACCTTTTTCTTTAAATATGCTGAAAAAATTATTTGATGAAAATAGAATAAATGCCAAAACTTTTATTTTTACGCCGGGGATGACGGATTGGATTTTTTTGGCAGATCTACCGATTTTTAGCAAAATTTTTCAAATGGTTCCTCCAGTTATTGAAGATGTTAATCGCCGTTTGGGATCTAGAAGACCATTTGTCGCAAAAATGTTTTTCCATAACAATGCCAAATTATTTGAGGGAATTTGCCGGGATATTTCAGTTGGTGGATTACAGGTGTTGGTTTCCAATTCTCCGGTCAAAGTTGGTGAAGTAATTTCACTCAATGTTCATCCAGAAAATTCAGAATATTCTTTTGTAGCTTCAGCCAAAGTTGTGAGATTATTAAATGGAGGCCAGGGGTTTTCTCTGATTTTTAAAAATTTAAGCGATGAGGCTACTCGGGCCATTAACAATTATTTGGAGAGAATTTGATTTTTATAAATAAGATATTTTTGCCAATTTTTTTACTCGGATTATTATTATTGGGATGCAGTAGTTCGACCAAAAATCAAATCCATCAGAATCAATTTTTTATTCGTGAAGGTAATTATCAAAATAAAAAATGGTCGGATAATTTGGTTTTCAAGAGGACTTCCTGGTTTCAAGAAATCAGTATGTTGTTTGATGTGCTGTCGAGTGAAATTAATTCAAGTAGTCCTTTTTATGAATGGTTTTCTGCTTTTGAAAAAAGTGAAATAAGCAAATGTGAGCACTTCGTTTTAATTTTAAGTTACCATTTGGCTGAGACTCGTTTATCAGAAGGTATGTTTGTGGGAGAATTAAAAAAATCCGGCTATCAGGTTATAGAAATTCCTCACTTTAAGGACAATTTGAAGCTTCATCCAGATTATTTGAACGAATTGCTTGAGCACTACAAAATCAGGGGCGCCTGTCGTAAGGCTTCGTCAGGAAAGTTAGACTTAATCATTTCATTTCCAGGTTATACGCCAGTAAATATTATTTAATCCCTTTAATTACACTAAATTATTGGCCCTATAATTTAAAAAAATTTACTACAGAAGTTTGCATATTTTCCGAACAGGTAAAGAGGAACGGAGGTTCTTTATTATATGACAGTTGGAGAAGGACTAATACTAAAGCGTTTTGGCAAGTACCTGCTGCTTGATCATTTTGTTGATGGAGGTATGGCCAAGATATGTCGGGCAAGGTTTCTTGGCGAACAGGCAGATAAAGTAGTCGCTATAAAGATGATCCAGGCTCAATACTTTGCTGATGAAGCTTTTAGAAATATGTTTCTTGATGAGATTAGAGTAACTTTTGGTCTTATTCATCCAAACATTACTCAGACGTTTGATTATGGTATGGAAGATAATCAACTCTACCAGGTTATGGAGTACATAAATGGTAAGAATCTAAAAGAGTATCTAGATAAACTTAAAAAAAGAGGTTACGTATTTCCGGTTGAAGTATCGGTGTATGTTATAGCACAAACTTGTCAGGGGCTTCATTATGCTCATACTTTCAGAAATCAACTGACCGCCGAAAATGCTAATATTATTCATCGGGACATATCTCCACATAATATCATGTTGACTTATGATGGGGCGGTTAAAATTATTGATTTTGGTATAGCCAAGGCAAGTAGTAATTCAGATAAAACCCAAGCAGGAACAATAAAAGGGAAACTGTCCTATCTAGCTCCAGAGTATCTGGATGGGCTTGAGCTTGATGCTAGATATGATCAATTTGCTTTGGGAATTACCCTCTGGGAAATGCTGTGTTCTAGAAAATTGTTCTCTGCTAAAAATGATCTAGCGGTTTTAAAGAAAATACAGGCCTGTAAAGTTCCACCTCCCTCTTCAATTAATCCCAATGTTCCGAAAGCTTTAGATAAAATTGTATTAAAAGCACTAGAGAAAGATCGGGAGCTTCGATACGAAAACCTTGATCAAATGAATCGGGCCTTGATTAAGTTTCTTTATGGCAAATATCCAGAGTTCAATGCTACAGATCTTTCTTATTTTTCTCAGGAACTTTTTAAGGATGTTATAAAACAGGATCAGGAGCGGTTTAAAGAATTTGGAAAAATTGATATTCGTCCTTTTTTAGATGATATGAGAAAAGGAGTTCCGCTTGCCTCCAAAAATAAAATCTACGATGATGATGTTATAATTATTCAAGATGAGTCAGAAGATAGTGGGCAACTCGATCAAAATGGGAACCACTTATCAAACAAATCTTCAACTAGAAGAACCGAACTAGATTTGGATAGTGGAGGGGATGGAAGTTCGAAAGATTTGGCCCTTGAGATAGAGGGCGGTAAGTCTCGTGCCAATAGACTGGATTTAATTAAAAATAAATCCGAAGAAACAAGGACCAGGACTAATCATAGGCCTAATTGGGGCTTGGCAGGAGCACCTGAAAAAGGCGCCGTAAAAGATGCGAAGATCTTAAACAACTCAGGACAACGATTAACAGGTACTTTGACGGGAGTACGGAACCAAGCTAAAACTCGAACCGGGGTTAGGCAAAATCTAGGTAGTACTCGAACCAAAACCAGTAGCGCAGGAAGAAATGGAACCAGTCATAGCTCAACGGGAGCATTGTTTAAAATATTAGTGGCGAGTTTATGTATCACCCTGGCCTGGTATGGGCATGAAAAATATTTAAAAAGGCAAAAATCTCTTGATGTAGCACAACAACACCAAATTGTGCGGAAAGTGGCTTCCTCAGGAGTTTTACGGTTAGGAAATTATCAAAATTTTGATAAAGTAAAATATAAGCTCTATCTGGATGGAAAATTGTATGATGATATGGCAAAAGTTTTGACTGGTGAAATTGAAAATTTAAAAATTCCAGAAGGTGAGGTTATGACTGTAAGAATCGTTTATGATAACGAACACGAATACTTGGTTAAAAAGGTTCGTTTTAATGACAGTGTCGCGAACATTGATGTAATACCCTTCGAACATATGCCAAGAACCTCATATGCTAACCTTGTAGGTGGTGGTAATTGCAATGCCAAAGGGACTATTTACTTTCACATTTTTGGAGAGGATCGAATTGCATCTGTCCCGATAGCCAAAACTAATCCGATTGCTTTTCCAGTGGATGAAAACAAAAAAGAATATGAAATTAAATATGTGCCGGTACCAAGTGACGATATTGACTACAAAGATTTGCAACTTACAATTAAGTTTCCTAGAGCGGATAATCAAATGGATATTTGTGATGGGATAGTAAAAGCGGTTGAGCAGCGTTCTCAATCTGCTAATTAGTGATCAAATTTAGAATTTCTTGATTTCAAAATAGATAAAAATAATATTAGCAGCAACCATTAGAAAAACAATCAAGTAACTTACAAGATTATATATTGGAGTATTGGTGTATTCACCCATGACGTCAGGATCGTTACAAAGCTTAATAATATATAGGAGAACAATGGGGATTAAAATGCCGTTGATGATTTGTGACCAAATAAGAATATTAAAAAGATTAATTCCTGGTATGAGAATTAAAAAAGCACTAATAGCAATTATTCCGGTAAATATTGAAAAAAAGTTTGGAGCTTCTCTAAAAGTTTTATCGACCCCGGATTCCCATCCCATCCCTTCACAGACATAATAACTGGTGGCCAAAGGCAAAAGTGCCGCAGCAAAGATTGAGGCATTGAACAATCCGAAGGCAAACAAAGTTGAGGCATATTTACCTGCTAAAGGGGCCAGTGCCATAGCGGCATCCTTGGCATTGTTAATGATAATTCCAGAATTGAACAAAGTAGCCGCACAACAAATGACAATAAATATAGTAACGGTAACCATTGTGCTACAACCCAAGATTACATCAATTTTGGAATGAGTGAGATCTTTAGGTGTAAGTCCTTTTTCAACTACCGCCGATTGAATATAAAATTGCATCCAAGGAGTAATAGATGTGCCGATTAAACCTACAATTATGGGAAAATCACTACGTTGTATTTCTTTAAAATCGGGTGTAAATATCGCCGACGCAATGTCAGTAAACGAGGGACCAATGATAAATCCTGAAATTACATAGGAAATATATAAGGCACATCCGATTAGAAAAACTCGCTCCACCGTTTTATAATTTCCTTTGAGTATTAATAACCATACAAACACTGAACAAATAGGAACCGAAACATATTTGGAAATTCCAAATATTTCTCCAGCAGAAGCAATTCCGGCGAACTCAGCCATGGTGTTACCCAAATCTGCCACCACTAGGAAGATAATGGTATAAAAGGTGATTTTCAGACCAAACCGTTCTCTGATTAAATCAGCCAAACCTTTGCCAGATGAAATGCCCATACGGGCCGACATTTCTTGAACCATAATTAAAGCGACAGTGATGGGAATAAGTACCCACAGTAAACGATAACCGGTTTGCGCTCCGGTCAAAGAATAGGTGGCGATTCCTCCTGCATCATTGTCAATATTGGCGGTAATCAATCCGGGACCAATAACTGCCAGCAAAAGAAAAATCTTTTTTAAAAAAGGAGGAAAATTTAGTTTGGTTATATAGTCTTTCGTAATTTCCCCTTTTTTTAGTCCAGTAACCAAGGTAGTACATCATCAATAAAGACCACCCCCAAAAGGGTATTATCTTTTTCAACTACGGGTACATAAAATAGATTATATTTGGACATGTAGTTAGCGACTTCTTTCCAATGGGTTTCTGGTGTCAGGCATTTGATGTCGTTAGTTATCATCAGGTCGCCAACTTTTAAATCTTCTTTTTGAAGGAGTAATTTGTTAAGAGGACAAGTTCCTATTAATTTTTCAGAGTCATCGATTATATATAATTCGTAGAGAGTTTCCATATCATCAAGTTCATCTTGAATTATTTGCATAACGTTGGATTTAGTATGTTCGGGTTTAACTGTCAAAAATTCAGTAGACATCAATCCACCGGCGGTATCTTCATCGTATTCGAGAAGTTCTTGAATATTTTCTTGGATCTCGTCGTCTTCAATATTTTCAAAAATCCGTTCCCTGATATCGTGACTTAAATCATCCAGAATATCTGCCGCTTCATCGGTACCCATATTTTCAATAATATCTGCTACTCGCTCGGGGGATTCAAACTTTAATAGCATTGGTTGTATTTCTGGCTCTACCTCTATAAGAGTTTCAGCGGCCATTTCAGGATCCAGCTCTTTAAAAATTAAATCTCTTGAATGTGGATCTAGATCTTCTAAGATGTCAGCCAGATCTGCAGGGTGAAGATTATTTAGTTCATCATTTTTTAAATTGAGTCGGACGTTGCTATGAACAGTTTTATCGGGGATAGCGTGAACGTATTTCCAGCTAATCAGCAGATTGCCTGTTAAATATTTGGCATTGGGGTTTATGATTTTGACAAAAAAATCTACCAATTTTTCAAATCCTAGCCTTCTTAGAAGACTACGCATCCCAATTTCGGCGTGAGTGACCCGGATGTTTTGTCCTACTCGGATAAATTGAATATCATTGACTCGAACTACTTTTTTTCCATGGGTATCTACGATTTGTCTATCGAGAATGACTTTTCCCAGCGGGGGATATTCTACTGCTTGGCCGGAAAATTGGCTGGCCATTAAGTTAGTAACGGTTTTTTTTTGACAAATTTTGGGAAAAGTTCGACTCCGTCCGACGGGGGATTCGTTGCGGATAATAATTTTTTTGCGGGAAAATGAGAGTATGTGTTCCCAGCGAACATAAAAAACTTGATTGTTTTTTTTAAATTGCAAGGCTAGAACTTCAGGAAAAATATCTTCGTAGTTTACAAAGAAATCTGTTAATGAGCCAACCTTGTTCTTTTCCTCATTGATAATAGGTGTTCCGATTAAATCAGAAAAATTTAAGGTAATATCCGTGAATGCATCAAATACGCTCATGGTATAAACTCATTTATTAAGGATGTTTATCTTGTCGGACTATAGTGTCCATTTATTAGAAAAATGCTGGGAATGTCAAAGGAAAACCTTAAGTCAGGTGAGAAACTCTAAAACATCCGAAATAATCTTCATTTCATCATTTATTCCATGGTAACAATGCTTTGGTGTAACTTTCTTAAAGAATGTTCTTTGGGCCTTTGCAAGCTGTCTGGTAGAGATGATTATTCTTTGTGCTAATTCATGCTGGTTTTTAATTTTTCCTGCTAAATAATCCAGAACTTCCTTATACCCGACTGAATTAATCGGTTTTTCCTCGCCTGTAAATCCTTGCTTGAGCAGATTTTGGACTTCTTCGATAAGATGTGAAGCAATCATGGTATGGACTCTTTTTCGAATTATCTCTTGATGTTCTAATTTAGGGATATCTAGATAAATGTGAAAAATATTCCAATCGGGATGTTGATTAACGCTAAAGTCGTATGGAGAATTATCATCAAATGCTTTTTTTTGATCAGATAACTTCTCCTTGGTCATCATGTGATGTTCTACGGCCCGTATAATTCTATAATGGTCATTTTGGTGAAGATTTTGATAACTTTCGGGGTCGTGTTGTTTTAAATAATCAATAAAAAAAGTAATTCCATTTTGATTATATTCAGAATCATTAATTAATTTTTGTGAAGGGGAAATTTGATGAGATTCATACATTCCTTTAATTAATGCTCGCAAGTAAAAACTACTGCCTCCAACTAAAATAACCACTCGATGGTTCTTATGATGTTTGGCGATTAAGTCATTAGCGGTTTTTACAAAGTCAGCCGTATTAAATGGAGTAGTAATGGACTTAATATTGATCAGTTCGTGGGGGTGCATGGCAAGTTCGGTGGGATTTGGTTTAGCTGTTCCAATGGACAGCTCCTGATAAAAAAGGAGAGAATCAAAATTCACGATAACTGCCGATTGCTTTAACTGATCTTTTATAGCTGTTGCAATCTTTAAACTTATTTGGGTTTTATTAGTTGCGGTCGGACCGGATATGATAATCGTTGGTTGTGTTTGCAAGTTAATCCCTGGTAAAAAAGTAAGCAATTTTTTTATCATCCAAAATAGTAGCAATTTGAGATGAGATTAAATCAGTAATTTGAAATGTATCTATCATTTCTTGGGTTTTGGTGGGATCAATGTTTAGAGCATAATCAAAATTTGAGTCAGTTAACCACTGATTGAGTAAAACAATTCCATTGTCTTCAGACGGGATTAAAGGTTTTTGTGTAAGGTAATTTAGCAGGTTTTGAAAAAGTAGCTCAAGTGGTAGTTCCAAACAAAAATCAGGAATTGTTCTCAGTACTAATATGTTTTTATCAAGGATATCCAAATTTATACCAGCTTTAGAAAGAATTGGAAGATATGCTTGCACGCTCTCACAAGGCATAGGGAACGGTTCACTTATTAAAAGAGGGATGACTTTATTTTCATTAATCGGGTAAACTCGATTGAAATTTATTTTAAGAAACTCTTTCAGTAATCTTCCAAAAACAATTAAATAATTGCGGTCTTTTTTGGTGAGAATGTATTGGGAGGAAAGAGGGAAAAAAGATTGTGTAATAGAAAAAGGGTGGTCGGGAGTTTTTTTGCAACTACTAGAGGACAAATAGATGGGGGTGTCTTCAAGCATGGGCACGTCATTCTTAGCAGGGGAATTTGTATCTGAGTTTAATTTTAATCCAGATACAGCAGTTTTGATTGCTTGCATGATAAGTGAACTTATTAAATTTTCATCAAAAAATTTGACACAGGTTTTTGCTGGATGGACGTTGATATCAATTTGATCCGGTGGAAGATTTATAAAAAGGGCATAGTGACCTGTATGTAGCGCCGGCCAAAATCCCGCCAGACTTTTGATGATAATCTGATTTATTTTTTTATCGACAAATAGTCGGTTGTTCACAAAAAGAAACTGGAGTTTGTTAGCATTACTTTTATTGGTTTGATGGGAAAAATAACCGTTGATGCTTATTGCTTGATATGAAGTACTAGCATGAAGCAGTTTGCCCGTGCTGGTCTTTCGATTATTAAAAATTTGCACTATTCGATTTGAATATTTGGTCTCTTCGGTACTGGGATAAATAATTTTTTCTTGCTCATCTTGTTTTAGGGAAAACGCAATAGATGGGTTGGAGATAATAAATGCATTAATAATCCGACTAATGGCGTTTTGTTCAGATGCTTTAGCTTTAATGAATTTTAATCTGGCGGGAGTGTTATAAAACAAGTCTTTAATATAAATGGATGTGCCTGAAGTCTCAGCTTTAAAAGGGGTGTGTGAGATTATTTTTCCCCCGTGTATAGTATATTTTCCGCCGATTAAATGGGGTGCTTGAGGGAAACTAATACATTCAAGTCTAGCGACGCTTGCCATACTGCTCAAGGCTTCGCCTCTGAAACCATAACTTTTTAAATAATAAAGATCTTCGAAAGAAGTTAATTTGCTGGTGGCATGCTTGGTAAAGGCCATGGGCAATTCATCGAAACTCATTCCTTTGCCATCATCTTCGATTGAGATAAAATCCAAACCTTGCTCTTTGATAACTATATCAATTCGGGTTGATTTTGCATCTATTGAGTTTTCAAGTAGCTCTTTTATAAGTGAAGCTGGTCGTTCAATAACCTCACCGGCTTTAATCTGGTTAATTAGATGATCTGGTAATAGCTTAATCGAGCATGGATTGTTTGAATTGGTTTGCATGTTGCTACTATTTATTCTCTAAAAAAATTGACCTGGTTTCTACCACCGTCTTTAGATTTATAAAGAGCGTTATCTACGCGTTTGAATAAATCTAAGCCAGTATTAACACCCTTGCGGTAATCAGCAATTCCTACTGAGATAGTTACCGGCAAGCGGTTACTATCGTAAAGAAATTGATGAGCCTCTATCAAGGCCCGGATTCTTTCGGCTACCTCATAGGCTTGTTTGATATTTGTCTTGGGAAGTAAAATCATAAATTCTTCCCCCCCAAATCTGGCAAAAATATCGTTATCTCTTACCCCATTAGTTCTTACAATTGTTGCCAATTCTTTGAGAACATGGTCACCAGCATCGTGACCGAAAGAA